>WNFG01001532.1_pt1 | contig 19269 bp, 9 predicted proteins | sample 5400431 | NCBI WGS metagenome assembly WNFG01 (sample SAMN13153346, study PRJNA577476) | soil metagenome | isolation source: 120 cm saprolite under Douglas fir tree site 2 hole 3 replicate 2 | place: USA:California | collected 2015-04-18 | reverse complement strand
GAGCTTTACAACAACGAGCCCTCGGTCGAGATCCGCAAGAAGATCCTTCAGGCGATGTTCATCGGCGGCAATTCCGAGAAGCTCGCCGAGATCGCGCGCAACGAGAAGGTCCTCGATCTGAAAGTGACCGCCATCCGCAATCTAGGCCTCCTCGGCGGCGGCCGCTCCGGCGACCTTCTCCTCACGCTCTACAACACCGACACGCGCCCCGAGGTCCGCAAAGGCGTCATCGAAGCGCTCTTCATTCAGGGCAACGCCCGGACCCTGGTCAGCCTTGCACGCGCCGAGAAAGACCCCGAGACCAAGCGCCGGATCATCGAGAAGCTCTCGGTAATGGGGTCAAAGGAAGCGACGGACTATCTGATGGAGTTTTTGAAGTGAGCACGGTCAGAATGACAAGGCGAACAACCAGCACAACAGCAACACGATAGGCGCGTGAAACAGCAACTGCAGAATCGAATATCCGGCCAGATCCTTCGCGCGGACGCCGAGGATTCCCATCAGCGGCAGCATCCAGAAGGGGTTGATCAGGTTCGGTAAGGCCTCGGCGGCGTTATAGATCTGTACCGTCCAGCCGAGGTGCGCGCCCCAGGCATTCGCGGCAGCCATCACGTACGGGGCTTCGACCACCCACTTGCCACCACCGGACGGAACGAACATGCCGAGAATCGCGGAGTAGATGGCGACGACGATCGGGAACGTCGACTTCGTGGTGATGCTGACGAATACATGCGCGAGATGCGCAGCGATCGGCGTCTTCGCGATCATCCCGAAGATCCCGCCATAGAAAGGGAACTGGATCAGGACGCCGGCCGTCGCCGGCACTGACTTCGTCACCGCGCGCAAGAATGAGCGCGGCCGCCAGTGCAGCAGAAGGCCCATCGCCAGAAAGGCGAAGTTGAAGTTGTTGAGATCGAGCGCCACCAACCCGCCCTTGTCGCGGAACTGCGTCGCCAGGAACCAGAACATCAGCATGGCGATGACAATGTTGAGGATCGGGCTCTCCTCAAAGCGCTCCGCGGGTGTGACGGCAGGTTTGATCGCAGCCTCTTCGTCGCGAAATTCGATCCCCATCATCTTCGCCGTCCGCGCCTCTCCTTCGCGCGGAGCAGAAACGTACGCAACGATGACGGACACGGTCACCAGCACCGCCGCCATGGCCATGCTCTGCCAGAGGAAGATGGTCTGGGTCAGCGGAATGACGCCGGTGATCGGCAACAACGACGCCGGAATCGACGACTTCGTCGCCTGCAGCAGCGCTGCCGATGACGAGAGGCCGAGCGCCCAGACACTGCCAAGACCGAGATACGCCGCCGCACCGATGGCGCGGTAATCGACGTCGATGCGCTTCGTGATCTCGCGAACGAGAAGTCCGGTGAAGATGAGCGACAGTCCCCACGACAGGAGCGACGACAGCATGGCAAACGCTGCCACGAACGCCACCGCGCCGCGAGCCGTCTTCGGAATCGACGCCAGCCACCGCGTCAACCGCGCAACCGGCGGCGAGGAGGCGACGACGAATCCGCCGACGATCACGAGTGCCATCTGCATCGTGAAGTTGACCAGCGACCAGAAGCCGTTGCCAAACTCCGTCGCCAGCGTCACCGGCTTCACTCCCACCGCCCACCCGCCGCTGAAGACGAGCACGATCGCCGCAAGCGCAAACACGAACGCGTCAGGAAACCACCGCTCGCAGACCTCGGCGATGCGCGAGCCCGCGCGGGCGAGGAGGGTTGGGCCAGGCATGGGGGATTGTAAACAGATCGAAGGGGGCGCGCGGCTTCGCCGCTCGGCACAGACAAGAATGTCTGTGCCACATTTGACTGCGCATTTTTTCCTGCATTTTGACTTACCACCGATCGAACAGGAGTGCCTGTACCTCAAAGGCAGGACCGATGTGGCACAGACACTCATGTCTGTGCCACCGCGCGCGTAGCGCGCGGTGGCACGGCTTCAGCCGGTGTTGAGACCCGGTTACGCACCGGCCTCGCTCCCCGTTACCAGATCACCCGCACCCCCAACTGCATCTGCCTCGGTTCGCCCACGCCGCTCTGCACGGTGCCGTCGAAGTTGAAGATCAGGTTTGTTACCTCGGGGCGGTGAAGGTTCTTGCTGTTCATCAGATTGAAGACGTCGATGGCCGGCTCCACTCTGTATCTACCGTAGGGAAAGGCCTTCGTGAGACGGAAATCGAGCGAGGAGAACTGATTGTCTTTGCGCCCGAGGTTGCGTTGCGTCACCGAGCCGTCGGCATTGATGCGGTCCTGCGGTGTCTGCGCGATCGCATTGAATCGCGAATTGCCGAATGCATCCTTCCCGCAGAACGCAGCGCTGACGACACACGACAGAGACTGCGGTTGCGCCGAGCGATACGAATACCGCACATTCACGTCGACGCCCAGCGGCGCGTTCCACAGAAGCCAACTGTTCAGACGGTGGCGTTGATCGCGGTCGGAGTAGCCGTACTCGGCGGCCAGGTCGGTGATCTTGGCGTAGCGGAAGGAGAAGGGGTCGCGCTCGTTGTCATCGTCTGACTTGTCCTTCGAATAGGTGTAGTTCACCTCGAACGCCAGGTTGTTCGACGGCCGCTTGTTGATGCCGAGCGTGACACCCTGGTAAAGACTCTTGGCCGTCGACTCGATCGTCGTCAGCGTGCCGATCCCGTTCGCTCCGCCGGTACCGAGGCCGGTCGACCACGGCGAGCCGAGGAGCGGATCGTTGCGGTTCGTGAAACGCGTGATGTGGTCACCCTTGGCGTAGTTGTACTTCACCAGGAATCCGTAGTCCTTGATGACTTCCTGATCCCACGACACACTGGCCGATCTCGTCCGCGGGTTCTGGAAGTTCTTATCGAACACGAAGACATCGGGATCGAACGGCGACCCGACCTGCGACTGCGGAATGATGTTCGGATAGGCGGGCACGGGCCCGAGGATTCCGGTCAGGGCGCTGTTGCGGAAGATGGTCTGTCCGCGCGAGCCGTTGGTGGAGCGGGAGGACGCCAACGTGAGTCCCGGAACGCGGCCGTAGTAGATGCCGGCGTTCGCGCGCAGCACCTGCTTTCCATCGCCATGAGGATCCCAGGCCAGGCCGAAGCGCGGTTGCAGCATCTTGTTGTCGCTGGGGATCTTGCCGTTGGAGGGGAACGCTTGTCCCTTCGACGTTTTGCCGATGAAACCGGCGTAGAAGACCTGATCGGGCGGCGTGATGGGGTCTGGCTCCATCTCCGCTTCCCAACGCAGTCCGTACTGGATGTTGAGGTGCGGCGTCGCTTGCCACGCGTCCTGCACGAAGACCGCCGGTTCGGTCTGCGGGATGCTCTGCGTGCCCGCCTCCTCCACGCTGATGTTGCCGACGCCTGCCTGCTGCAGATAGAGCAGCACTGGGCCAGTGATCGATGCGCCGCTGGCGCAGGTGCCGGTCTGCGACGACTTGCCGTCGGAGCATTCGACGTACTTGGGATTCTTCAAGTAATTGAGAAAGCCGTCGGTCGAGCTGAAGATGTAGCGGCCGTTGGCGAAACCGAGGAACGTCTGAACCGAGTTCACGCGATTGAACTCCACGCCGGCCTTGATGTCATGCGCGCCGCGCAGGATGCTGAGGTTGTCGTTGAACTGCACGCGCGTGTCGTAATAGGTGACCGGGATGAAGAACGGCTCGCCGAACCGGTAGCTCTTCGCGAAGTCGAAGGCCGTGTCAGGCAGGGGGCGGTTCTGCCCGGTGATGTTCGGGCCGTTGTAGGGGCGCGGCCGCTTTTCCTTGGCAACCTGGAAGCGGAACTCGTTGAGCAGCGACGACTGCAGCGTCGAGGTCAGGCCGCCGACGAGGGCGTTCGATGAGTCTTTCTCGATTGCATTCGCGCTTCGGCCCCACGAGTCGACGTCGAACGTGCCGTTGACCTGCTGCGACCACGTGTAGTTGTAACGAAGGTTGGCCAGGTTTTTTGCCGAGGCGTTGTAATCGAGTTTGAGCAGGAGGACGCGGGCGTCATTCGTATGCTCGATGGAGCCGTTCTCGTTCGGGCTGCCCAGCGCGGCGAGAGCGTCGACGACGCGCTTCTCGATGCGATTCGGATCCGTCTGCTTCGTGGTCTTGGCCTTTTGATAGTCGAACGCGCCGAAGAAGAACAACTTGTCGCGCTGCAGCGGACCGCCGAACGTGAAGCCAGCCTGCGACTGCGTTGAGGGGAACTTCGGCGAGGTCGAGCCGTCAGGATTCTTGGGCTGGCTGCTCAACGAATCGTTCTTGAAGGTCAAATGCGCTGTTCCGGATAAGTCGTTCGTCCCCGACTTCGTGATGACGTTGACGAAGCCGGACATCGAGCGTCCGAACTCGGCATTGGCGCCGTCGGCGATGACGACCATCTCCTTCACGGCGTCGAGGTTGAAGGTGAACGGCGGCCGCTGTCCGCCGCGCTGCTCGCCGAAGAACGGATTGTTGAAGTCCGCGCCGTCGACGGAGACGTTGTTCGAAATGCCTTTCTGACCGTTGATCGACAACTCATCGCCGTCCGGACCTTGCACGACCGTGACGCCGGGGGTCATCTTGGTAAATTCGAGGAAGTTGCGGCCGTTGTTGGGCAATCCTTCGACCGCCTTCTCGTCGATACGCGTGGAGCCTTCAGTGCGCGCCGTCTCGATCAGCGGTGCCGCCGCGGTGACGACGATCTCCTCGGCGGTGGCTGCCTGTTTCAACGCGATCGACGCTGACAGCGTCTGACCAACGCCGAGGTCGAGACCTTTCTGCACGACTGTCGCGAAGCCCTGGAGGACGGCCGTGACCTGATAGGGGCCGACCGGTAGAAGCACGGCGCGGAAACGCCCTGCCGCATCGGTGACCAGGACGACCTCGTAGCCGGTCGCCGTGTTCCTGACCGTCACCGTGACGCCGGGAACGGCGCCGCCGCTGGCATCGACAACAGTTCCTTCGATGACGCCGGTCGTCGCTTGTGATTGGGCAAAAAGGGGAAGGGCAGCAAGAAGGATGAAGAGGGTAAGGAGCACGAGGGACAGACGACGCATACAGGTCTCCTTTTCGTTCGCGTGGTAGAGGTGAGTTGTGGAGGCAGCATAGTTCTGTCAGCGCGCAAAGTGCAATGGCGTCCATTCACCGGCTGACGTACGGATTGGCACGAAGGTAAAACCGCAACGGCCATCCGGCCGCTTCGCCGGAGTTCTCGACGCCGATGCGGTGACTGACGGCGATGTCGTCGTCGCTGACTTCGATGTCGCGTGGCGCGAGCCAGAGCGTTTTGCCATCGAACGGTTCGCCGTCGAGCGATTTGTCGATGGCCATCGCGGAGCAGAGTTTGCCCGGGCCGTTCATCAGGTCGCGGTCCCGTTTTGCCTTCGGACGCCGCTCACGCATCGTCTCGATGCCCCGCAGCGGTTCCGCGGCCCGCAGCAGCACGGCCTCGGCAATGTCCGCTTCCTGCGTGACGACGTTCACGCACCAGTGCATGCCGTAGGTGAAGTAGACGTAGGCGTGGCCCCCTTCGAGGTACATCGATTCGTTGCGCGCGCTGCGCAGGCCGCGCCGGGCGTGACTCGCGGAATCGTTCGCGCCGAGGTACGCCTCGACTTCCACCAGGCGCGCGGCCAGCAGCTCGCGGCCGAGGCGACGCCAGAGCACGCAGCCGAGAAGGGAACGCGCTACGGTGACCGTGTCCTGCCGATAGAAGGAACGGGGAAGCTTCATTGCGATGGAAGAGCGCGGTTCGTCGCGCGGCGGTCGAGCTGGTCCTCGGAGACGTGGCGAGCGAGCACGTTCAGAAGGTCGCGGTGGACTCCCGCCGGTGCGCCGACGACATTGCCGCGCTCCAACCAGCGATCGCCGCCGGAGAAGTCGCTGAAAACACCGCCGGCCTCGGTGACGAGGAGCGAGCCCGCGGCGATGTCCCACGGCGAGAGATGCAGCTCGAAGAAACCGTCGAAGATGCCGGCGGCGGTGTAGGCGAGATCGAGCGCCGCCGAGCCGGCCCGGCGAACCCCTTTGGCGACACTGATGACTTCCTGAAAGATCGCGCAATAGACGGCGACGAATTGCTGCGCACGAAACGGAAAGCCGGTAGCGAGGAACGAGCTTTCCAGCGTCTCCTGATTCGAGACGTGCATCCGCCGGCCATTGCGAAAGGCGCCGGCGCCACGCTCGGCGGTGAAGAAGAGATCGCGCAGCGGTTCGTGAACGACGCCGGCGGTGATCTCATCGCCGGTCTTCACGGCGATCGATATCGACCACATCGGAAAGTGCTGCAGATAGTTCGATGTGCCGTCGAGCGGATCGATGATCCATGTCCGTCCACTGGTCCCCTCGGCGCTGATGCCGCCTTCTTCGCCGAGGATGGCGTCTTCGGGACAGTGGTCACGGATGAACGTGACGATGGCGGCCTCGCTCTCGCGGTCCGCGCGCGAAACCCAGTCATTGCGCGACTTCAGATCCGCATCGTCTTTTCCCAGCCGTTCCCAGTGGTGCAGCAGGATTACCGCGCCGAGACGGGCAGCCTGCGTTGCGAGGTCGATGTCGTTTGGGCGAGAGGTCATTGGACGGATTCTATCCGGGGGTCGGGGGTCGGGGGTCGGGAGTCGGGAGTCGGGTCGGTACCGAAGGAATTACTGCCTTTTTTCTCCGACTCCCGCCCCCCGACCCCCGACTCCCTCGAATGCTATCCTCCAAAACAAGCCCATGAACCCGCAGACCATTTCGCGTTATCGCGTAGGGCGGCTCATCGGCGCCGGCGGAATGGGCGAGGTTTATCTCGCCGAGGACATGACCCTCAACCGCAAGGTAGCGCTCAAACTACTGCCGGTGCGCTTCACGAGAGATGAAGAGCGCGTGCGGCGTTTCCAACGCGAGGCGCGCGCGGCTTCGGCGCTCAATCACCCGAACATCCTCACCATCTATGAGATCGGCGAGGATGAGGCTGTCCACTACATCGCCACCGAGTACATCGAAGGCGAAACGCTTCGCGAGCGGATGGCCACGCGGCGGCTCAACATTGGCGAGGTGCTCGACATCGCCATCGGCGTAGCCAGCGCGCTGGCCGCGGCACACGACGCCGGCATCGTCCATCGCGATATCAAGCCTGAGAACATCATGCTCCGCCCCGACGGCCTGGTGAAGGTGCTCGACTTCGGCCTGGCCAAGCTCGCCGAGCCGGAGTCGGCGCTCAAAGACAGCTCCACCGGCTCGGTCATGGGGACGTTGCTCTACATCTCCCCCGAGCAGGCCCGCGCGCAGCAGCCTGACGCGCGCTCCGACCTCTACGCGCTGGGCGCCGTGATGTATGAGATGGTCACCGGGCAGCCGCCGGTGCGAGGCGACAACTTCATCGACATCGCCTTCGCCATCGTCAATGAGGTGCCAAAGCCGCCGTCGCACTATGTCACCGGCGTTCCGCCGGAGCTCGATCAGATCATTCTGAAACTGCTTGAGAAGGATCGGGGCAACCGCTACCCCTCGGCGCGGCAACTTCTCGGCGACCTGAACACGCTGCGCCGGGAGCTGGAGTACGAGAGCAAGCTCACCTCTCCGGAGATGCACCGCCACTTCTCCGCGCCGGGGTTCGAACAGCAGCCGACGGTGCAGATGACGTTTCCGATCTCCGCGCGCGGTCATGCAATGCGCCGTGCGCTCGATGACACGCGCATCGTGGCGCTGATCTCGGTCGTGGTCGTGGCGTTGCTGGCCACGGCGGCCTACACGATCATCAAAGGCAGCATTTTTGCCGACCGGATCGACAGCGTGGCCGTGCTGCCGTTCGTCAACGCCTCGGGGAATCCGAACAGCGAGTACCTCAGCGATGGACTGACCGACAGCATCACCGACTCGCTGTCGCAATTGCCGGAGCTGAAGGTCGTCGCGCACAGCACGGTGTTCCGATACAAAGGCAAGAACACCGATCCGCTCGTCGTCGGCCAGGAGCTGCACGTCCGCGGCGTGGTGACCGGGCGCCTGGTCCAGCGCGGTAACACCATCGTCGTCCGCGCGACGCTGACGGATGTGAAACGCGGTACGCAGGTGTGGGGACAGCAGTACGACCGCAATCTTTCCGACGTCGTGGAGCTGCAGAAGGATCTCTCCGAGGAGATCTCGTCACAACTGCAGCCGCATCTGACGGGCGAAGAGCGCAAGCTGCTGAGCAAGCGCCGCCCGGAGAGCAACGAAGCGTTCCAGCTCTATCTGAAAGGCCGCTATTTCTCGACGAGGTTCAATGACGAGGAAGCGATCCGCAAGGGAATCAGCTATTTCAATCAGTCGATCGAGCGCGATCCCACCTACGCACTGGCCTACGCCGGTCTGGCGTCGGCCTATTTCTATCTGTCGAATCTCTTCATGCCGCCGCGCGAGGCGATGCCGCGCGTCCGCGAGGCGGCCGAGCGCGCACTGGCTCTTGACGACTCGCTGGCCCAGGCCCACACCAGCATGGCCCTGGCGCTGGTCTGGTATGACTGGGATTTCGCAAAAGGTGAGAAAGAGTTCCGGCGCGCCATTGCCCTCAATACCAACGATGCCGATGCGCATCAGGCGTATGGCGACTTCCTGGCGGCGATGGGCCGCTTCGACGAGGCCTTGGTGGAAAAGCGTCGTGCCGAGCAGCTCGATCCGCTGTCAGTCACCGCCAGTTGGGACGTCGGACGGACCCTCTATTACGCGGGCCGCTACGAGGATGCCATCGAGCAGGCCAAACATACGCTCGACCTCGATCCGAGCTTCCCTTACGTCTATTACCTCGAGGCACAGATCGAATTCCGCAAGAACAACATGCCGCAGGCGCTGGAGTTGATGAAGCGCGCCATGCAACTGGGCGGGCATAAGCAACTGCTCATCACGAACTGGGGAATGATCAACGCGCGCGCCGGCAACCGCGAGGAGGCATTGCGCGCCATGGACGAGTTGCGCGCCCGCGCGGCCGGCACGTACACACTCCCCCTTTTCCTGGCCCGCATTTACGCGGCCTTCGGAAACAACGACGAGGCCATCAAGAACCTCGAGAAGGTCTACAACGACCGCTCCGAATCCGCGGTCTGGTTGAAGGTCGATCCATCGCTCGAGTCTCTGCGCAACGATCCGCGCTTCATCGCATTGATCCGGAAAGTGGGGCTACCACCATGATCGCGGCATGAACAGTTACTGGCAGCCCGGAACCTGCACCGCCAGAATCGACTTCGCCGGCGCGATATAGACCGCGCGGTCGGAGGTAGGCACATTCTGGATTGCCGCCAGCCACGATCCGTCAAACTGGCTCGGATGGCGCACCATGTCCTGCGTGATTTCCGACCAGGCCGACGTTTGGGTAGACGTCAGAATCGCGTTGGCGTCGAAGCGTTGAAGTCCTGCAGCGGCCGGCCCGAATTGGATCACCAGCGGATCGAACGCAAACGTGACGCGGGTCTCGAGAAGGTAGAGATCCGGTTCGTACGACAGCAGCTTCACGGCGTCGAGAACGATGGCGCCTGTCTCCATGTGGTCGGGATGGCAGGTCGTGCCGTGACGCGGGTCGAAGGTCAGCACCAGACTGGGGTGAAATGCTTCGATGTAGTGGGCCACGGACGTGACGACGTCGGGGCGGTCGCCGGATGCCGATCGCCAGTCCGGCTTATCGACTCCGGCCGTGTTCGGGTAGGTGAGAAGAATGGATGTCGCGCCGAAGTATTGCGATGCGGAGCCGGCCTCCGCGCTTCGAACCGATGCGATATCCGGATGGCATCCGTCCGAGCGCAGGCAGGTCCCACCCTCACCTCTCGTGAGGATGAGGAACGCGCACCTGGCGTGCTCCTGGCGGCACCATTTTCCCAGCAGCGGCGCCGCGATCGATTCATCATCGGGGTGCGCGGCAATCCACATCACCGAGGAAGGGGTGGGGATGTTGCTCGGCGGGAGCACGGCGCGGGCGCGGCCGGCGAAAAGGAGAGACAACGCTAACAACAGAGGCATACCACATATACGAATGCTGGCCGCATGCCGTCGGCGTCAAATAGTTTGCCGACGAGGGTAGGGAAATCCCTCCCTCAATCCTCACCTCATTACATGTCCATGCGCGGCTCCGGCCGTCGTTCGCGGCCTGCCATCGAGATCGACCTCGGTGCATTCGGGTGGGACCGCGCGATCATCTCCACGCTGCGTCATTCGACGCTGCCGTGGATCGATGGGTGTACGCCATCGATTTCGCTCGAGGCGATGCCGCTTGGCGGCGCGGGAGAGTTGGGGGCCAGGGACCAACTTTCGCTGGTCGGGCAGTTCGCGGCACATCAGGCGTTGCTTCACTTCGCCGGTTTTTCCGATACCGAACACGATCCTGCCGAATGGGCTGTGGTCCGAAAGCGGGGGAACGACTGCCGCCTCGTGCGCGTCGGAGCACGGGCGGCGGAGGATGAGACGCCGCCGACGCTGACCGTCATCCAGCAGTTCGCCGAATCGGTCGGCGCGCCGGCGGTCGAGTCGTTGCGTCAGTCGTGGGGGCGGGCGGAATCGGTCTACCTGGAAATCGAGGCCCGTCTGCGCGGCGACGCCGCGGCCGACCTCCGCTGGATGCGCGCCGCCGCCTGGGGCGAGATCGCGTCTCCCGGTCCGGAGGCACTCAACGAAGTCCTGCGCGGAAAAACGCGGAGCTTCCGAGGGAGCGGCGCGAGCGACGCCATCCGAGCGGCGGCCTCACTGGGAGGCGAGCAGGTAGTGGAAGTGGGGACGGACGCCTCGCCACTGCGGCGCTACTCTGCAATCAGCGCGCTCGCCGCGATCGCCGGGCCGCTCGACAAACGCGGCGAGAGCGAGATCGCGGAACGCGTCGTCGAGGCCGCATCGCGGCAGCGGCTGATCTTCTCCGTAATCAATCGCGACCGGTTCGACCCGGCCTCGTCCCGCGTCATCGAGATGCTCGAAGCGGCCGGTGCCGGTGTCTGGATCGCGGCCGACCGCGGCGACGTCGATCTGCCGCCGTCGCGTTACTTCGTTGTGGCTCCCTTCCTCAGCGCGCGGCGGGAGGTGGAGGCGAGGATCGAGAACCGGGCCTGGCTCGAGGCCTTCATCGAGTCCGATGCCCTTTCGCGCTTTCTCGATACCGGTGCTCTTCCCGCAAGCGAACAGATCCCTGTGCTTGCCTCCTTGCGCGAGCCGCTCCGTTCCTACATCGCGGCCATCGCACTCCTCGGCACGCGCGTTCCCATCGACGTTGCCTCGGCGTTTTTCCGGCAGCTCATGTTCGGGGAGGGAGTGGAGGATCTCGTCGTCGAAGGGGTTACGACGATCGATGACAACCATTTCGTCTTCTCCTCGGAAGCCGTGCGCGATGCGGCGAGGCGTCTGATTCCGGCCAGCTCGCAGCCGACGCTCTGCAGAGTGGCCGCGGAGGTACTGACGGAGACTACCGGAGGCCTCGCCGCGGCCGCTTCGCTGCTGATCGATGCCGGCGATCCACGAGGTGCGGCAGACTTGCTCGAACGGGCTTCGCCGTCCGAGGCGTTGCCGGTATTGCGAGACTTGCCGCGTCACGCCTTGACTCCAAAGCTTGCCGAGGTGCTCGCCCGCGCGTTGATCGAGGGAGGGCGCTACCGCGATGCGCGCAGCGCCGCGCACATCGTGACCGGCGACGCGCGCTCGTTGATCGAGGCCCGTATCGAGCGGCGCATGGGTGACTACGGCCCGGCGCTGGCCCGGCTCGATCGGATGGCCGTGCTTCCGTTCGAAGCCGAGCTTCTGCGTGCTGATCTTTTCTATCTCGAGTCCAGGTATGACGACATGCGCGCCGCGCTGGACGCCTCCGTGCCTTCGACGGATGAGGATCATGCGCAGCTTGCCTATCAACGCGCGTTGCTTGCGTACGAGTCGGGTGTCGCCGGTGACGACGCCCCGCCTCCCGCTCATTACCTCGCGGCGCGACTGGCCACGTACCTCGCGCTTTCGCGCGGCGATCTCGATGCCGCGGCTCGCCACGCGGCCGAATCGCTCGATCGCGCCCGTTGCGTGGCTGAGCGGATCGATGCGGCGCTGGACAGGATCTACATTCTCTTCACCGCCGGCTCCTGGCCGGAAGCGCGCGATGAGGCTCTGCGAACGCTGGCACTCGTGGAAGAAACGCAGGGCGACCGTGCGGCCGGAGGCATCCTCTTCATCCTCACCTATCTCGCCGCTGACGACGGACAGTGGGCGCACGCGGCGCAGCAGCTTCAGCGCCTGCGGCATTTCTTCCGAGGCACTGGCGATGAGCGGCGGCTCCGCGAGCTCGACCTTCTCTCCGCGCATCTCGACTTCTCGCGCGGCCGTTTCGCTGAGGCAGTGCGCGCGGCACAGGTGATCATGGACGCGGACGTCGCGCCGCAACTGCGCGAAGCGGCAGCGCTGATCCTCGACGAGATCGATTGGATCGAAGGGCGCGTTACGCCGCTACGCGCGAATGGCAACTCGGGCAACATCGAGCTGCGGAAACGGTACGACGCCATGCGCATCCGCCGCGATGGTGGAAGAGCCGTTCTCGGCGATGCCAACACCGGCTCGCAGAAACTGAAGCGTTTCCGCGACGCGCTCGGCCGCGGTCTCACCGACGTTGCCGAAGCGCTTGCCGCGGAGATGAAGATCGATCTGCCGAGGCGCGAGACGAGTGCGGCGGCGGTGGAGCTGCGGTTCCTGCGCGATGCGGCGATCCGCGAGTTTCCATTCAGCACACGCGATTTCGTCCCCACCTCCTGGCGCTTCGCCACACGCAACCGCCTCGGGCAGTGGCAGGAGATCGGATCGCTCCCTTCCCTCTCCGCCGCGGAGCTCGACGTCATCGCGGCCGGCGGCGAGACAGACTGGATCGTCTGCAGCGAGCGCGAGCTGCTTCTTGTCGAAGGGATCAGCTCCTGGCCGCCGGAATCGGGCGATGCGCTGGCGGCGCTCTTCCGCACGCGGGCCGAGCATCACCGCATGCGCCGCGTCATCGAACAGAACGAGAGCGTGACTGTCGCGAAGAGCGAGTCGATCGACGGAATGATCGGCGACTCGCCGGCCATGCGGGAGATCTTTACCCTCATCACGCGCGTGGCACGCCGCGACGTGCCGGTCTGCATCCTCGGAGAGTCCGGCACCGGTAAGGAGCTGGTCGCCCGCGCCGTGCACCGGCACTCGCCGCGGCGCGGGAAGACCTTCACCCCGGTCAACTGCGCCGCCCTTCCTGAAAACCTGATCGAGAGCGAGCTGTTCGGGCACGTGCGCGGTGCGTTCACCGGCGCCGACCGCGATCGCGCCGGTCTGATCGAGACCAGCGACGGCGGAACCCTCTTCCTCGACGAGATCGGAGAGATGCCGCTGTCCGCGCAGGCCAAGCTCCTTCGCTTTCTGCAGGAAGGGGAGTTCCGCCGCGTCGGCGATACGGTCAACCGCTCCGCGGACGTCCGTATCGTCAGTGCCACGAACCGCAAGCTGGAATCGGCGGTCGAAGACGGGCACTTCCGCGAAGATCTCTACTACCGCATCGGAGGAATCGAGATCGCCCTTCCGCCGCTGCGCGGCCGCCCAACTGATGTTCCGATGCTGGCCGCGCACTTCCTGGCGAAGGAGCGTGAGAAGAGCCGCGGCGGACCATCGAGACTGACTGCTGATGCCGAGTCGGTGTTCCTCTCCTACCGCTGGCCCGGCAACGTCCGCGAGCTGCAGAACACGATCCGGGCCGCGCACGCACTGGCCGGCGAAGCGGCGGCCATCGATGTCGAACATCTTCCCGAGCGGATGCGCAGTGCAGTCGTCCGCTCCGGCGGCGGCGTCAGCTCGTACCAGGACGCCGTGACGCGCTTCCGCCGCGAGCTGATCGAGAAGTCGCTCGTGCAGGCCAACGGCAACCAGAACCGTGCCGCAGCCTCACTGAACATGTCCCGCCAGGCGCTGGCGTATCAGATCCGCGAACTGGGAATCCTGGTGAGGACGAGGTAGCGTCTTCACGTCGCGTTGTCGGTTAGCGATCGGTTAGCCCCCGGTTAGCCCTACGCATTTCTCACGGCTCTCACTGGAATCGTCGGCACTCTGTTACTCGTCGAGAGCCCTTCTCCCCCAGCGCTTTTCAGCTGGGGGAGAAGAGCCTGCCCTGAGCGAGCGAAGCGAGTCGAAGGGTGCCGACAGGAGGATGAGGGGGCGTTGGTTCTTGCCGAGCAGTGGACTAATTTCATGAACGGGCGTGGGAAACTCATGAAAACACTCAACTTCAGCGCGAGAGCCGCCCCCTCATCCGCCTTCGGCACCTTCTCCCCCCGCAAGAAACCGCGGGGGGAGAAGGACTCTCGACGAAAGGGCATGGTGCGTGGTTTAAGCAGACTGTGAGAAATGCGGTTAGTTATTCGTTGCTCGGGTGTCGGATGATTGCGCAGAGAGCCTCCACGGGACCGAAATCGCTCCAAATTGGATCGATATCGAATCAAATCGGATCGATACCGCTCCAATTTGGATCGATGCCGCATCCAGTTGGACCGATACCGCAACGGTTAACCGACAACCGACAACGCGCGAAGCGCAAATCAGTGCGCGGCCTGATGCTCCGCCTGCAGCCTCTTCGCTTCGCTGATCACCTTCTCCTGAAGGCTTCGCGGCACTTCCTCGTAGTGGGAAGACTCCATGTGGAAGCTTCCGCGGCCCTGGGTGATCGAGCGAAGCGTCGATCCGTACGTGAGCATTTCCGCGAGCGGTACGCGCGCTTTCACGGTCTGCGCGTCCCCGTCCGCATCGACCCCTTCGACGCGCCCGCGGCGTGAATTCAGGTCGCCCATGATGTCGCCGATGTACTCGGCAGGGGCGGTGATGTCGACGTGCATGATCGGCTCGAGGATCGTGGCGCGGGCCTGTTCCATGGCCTGTTGATAGGCCAGCGATCCGGCGATCTTGAAGGCCATTTCCGACGAGTCGACATCGTGGTATTGCCCATCCTTGAGACGGACGCGGAAATCGACCATCGGGAAGCCGGCCAGGAAGCCTTTCTTCCGCGCGTCCTGAATCCCTTTCTCGACGGCCGGGATGTACTGGCGCGGGATCGAGCCGCCGAAGATCTCGTCGACGAACTCGAAGTCGGCACCGCGCGGCAACGGCTCGACTGTGATCTTGCAGTCGGCAAACTGTCCGTGACCGCCGGACTGCTTCTTGTGGCGCCCATGGGCGTCGGCCGGCTTGGTGATCGTCTCGCGATACGGCACTTTCGGCGGATGAAGAATCACGTCAACGCCGTACTTCTTCTTCAGCTTGGAGACGACGATCTCGACGTGAAGCTGTCCCTGGCCGGAGATGAGGAACTCTTTGGTCTGCTCGTCGCGGCCGAACTTGATCGATGGATCTTCTTCGATGATACGGCCGATGGCGACGCCGAGCTTGTCTTCATCGCCGCGGGCTTTCGCCTCGACCGCGAACGAGATTGCCGCTTCGGGATAGTGAATGTGCTCGAGCACGATGGGATGCTGATTCGTGGCCAGCGTGTCGCCGGTGTGGACGTCCTTCAGCTTTGCCACCGCGCCGATGTCACCGGCCTTCAGCTCCGAAACCGGCACTTGCTGCTTGCCCTGGATGAGCTGCAGTTTGCCGACCCGCTCTTCGTGGTCCTTGGTGGTGTTCCAATACGTGTGATCCGACTGGAACGTGCCGGAGTAGACGCGGAACAGCGAGACACGGCCGGAGAAGGGATCGGAGAAGGTCTTGAACACGAGCGCGGACGGAAAGGCTTCGGCGCGGCGATCGAAGGTGATCGTCTCCCCTTTCCTGTCTCTGCCGTCGATCGTCTTCTTCTCGTCGGCCGGCGGCAGAAGGGCCACCATGGCATCGAGGATGGCGTGCCCGCCGATGTTGTGGGAGGCCGAATCGAGGACGACCGGGAAGATCTGGTGATGCCCGACTTCGCGTTTGAGGCCGTCGAGCAACTCCTCCTGGGAGAGGCCGCCCTGATCGAAGAAGCGCTCCATCAGCGTGTCATCGCCCTCGGCCACTTTCTCGATCAGTTGCGCCCGCCAGTCATCGGCTTCGCTCTTCTGGTCAGCCGGGATGTCGGTCTTCTCGTACTTGCCTGAACCGTCGGCGGCGTACTTCCAGGCCGTCATCGACACGAGATCGATGACGCCGGTGAAGTCTTTCTCCTCGCCGATCGGAAGCTGGATGGGGACGACGTTCTTGCCGAACTTCTTCTGCAGCGCCTCGAGCGTGCGGGTGAACGAGGCGCGCTCGCGGTCCATCTTATTGATGACGATGATGCTCGGAAGCTCGAACTCCTCGGCGAACTTCCAGACGCGCTCGGTCGAGACTTCGACGCCGGTGACGCCGCTGACGACGATGGCCGCCGCGTCGACGACGCGCATAGCCGTGCGCGTCTCCATCACGAAGATGCCGAAGCCGGGCGTGTCGATCAGATTGATTTTCGTGTTCTGCCACTCGGCGAATGCCACGGCCGTGGAGATCGAGTGTTTGCGGTCGATCTCGTCCTGATCGAAGTCGGTGACGGTCGTCCCGTCGTCGATCCTGCCGAGCCGCGTGATGGCGCCGGCGTTGAACAGCAGTTGCGTAACCAGCGACGTTTTTCCGGTGTCGTTGTGGCCCACTACGGCCACATTCCGGATCTCAGAACCCGAATAGACCTTCATGTTGGCTGTCCTCGCATGGGGATTTCACAAAAAGGAGGTGAATCATAATTTAAAATGAAGCGCCCCAACGGAATCCCACGAATCAACAGGCGAGGCGCGTCGGCGTGCTGACGTAGCGGGGTATCATTGACGGCTCACGCATCTCCCATCGAATCGGGAGCTGACGCGGGGGGAGAGCGGAACCAGGTGAAGCTCGGCCGGTATGAGATCGTTCGCGAGCTCGGCAAGGGAGCAATGGGGATCGTCTATCTGGCGAAAGACCCGCTCATCGGCCGGCTCGTGGCACTGAAGACCATTCGCCCGTCGGCGCATGCCGATGATGAGGACACCCGCGAGTTCCAGGCGCGCTTCGTCCGCGAAGCGCAGGCGGCCGGCATCCTCAACCATCCGTCGATCGTCACCGTTCACGACATCGGTCAGGACGAACCCTCGGGGATGTCATTCATCGCCATGGAGTACGTCGAGGGACAGAACCTCAAAGAGATGCTGGCGCAGGGCCGTCCGCTGTCATTCGAGCAGGCCGCCGACATCATCGCCCAGGTAGCCGAGGGACTCGACTTCGCGCACTCAAAAGGGATCGTTCACCGCGATGTGAAGCCGGCCAACATCATTCTTCTCGAAGGCAACCGCGCTAAAATCACCGACTTCGGCATCGCCAAGATCACGTCTGGTGTGGCCAATCTGACGTCGACCGGCCAGTTTCTCGGCACGCCAAACTACATGGCGCCCGAGCAGATCAAGGGAACCCCGGTCGACGGCCGCAGCGACATCTTTTCCCTCGGCATCTGCCTCTACGAATGCCTTACCCACCGCAAGCCGTTCGGCGGCGATTCCCTGACGTCGATCTCGTACAAGATCGTCCACGAGCCGTTTCCGCCGCTGCATGAGATCAATCCGACGATCCCGGAAGGCTACGGGGTTGTCGTTACGCACTGTCTGGAGAAAGACCCGGCGAAGCGGTACCAACGCGGCAAAGACATGTCCAGCGCCCTGCGCGCGGTACTCCGCGGCGAGCGGCCGGTGCGGTCGTCTGAACCGATGTTCGACGACGCCACCGTCGTAACTCGCGGGGACCACGACAAGCTGCCGACGATGGAGATCCCTTTCCCCGAGGCCGATGCTCCCGGCAAGACGCAGGAGCCGCCGCAGCCGCTCGACACCAATCCCCGTCCCGCGGACACCCGGCAAGCTGCCGTCCCTTCGTCCGCGGTGAAGCCGGTCCAACCACCGAAGCCGGCCGGGCCGCCGATCTGGAAGCAGCGCATCGACCCGATCCTCTTCATCGCCATCGCCAGCGTGCTCCTGGCCGCGCTGGTCGTCCTGATGATCGTGATGAGTGCGAAGAAAGTCTCGGTTCCGGCCGTTGATAAGGTCGCCGAGGCCAAGGTCGCGAAAGAACGAAGCCTGCGTAACGAGGGGAATCGGCTGCTCCGCGACGGCCGCGTCAGCGATGCCTACGCGCGGTACGAGCAGTTTCTGAAACTGGCGCCGCGTTCGCGGGCGATCCTCGGCCTGATGCAGAAACTGTCGCAGATCCGGCAGCAGGATGAAGCGGGCCGGCAGCAGCTCACCACGGCGCAGCAGAAGTTCGATGAGGGGCTGGCGCTCTACAACCAGAAAAAGTTCGCCGAGTCCATCCCGCTCTTCGAGGAATCGTTCCATCTGAATCCAAGCTCCGACGCCACCGCACAATATCTCAAGCTCGCCCAGCAGGAAGATCAGCGCGTGAAGTCCGAAAGAACCGCGACGCGCGCGGCGCGGACGAGCACACAGCCGCGTCCAACGCAGACGGTTGCTTCGACCCCGGGACATCCGCTTACGACCACACACACGATTCAGCCGGCGCCGCAGACGCCGAGCGGTCCCGCCTCGCTGACGACGGTGTTCAACAGCACCGTGGCTGACGGCTACATCGTCGTTCGTGCAGGCGCCGATGAGGTAGCGCGCGAGAATCTCTACAACGAGCGGCGTTTCTTCCGTTCGCGTACACCACGCCAGGTGAACGTGACCAAGGAGTTCCCGGCCAAGAATGCCGATCTCGATGTCTGGGTCGTCATCCCGTCGCTCAGCGTGAATGATCACCACAAGCTGACCGCCCAGAACTTCGAGCCAGGCGTGAACCGCAGGCTCGTGGTGACCTTCGATCCGAAGTCGAAGAAGGTCGACTACCAGTTCAATTGACCGCCACATCGACCTTCGCCATTGCCTCGCGCGGCGAGTTATGGCTCCGCGGCACACTGATGGAGTCGCGGTTGATGCACGGCGAGGCGCGGCAGCACGGTCAGGTGATCGATGCCACCGACGTCCGCGACGAACGCCTCGTGCGCGCCTGCGACGATGCCATCGACGCCGTAACGTCAGCGATCGCCGCGCTGCACGACGCGCGCGTACGGACGGTTGTGCGCGCAACTCGCGAGAACGGCGTCGAGTCCGTCGAGACCACCCTGACGATATCGATCGGCGGCGTCTCGGTTGTGACGACTCCGGCCGATGCGCCGATCGATTCCGAGTTGTTGCGCATGCTCGCTGACGCGAAACCGACAATGTCGATCAGCTCGTTGCCGATCGTCTGGCAGAACGGATCGGCCGCGGTGCTGCTTCATGAGGCCATCGGTCACGCGAACGAACATGGCTCCGCACCCATCTCGTGGCCGTCATGGCTTTCGGTGGACGCGCCGCTCGTAACGCGGCG
>WNFG01001527.1_pt1 | contig 19304 bp, 23 predicted proteins | sample 5400431 | NCBI WGS metagenome assembly WNFG01 (sample SAMN13153346, study PRJNA577476) | soil metagenome | isolation source: 120 cm saprolite under Douglas fir tree site 2 hole 3 replicate 2 | place: USA:California | collected 2015-04-18 | reverse complement strand
ATCGAACGGGATCGCGTCCGGGGGGAAGTCCGGGGGGGCGGCGAACAGGAATGTCGCCTCCGGATCGATGAACCGCCTGATGAGCCAGGCTGACGCGATACGGTCCACGTGTGGGCGCGGGCGCGTGATCCACCGGCGGCCCCGGAGGGTGCGGAGGTCGAGGGTGGGCTTGTCCCGTCGTGTCGGCTCTTCGGCCGGTCGTTTGCGCATGTCAATTGCCTCCCTCAGTCGCTCGACTTCGGCGCGTCCCGGCGCATCGAAGAAGTCGAGCTCCCGAAGCTTCTGGAAGTCCTTCTGAAGTTGGGCCAGGTCCCGGTCGACCCGCCCACTCGCCGCGGCGGACTTCCGCTCGAGGGTCTGCATCAGCTTGCGGTAGCGCGCGGCGAGCTGCCGGTACTCGGGGTCGCGGGCTTCATGGAACAGGCGAACGATGTCCGTACGGCTCATGTTCTCGATCTGGTCGACGCGGAGCAGGATCGTCTCGCCCCGCTCGCGCTGGATCTCCTGGCCAAGCCACTGGAATTGCTCGTAATTGTCCGGGGTGTCCGGGAGGAGGTACACGGTACGCTTCAGCGCGACGGCGCCAAGGGCCCGGAGCCGGCGCCACACGCGCACGCGCAAGCTGGACGGGCTCGGCGGCAGGCTCACTATCAGCAAGAGGAACTGTCTATTCATTGTTTCCCATATGTAACTACTGTTGCACCTCCGTGTCAAGCCCGTTTTTCGGGCGCTCGTCGACGCCCTCGTGGGTGATCCACTCCCGCGGATCTGCTAATCTGCCACTCCATGTTCACGCTCTTGCCCATCGCCGCTCTGGGGTTCTTCCTCGGCATCCGCCACGCGACGGATCCGGACCACGTGATCGCGGTGAGCACCATCGTCAGCCGCGAGCGCGGCATCCAGAGCGCCGCGCTGATCGGGATCCTCTGGGGTGTCGGCCACACGTTCACGATCCTGGCTGCGGGGGGGGCCATCGTCCTGTTCGGGGTGGTCATCCCGTCTCGCGTGGGTCTCACCATGGAGTTCTCGGTGGCCCTCATGCTCATCCTGCTGGGCGGCACCACCGTGAGCGGGATCCTGCGGCCGCGGGGACACCCCCACGTGCACGGCGACTACGTCCACGCCCACCCGCACGGGCACGAGCCGGACCACCACGGCCACGGGGAGCAGGAGACGCCGCTGGCCCGGCTCGACCGGCAATTCGATCGCCTCGGGTTCTATCACGTGGTGCGCCCGTTCGTCGTGGGCGTGGTCCACGGTCTCGCGGGGTCCGCCGCGGTGGCGCTGCTGGTGGTCGCCACCATTCACGACGCGGCGCTGTCCCTCGCCTATCTCCTCGTGTTCGGGCTCGGGACGATCGCGGGCATGATGCTGATCACGGTGGCGATTGCGATCCCGTTCGCATACACCGCCCGGCGGTTTCTCGGCGTGAACCGATCACTGGCGCTCGGGGCCGGCCTGCTCAGCATCGGTTTCGGGTTGTTTCTCGCGTACCAGATCGGGTTTGTCGACGGGTTCTTCACGGGCCCGGGCTGAGGTGATCATGTCCGAATTCCCGAAGTGCCTGCTGATCGTGACCGCCGAGGTCGACCCGGAGGTCGAGGCCGAGTGGAATCGCTGGTACGACACGGTCCACCTGCCGGACGCCCTCAAGTGCCCGGGCGTGCGGCGCGGCCGACGCTACGTGTCCCGTGGCGAGGCATCAGTGACCGCGAACGGCAGGACGGAGAGAGCCGCTCAGCGCATCTACACGACCATCTACGAGCTCGACAGCCCGGACGCGACGACCACCCCGGAGTTCCAGGCCATGCGGGGCTGGTACCAGTTCGCGCCCCACGTCCGCTCGCGCACGCAGACCATCGTGCCCGTGAATGGAGGAGGCGCATCGTGATCTGGGGAATGACGACGTCGACGTTTACTCAGGTCCACGTGGTGCTGAGCTTGATCGGGATCGGGGCAGGCCTCATCGTCATGTTCGGTCTGCTCGCGGGGAAGCAGCTCGACCGCTGGAACACGCTGTTCCTGGCCACGACGGTGGCCACGAGCGTGACCGGGTTCGGATTTCCGTTCGATCACCTGTTGCCCTCACACAAGGTGGGCATCATCTCCCTGGTGATCCTGACGGTGGCGATCGTCGCCCGCTATGGGCTTCATCTCGCGGGCGCGTGGCGCCGGATCTACGTGGTCTGTGCCGCCGTCGCGCTCTACCTCAACGTCTTCGTCGGGGTGACGCAGGCGTTCCTGAAGTTCCCGGCGTTGACTGCGCTGGCTCCGAAGCAGACCGAGCCGCCGTTCGCGGTCGCGCAGCTCGTCGTGCTGGCGCTCTTCATCGCGCTCACCATCGCGGCGACGAAGAAGGCCCGGGGCTGACGGGCTCAGCCCTTCCGGGAGCCCTTGCCGTCCTTGTGGGCCAGCGCGACCGCGGCCTCGGGTGTGAGGACGCGGAAGGCCATCGTCTCGACCAGGTAGAGCCGCACCGCCTTGTCGGTGTGGCTCTGGTAGGCGATCGAGAGGTCGCGGCCGATCGTCAGCTCGAAGTCGCCCCCGCGGAGGCTCAGCACCACCGCGCCCTTGACGGCGGGCGCCCACACGAGTGGGCCGTCCACCAGCTTGCGGACGACGTTGAGCACCGGGTAGCCGCCGTCGCCCACCGCCTGGGTGAGCCCGGTGTAGTAGCGCGGCCCCATGGCGATGGCGTAGGGCCCGTCCACGCCGGCCAGGCGCAGGAGCCGTGTCGCCTCCGCGATGCTGTGCGGATACTCCTGGAAGTCGTCGGGAATCGGGAGGATGGGATGGGCGGAGGCCTGGTCGATGCCCTTGATGCCGCCGGCCGTGTAGCCGTGGAAGATCGCGGTGTCCTCGGCGTAGGCGATCCGGGTGGCGGCGTCGATCAGGGGCTGGAGCTCCGGGTCTTCCGCTCCGCGCTCGACCGCGTCCATCTCCTCGCGCGAGAGCTCGAAGTACGAGCGCAGCTCGACCAGGGGCAGCACCTGCCGGCGGGAGGCCTCGATGTCGGCGGCCGGCGCGCTGCTCAACGGCTCTCGGCGCCCGGTGTTCACGGCCGCGGCGGTCGGGCCGAGGGGCCCGTCGAAGTCCACGAGCTTCCGGCCGGCGAGCTTCAGCTTGAGGACACGGCTGGCCTCGGCGTCGATCTCCTTCCACGCCGCGGTCGAGACGGGGGCGAGCTCCCGCTTCAGGTTGTTCATAGCCCCTGTCCCCCCTTCAGGCTGCCGATGCCGAGCGAGCCGCCGCCTCCGCCCGCTCCGTCAGCGCCCTCCTCGCCACCGCCCGCGCCGGCCTGCTCGAGCGCGATGAGCGAGCCGCTCGTGAAGAGGTACTCCTTGAGGTGCGCGTCCATCTTGGCGTCACGCCGCCGGTACCACTCGAGCAGCATGGCGAAGTGCTCCTTCTCCTCGTCCCGGTTGTGGGCCAGGATGTCCTTCAGCCCCTGGTCGGTCGCCGCGTCGACCCGCTGATCGTACCAGTCGGCCGCCTCCAGCTCTTCCTGCATGGAGGTCAGCGCCCGGTGGTTGTCCAGGGTCTCCGGCCGCAGCTTGCTTTCCGATTCGTGGTATCCCGCCGAGTTCGCCATCACCACTCCTCTGAGAGATTGTCCGCGCGCCACCGAGGCACCGGTCGAGCGAGGTCACCATAACCCAGCCGCAACCGCGCTTCAACCGTGGACGTGCTATCGTAGCGGCGCGCGGAGGACACCATGAACGGGACACTCATCGCCAACACGACGATCCTCGACGGCAGCGGAGCGGCGCCCTTTCCCGGCGACGTGCTGGTGGCGGGCCAGCGCATCGCCGCGGTGCAGCGCGGTGGGGGCCTGCCGCGTGGGGGGGCGCGGGTCATCGACGGCGCCGGCGCCACGCTGATGCCGGGGCTCATCGAGCCGCACGGCCACGTGAGCTACCCCGACGCCGCCCGCAACTCCGACTTCACGCGGCTGCCGCCCGAGGAGCACGTGCTGGTGACCATGCGCAACGCCAAGACGCTGCTCGACTGCGGGTACACGAGCGTGCTGTCGGCGGCCTCGGCCAAGCCGCGGCTCGACATCGTGATCCGCAACGAGATCGAGGCCGGCCGCATCCCCGGGCCGCGCTATCTGGCCAATGGCCCGGAGATCACCGTCACCGGGGGGCTGGGGGACGAGAACGCGCTGCACCTGCCGCACCTCGAGACGCCGACCTTCGCCTGGGTGGCCGACGGGCCCGACGAGATCAGGCGGATCTGCCGCGTACTCGTGCGCGAGGGCACCGACCTTCTGAAGCTCAACATCTCGGGCGACAGCGGGCCGCGGAACTCGCGCTCCCAGCGCGCGGTGATGACCGACGCCGAGGTGGCGGCGGCCATGGAGATCGCGCGGGCCGGGGCGGTGCGGGTGTGCGCCCACGCCCGCAGCGCGGAGTCGGTGAAGATGTGCGTGCGGCACGGGGTGGGCATCATCTACCACGCCAACTTCGCGGACGAGGAGGCCCTCGACTTGCTCGAGGCCAACCGCGACTGGTGCTTTGTCGGACCGGCGGTGGGCCTCACCTACCAGGCGTGCTACGCGGCGAGCGAGTGGGGGTTCACGCCCCAGATGGCGCGCGAGCGCGGCCTCCTGGAGGAGCTCGAGGTGTCGGTCGACACCATGAGCAAGATGCGCAAGCGCGGCATCCGCGTGCTGCCCGGCGGCGACTACGGCTTCGCCTGGAACCCGCACGGGACGTACGCGCGGGACCTGCTGCTCTTCGTCGACGTGCTCGGCTTCTCGCCGATGGAGACGCTGGTCGCGGCCACCCGGATGGGCGGCGAGATCATGGGGCGGCCGCACGAGCTGGGGCAGGTGAAGGCGGGCTACCTCGCGGATCTGCTGCTCGTCGACGGCGACCCGCTGACCGACATCAAGCGGCTCCAGCGGCCGGACGCGCTGCTGATGATCATGAAGGACGGCCAGTTGCACAAGGCGCCGGCGGCCTGACGGCTGGCCGGGCCAACGAGAGGAGAGCGCGATGGCGGACAGATTCCTTCGACTGTTCACTCTGGTCTCGGTGCTGGGACTCGGCGCGGCCGGCGCCGCCTCGGCCCAGGATTGCAGCGGAACCATCACCGCCGACGAGGCGATGAAGGCGGAGACGGCGCGCTACGCCGCGCAGACGTCGAACGACTTCGCGGCGATGGAGAAGCTGTTCGGCGCCGACCTCACGTACAATCACTCCTCCGCGGTGAGCGACGACAAGGCGAAGTACATCGATGCCATGCGCTCGGGCCGCACGAAGTACCGCAAGATGACCCCGAACAGCGACGTCAAGACCCGGACCTATGGCTGCGTCGCGATCATCACCGGCACCGCGGTGTACGAGGTGACGGCGGGCGGCCAGGATCGCACGGTGCCGTTGCGCTTCACCGCCATCTGGGCGAAGCGGCCGTCGGGGCTTCAGTTCGTGTCGTGGCAGTCGACCGGCATTCCGCCGAGTCAATAGCCCACGCGCATCACGCCAGGCGCGTGAAGCTCCGCGCTCCCGCGCTGGCTGCCGACGGCGTGATGGACGAGGAAGAGCCCGTCGGGGTCGTATATGCCCTTCACCCCTGGGGATCGCCCAGGTCGAAGCCGGCGCGGTCGACAAGCGAGCCGTCGGCATTGCTGTTCAGGAAGTCCTCCGCGAGCTTCTGGTCGAACCAGCGGACGTCCGACATCCGTACCGACCGGATGTAGTTCCGGTTGAGCTCCTCCAGCGTCTCCACGTCGTTCGTGCGGGTTGGGGTTACCAGCGCGTGAAGTGAGCGGAGATGCAGAGCCAGCGTCCCCCGCGGCGGGCCCAGATGTCGGTATAGCGGCCCTCTCCCACGCGGCCGTCGGGCCGGGTGTCCCGGAACCCCGCATGGATGAGGGCGATGTCGCCCAGGAGCCTGATCCGCACGTCGATGGCTTCGAGGTTCGACCCCGGGTAGGGCCGGGCCATCCGCGCCAGGAAGCCGGCGCGGTCGATGAGCGAGCCGTCGGGATTGGTGCTCAGGTAATCCTCGGCCAGGTGCTCCTCGTACCATCGGACGTCCGAGAACTCGGCTGATCGGACATAGCTCCGGTTCAGCTCCTCCAGGACTTCCAGGTCTCGTGCGGCGGCGTCGGTCGTAGTGAGGACGGTGTCCGGCATGGCAATACCCTCCGTGGTTGGGTTTCTCACGGCGACATCCTAGCCGGTGTTCTGGCTTGTACAAAGAGCCAGATTCTCGTTAATCTCAGGTGCCAGATGATTCAGGGGACCGGGCGCGCATGCTGCTGCTGAATCTCCGCGGGGCCAGCGGGCCCCTCTATCGTCGCGTCTACCACGCCCTCAAGTCGGCGATCCGCTCGGGGCGGCTCGGACCCGCCGCGCGCCTGCCGTCGACACGCGAGCTGGCGGAGGACCTCGGGGTGTCGAGGAACACGGTCATGCTGGCCTACGAGCAGCTCGCCGCCGAGGGCTACGTGGTGAGCCGTGACCGCTCGACCACGTCGGTGGCGGGGGCGGTACCTCCGCCGATGACCCTGGCGTCGGCCGGGCCCAAGGTGGCGCGCGTGCCGCGGATCTCGTCCTACGCACGTCGCCTGACCAGGGATCCCGCGGTGCCGTCGCCGGGCGCGTCCGCGGCGCGGCCGGTCCCGCGGTACGACTTTCGCTACGGGCGCCCGGCTCTCGACGAGTTCCCACGCGAGATCTGGCGGCGGCTCCTCGCGGCGCGGGCGAGGCGGACATCCCGCGACGCGGTCGGCTACGCGTCGCCCCACGGATACGGGCCGCTGCGGGAAGCCCTGGCCGAGTACCTGCGGCGGGCCCGCGGCGTATCGTGCGACGCCGGCCAGATCCTGATCGTGAACGGCTCGCAGCAGGCGTTCGATCTCGCCGCGCGGGTCCTGCTCGATCCCGGTGACGGCGCGGTCGTCGAGGAGCCGTACTACCCTGGGGCCACCGCTCCCTTCGAGGCGGTGGGAGCGCGGCTCATCCGGATCCCGGTGGATACGGAAGGGCTGGAGACCGCGCGGCTTCCACCATCCGGCGCCCGTGTCCGGCTGGCCTACGTGACCCCGTGCCACCAGTTCCCGACCGGCGTCATCATGCCGCTCGAGCGCCGCCTGACTCTCCTGGACTGGGCCTCCCGCGTGAGGGCCTGGATCGTCGAGGACGACTACATCAGCGAGTTCCGCTACGAGGGTCGCCCGCTCGAAGCCCTCCAGTCCCTGGACCGCGACGGGCGGGTGATCTACGTCGGGACGTTCTCCAAGACCTTGTTCCCGGCGCTCCGCCTGGCCTACCTCGTCCTGCCCCGCTCGCTCGTGCGACCGTTCGCGGCCGTGAAGTGGGTGACCGACCGGTTCTCGGCCACGCTCGCCCAGGAAGCGCTCACCGACTTCATCACCAGCGGCCAGTTCGAGCGCTATCTCCGCCGGGCCGGCGGCCGGAACGCGTCGCGCCGGCGCACCCTGATCGCGGCGCTGCGGCAGCACTTCGGGGATCGGATCGAGATCTCCGGGGAGAACACCGGGGTGCACCTGCTGGTCTGGCTGAACGATATCCGGCCGCGCGACCTCGATGCGATCATCGCGCGGGCCGCGCGGGTCGGCGTCGGCGTCTATCCCATCGGGCCGTACTACGCGCGTCCTCCGCGTCGGGCCGGCCTGCTCTTCGGCTACGCGTCGCTGACGGAAGGGGAGATCCGGACGGGGATCCGTCTTCTCGCGGATGTCATCCGCTGACCGCGCCCCCGGACGCCGAGGACCCCGTGACGAATGGGGAGCCAAACGAGCCTCGACCTGGCTTATGCTACAGGGTGCTTCGTGCCGGCGCTGACGCCGGCCCACAACCCCGTCGAGGAGGACGCGCCCATATGTCCGAGCACCAGCCGCATCCCATCACACGCCGCCAGATCCTGAAGGCCGGGGCCGTCCTGGCCGCCACCCCCATGCTGGGCCGGGTCGGGCCGGCCGGCGCCCAGTCCCCCGTGAAGGGCACCAAGGTTCTCGACTTCCTGACCGGCGCGGACGTCGCCAAGGCGGAAGCGGAGGGTGAGGTCGTCTACTACAGCCACGACGGCGAGGCCGGGATCGCCGCCCTGCTGGACGGCTTCCGGAAAGACTTCCCCAAGATCAAGGCCAGCTACGTGCGGGCCCAGACCGGCGCGCTCTACGCCAAGGTCACCGCGGAGCGCTCCGCCGGCCGCTTCGGGGTGGACGTGCTCCAGCTCTCCGACATCTCGCCCGCCATCGATTTCCAGAAGAAGGGCGGCTACGAGCTCTACGTCTCGCCCGAGCACGCGTCCTACAAGGCGCCGTATCAGAGCACGCCCGGCGGCTACTTCACCTGGATGGGCGTCACCTTTGCCGGCATCTCCTACAACAAATCCAAGATCAAGCCCGAGCAGGCGCCCAAGACCTGGAAGGAGATGCTGAACCCCATCCACAAGGACGGCATGAGCGCCAAGCTGTCCACCTCGGGCATGCAGCACATGCAGTGGTACATGCTGCGCAAGCTCTATGGCGCCGACTACTGGCAGGAGTTCGCCAAGCTGCGCCCGCGCGGCTTCGATTCGCGCGCCCAGCTCTTCGACCGGCTCGCCAAGGGCGACGACCGCATCTGCGGGCTGGCGGAGTACGCGGGCTATGCCCTCTTCAAGGAGAAGGGCGCGGACATCGAGTTCGTCGCGCCACCGGACGGGCTGCCGGCCACGCCGGCCCTCATCGGGGTCGTCAACAAGGCGCCGCATCCGGAAGCCGGCAAGCTCTTCGTGGACTGGGCGCTCTCCAACCGGGGCCAGTCCGTGTACCAGACGCAGACCATCCTCCTCTACGGCTCGGTCAAGAACGACGCGCCGCCGATGGCGACGGGCAAGAAGCTGGCCGACTTCAAGCTGCTCTTCCCCACCGACTGGGCGGACTTCCAGGCCAGCCATGCCGTCTTCGTGAAGGAGTGGAACTCGATCATGGGGCTCTGAGGGGCGCCCGCGGTGGCGCGCCTCGTCAGCCTCCTGGTCGGGGGCGCCGCCGCGGTTCTCGTCCTCTACCCGATCTTCTTCCTGGTCCAGGCCTCGCTCAGCGTGGGGGACCCCCAGGCGCGCCCGCCGGAGGCCTACGGGCTCGGGAACTTCGCGGACCTGCCCCGCTACAGCCACATCTTCGGCAATACGGTGACGGTGGCGGTGGCGGCCACCGTGATGGCCGTTCTCTTCGGATTCGTGATGGGTTGGATCCTCACGCGCACCAATGTCCCCGGGCGCGCGGCGCTGGAGCAGCTCATGGCGCTCCCCTACTACGTGACGCCGCTCATGGGGGCGCTGGCCTGGAGCCTCATCGGCTCGCCCAGCGGCGGCTTCCTCAATCAGGTCTGGCGGGCGCTGGGCGGCGAGGGCCACCTCATCGACGTGACGACGCCCTACGGCATCGCGTGGGTCATGGCGCTCTTCGAGGGTTCGGTGGCCTTCGTCATGATCGGGGCGGTGATGAAGTCCATGGATCCCGCGCTGGAGGAGGCCTCCCAGGTGCTCGGCGCGGGGCGGCTGCGCACCATGCTGCGCATCACCCTGCCGCTGGTTCTGCCCGGCGTGCTCGGCGCGGCCATCTTCGTCTTCGCGGAGATGCTGGGCTCGTTCTCGGCGGCGCTGGTGCTCGGGCTGCCCAGCCGCTTCTATGTCGTCACCACCGCCATGTACCAGCTCGTCTCCCAGTACCCGCCGCAGTTTCCCCGGGCCGCCGCCATGGGCGTGTCCCTCTTCGCGGTGATGTTCGCCATGGTCTACGTCTACCGGCGGGTGGTGAGCCGGGGCACCTACGTGACCATCACCGGCAAGGCCTTCCGCCCGCGCGTCATGGACGTGGGCCCCCTGCGCTGGTCGCTCCTCGCCGTATGCTGGGCCTATCTCGGGGTGGCGGTGATCCTACCCATCCTCACCCTGCTCTACTCCTCCGTCCAGCGGCTCGCCACCGCCTTCCCCAAGGCCGGCAACTTCACGCTGGAGAACTACCGGATCGCTCTGTCGCTCGACGCGGTGCGGTCGGCGCTCTGGAACAGCCTGCTCCTCGGCGTGGGCACCGCCAGCCTCGGCGTGGTGATCATGGGGTTCCTGGCGTGGATGATCTACCGGTCCCGCCTGCCGGGCGTCGGGGCCATCGAATACGTGCTGATGTTCCCGCAGGCGGTGCCCCGGCTCGTCTTCGCCTTCGGGATGCTCTGGGCGTGGCTGATCTTCCCCATCCCCGTCTACGGGACCCTCTGGCTCCTCCTCATCGCCTACCTCACCGTGTTCCTGCCGCTTGGCCTGCGCACGATCTCCGGCGTCATCTTGCAGATCGACCGCTCGCTGGAGGAAAGTGCCCAGATGTGCGGGGCGTCGTGGGGCTACCGGCTGCGCACCGTGACCATGCCGCTGCTCCGCCCCGGCCTCATCGCGGCCTGGCTGCTCCTGTTCATCGCCAGCGTGCGGGAGCTGGGCGCGTCCATCCTCCTGATGGGGCCCAGTTCCAAGGTCATCACGCCGGCCATCGTGGAGTCGTGGTTCTCCACCAGCACCGAGCTGACCGCGGCGATGGCGCTGCTGCAAACGCTGGCCGTCGCCATCGCGCTCGTGCTCCTCTTCACGGTGGCCCGCCGCGCCATGCAGCACCCGGGCGAGTAGCGTGAGCGGGCCCCTGGTGGGGTCGGGGCGCAAGGCGTCCATCGAGGTGCGCGACCTGGTCGTGCGCTACGGCAAGGTCGCCGCGGTGCGGGGCGTCTCCTTCACGGTCGCGGCGGGCGAGCACCTCACGCTGCTGGGGCCGTCGGGCTGCGGCAAGACCACCACGCTCCGGGCCATCGCGGGGCTCGAGCAGCCCGAGTCCGGCGAGATCCGCATCGACGGCAGCCCGGTATTCGCCTCCTCCCCGCGCGTCCAGGTGCCGCCCGAGAAGCGGGGGCTCTCCATGGTGTTCCAGTCCTACGCCATCTGGCCGCACATGACGGTCTTCGACAACGTGGCCTACGGGCTCCGCGTGCGCAAATTGCCGGCCGCCGAGGTGGCGGAGCGGGTACGCGGCGCGCTCGAGCTGGTGCAGATGGGCGAGCTGGCCGCGCGGAGCGCGTCGAAGCTGTCGGGCGGCCAGCAGCAGCGGGTGGCGCTGGCCCGCGCCTTCGTGTTCTCGCCCTCGGTGCTCCTCTTCGACGAGCCGCTCAGCAACCTCGACGCCAAGCTGCGGGCCGAGATGCGGCTCGAGATCAAGGAGCTGCAGCGCCGGCTCGACATCACCTCGGTCTACGTGACCCACGATCTCGAGGAAGCGCTGGCCATCTCCGACCGCATCGTGGTCATGCGCGACGGGGTGATCGAGCAGATCGGCACCCCGAACCAGATCTACGATCTGCCCCGCAATACCTTCGTCGCCGACTTCGTCGGTTCGGCCAACCTGATCCGCGGCCGCCACCGGCCGGATCTCGAGCGCGACGGGCTCGTGGTGCTGGAGACGCCGGGCGGCGACATCGTCCACGGCACCGCCCATGGCCGGCGCATGGGCGCCGAAGCCCTGCTGTCGGTACGAACCGTCCACGTGCGGCTCTCGCGCGAGCGCCCGGCCGGAGCCCTGAACGTGTGGCCCGCCACCGTCCGGCGCCGCGTCTTCCAGGGCGACTTCACCCAGTACCACGTCGACTGGAGTGGCCGTTCCCTCGTGATACGCGAGGTGGCGACGGACCCGGTGACCGAGGGCGAGACGGTATTTCTTACAGTCGAGCCGCGGCACTGCGTGCTGCTGGAGGACTAATCAAGCTGACGGTGGTCTCGGAACGGGGGAAATCGGCGGTCGTGGCCATGCTCGGACCCGGGGACTTCTTTGGCGAAGGGTGTCTCGCGGGCCAGCCCGTCCGGATGGCCACCGCGTCGACGCTGACCGAGGTATCAGTGGTGCGAGTCGAGCGGGAAGTCATGATCCGGCTGCTCCACGAGCGGTCGCTGTTCTCCGAGCGCTTCATGGCGCACCTGCTGGCCCGCAATGTGCGCTTCGAGGAAGACCTGGTGGATCAGCTCTTCAACTCGAGCGAGAAGCGGTTGGCGCGGGTGCTGTTGTTGCTGGCCCGCTTTGGCAAGGAAGGGCAGACCGAGCCGGTCATTCCGAAGATCAGTCAAGAAGTCTTGGCGGACATGGTCGGCACCACGCGGCCGCGGATCAGTGGGTTCATGAACAAATTCAGGAAGCTCGGCTTCATCGAATACAACGGGGGCCTGCACATTCACAGTTCTCTACTCAAGGTCCTCCTGCATGGGTGACGCGCGGCGGTAGGCCCTGATGGGGGCGGGCTGGTCCCGCCCCCATCGAAGGCGAAGCCGTCCTCTTGGCTAGCCGGGCCTAGAAGTCCCCGCCCCCGCCATGCGGCATGGCCGGCATGCCCGCCTTCCCGTCCGGGCTGTCCGTGATGAGCGCTTCGGAGGTCAGCATCAGGGACGCGATCGACGCGGCATGCTGCAGCGCGACCCGCTCGACCTTGGTCGGATCGATGATCCCGGCCCGCACCATGTCCACGTACGTGTTCGACTCCGCGTCGAACCCGTGCGCCACGTCGGTGGCGCTCCGGACCTTCTCGACGACGATGGAACCCTCGAGGCCGGCGTTCTGGACGATCTGTCTGAGGGGCTCCTCGAGCGCCCGCCGCACGATGTCGGCGCCGGTCGCCTCATCGCCGGAGAGCTTGAGAGTGTCGAGGGCCTTCGCGGCCCGGAGCAGGGCGACCCCGCCACCCGGCACGATCCCTTCCTCCACCGCGGCCCGGGTCGCGTTGAGCGCATCCTCCACGCGGGCCTTCTTCTCCTTCATGGCCGTCTCGGTCGCGGCCCCCACCTTGATTATCGCCACGCCGCCGGCCAGCTTGGCGAGCCGCTCCTGGAGCTTCTCCCGGTCATAGTCCGAGGTCGTCTCCTCGATCTGTGTCCGGATCTGCTTGATGCGGCCCTCGATCGCCGCGGTCTTACCGGCCCCGTCGATCAGGGTCGTGTTGTCCTTGTCGACGACCACCTTCTTGGCCTTGCCCAGGTCCTCCAGCTTGAGGTTTTCGAGCTTGATCCCCAGGTCCTCGGTGATGGCCTTGCCGCCGGTCAGGATGGCGATGTCGTCCAGCATGGCCTTGCGGCGGTCCCCGAAGCCCGGCGCCTTCACCGCGCAGCAGGAGAGGGTCCCGCGCAGCTTGTTGACCACGAGCGTGGCCAGGGCCTCGCCCTCCACATCCTCGGCGATGATCAGGAGCGGCTTGCCCGACTGGGCAACCTGTTCGAGCAGCGGAATCATGTCCTTCATGATGCTGAGCTTCTTTTCGTGGATCAGGACGAGGCAGTCCTCGAGGATGGCTTCCATGCGATCGGGATCGGTCACCATGTACGGGGACAGGTAGCCTCGATCGAACTGCATCCCCTCGACGACCTCGAGGGCGGTCTCCATCCCCTTGGCCTCTTCCACCGTGATGACGCCGTCCTTGCCGACCTTCTCCATGGCCTCGGCGATGAGGCTGCCGACCGCGTGGTCGTTGTTGGACGCGATGGTGGCGACCTGGGCGATCTCCTTCTTGTCTTTCGTGGACTTCGACATCTTGCCGAGCTCGGCGACGACCTTCTCCACCGCCTGCTCGATACCCCGTTGCAGCCCCATGGGGTTCGCGCCGGCGGTCACGTTCCTGAGGCCGGCGCGGAAGATGGCCTGGGCCAGCACGGTCGCGGTGGTGGTCCCGTCACCCGCGATGTCGGAGGTCTTGCTGGCGACCTCCTTGATCATCTGGGCGCCCATGTTCTCGTAGGGGTCTTTGAGCTCGATCTCCTTCGCGACCGTCACCCCGTCCTTCGTGATGGTGGGGCTGCCGAACTTCTTGGCAATGACGACGTTGCGCCCCTTCGGGCCCAGCGTGACCTTGACCGCGTGGGCGATGACGTTGACTCCGCGCAGGAGCGCCGCACGGGCTTCCTCTTTCAACAGGAGCTGCTTGGGCATGAAATGTTCCTCTCATGGGTGCGAAGAGTAGGACAGCGGCGGAGCCACCCGGAGCCCCCAGTTTCAGGAGCCCCCGGTTTCAGGAGCCCCCAGTTTCAGGAGCGGAGGATGCCGAGGACGTCCTCCTCCTTCATGATGAGATACTCCTCGCCGTCGAGCTTGACCTCGCTACCGGAGTACTTGCCGAAGAGGACGCGATCCCCCGCCTTGACGTCGAGCGGGGTCTTCTTGCCGTCCTCGGAGACCTTGCCTTTGCCGACCGCGATGACCTTGCCCTCCTGGGGCTTCTCCTTGGCGCTGTCCGGGATGATGATGCCGCCGCGCCGCGCGGGTTCCTCCTCGATCCGCTTGAGCAGGACACGGTCGTGGAGCGGGTGCAGGATCATCTTCTTTGCTTGAGCCATGGTGCGCCTCCCTGTTCCAGGTGTTTGTGAGCGCGGTTGGTGGGGGCGTCCGTCCAGCGTCGGCGCGGGCGCCATTCGTCTGAGCGATATCGCGCGCGCCAAGGCGGAAGAGGTGAGAGATCGTCAAACGCCGCCCCAGCACTCAGAGCCGGATTCGACTGGCTACTGGTTGATGCGCAGGTTAGCCGCTCGGTCAGAGGGCCGGCTATTGGACCTTGGTCCCATGAGGCTGTTCCATTTGGAACACATCGGGGTGTTCTGTCTGGCACAGACCGAAATTATTGGCCCGTAGTGTACTAATTGCACTAATGAGTCTCGCTGAATATACTAACGTTCACCGCGGAAGGCTCAGGCCGGCGTGACGAAGAAAACTGAACGGGAGCGTCGAGGGGTGACGCAAGCGGCGGCAGCCGGCGCGCAGCGGCGCATGCAGCGTCTGCAGATCCGGGGCGCAGACGTTGGCCAGCTCCTGGCCTTTGAGATTGCCCCAGACCTGTTCGACGGGGTTCAACTCCGGCGCGTAGCCGGGCAGCCGTTCGACGGTCAGCCACCGGCGCTGGCGCGCGAGGTACGCCTGCATCAGGCCGCTCTTGTGCGCGGCCAAGCCGTCCCAGATGAGGAGGACGCGCTGCCCGCGGAAGTGGCGTTTGACCTGTCGCAGGAAGCTGATCAGCCCGACGTCCTTGTACGTCCCCGGCCGCGTCTGAAAGAAAAAGCGGCTGCGGCGCCCATCCCAGCGGAAGGCCAAAGCCCCGGCGATCGACAGGCGCTTCCAGTGGCCCCCGACGGGCGTCAAGATCGGGGTCTCGCCGCGGGGGGCCCAAGTCCGGCGGACGACGGGCTGCTGCGAGAGGCCACTTTCGTCTTCGAAGACGAGCCACGCGTGGCGGCGGCGGGCGTTTTTTTTAGCTGCGCCCAGCGCCGCGTCTTCCACCGTGCGATCGCCGCCTCGTCCCGCTCCCGCGCGCGCCGGGCTGGACGCTGGAGGGACCACCCCAGCCGCCGCAAGATCCGCCAGACGTGTCCGGGATGGTGCCGGACGCCCGTGAGTCGCGTGATGACCTCCGCGACCCGCGGCAGCGTCCACAGATCCGTGCGGAACCCCTGCGCGGCCGGGCCGGCTCGGAGCGCCCCTTCGACCACGGCCACCGCCGCGGCGCTGAGCTTCGGTTTGCGCCCGGCCCGCCCCGCGCCCTTCAGCCCCAGCCGGCCCCGGCGCTTCCACGCATGGTACCAGTGGTGCGCACTGACCCGCGTCACGCCGAGCTGCTGGGCCACCGCCGCCTGCGATTCGCCTCGCGCGAACAGCCGCGCGGCCTGCAGCCGGCGCGCTTCCAACGCGGCAAAATCCCGTCGGGATGTGGCCATGCCTCAGCATGCGATCGTACCCGTAGAATCAGTTAGTTTATTCAGCGAGACTCATTAGATAATTGGGCGTGCGACCATAGGGACTATCTGGACCCTGCGAATTCACGAGCATGAGCACCAAGGGATCCATACTGGCAGAGGAACTATGCTGACCGGGCCCGCAGTGTACGCCGTGTTATCTAGACCTAGATACTTCTAGTTTGGGCAGCACAAGGGAGGCGCCAATGCCGATCGACGCACAGCTAGACCGTGCGAGGGTCAATCGCTCGAAGGCTCTCGTCGATCAGTTCCGCAAGCATCAGTTCGTCAGGGAGCGTCTCGCTTGGAACGTTCACACGAAGCACCGTGTGACTACTCGCCCGATGTTCTGGGAAGCTATGGTCAGCTGTCTACTCACGACCCAACAACGGTCTGGTAAGGGTTCACCGGTCTACCGCTTCACTAGGACTACGCCATTCCCCCTTCGATGGACTGTGCTTGCCCGAATCCGAGACCGGAACGACCTAGTCCAACGGGTATTGATCAAAGCAGGCGGTATACGGCGGCATAAAGTTCTCTCAAGCCACATCGCTGAAAACTTCAGTCTGCTGCTGGACGGGTTTTGGCAAGAGACCCTTCCGGTTCTCCGCACTTTGATGCCAACCAGCACGCAGATCGATGAGCGTCTAGCAGCCGACTTCATCGACGAGCACTTCGTCGGATTTGGTCCGAAGCAAGCGCGCAACTTGCTACAGTGGCTAGGGTTGGCACGTTACGAGATCCCGATCGATAGCAGAGCCGTCAAGTGGATAAACGTCCTGAGACTAGGCGTCAGGGTGGATCCCACGAGGCTTCAAGACCGGGCTTACTATTGCGAGGTTCTCGATGTCGTGCAGCATGTCTGTTTAGTGGCAGACATCTACCCCACCGTTCTGGATGCCGCAGGATTCGCTAGCCTTGAAAGCTGATTGTGAAGAGAGATTCCCGGCCGATAGGATGCGGCCGGCGCGCTGCCTGTGTACCCTCCGCTTGGCCTTGCCGCCGGCGACGGCCCTTGGATCTGATCGGTCCCCTCGACGAGGTCAACGAATGGACACGTATCAGTTGCGCGCATGCTGCCCAACAAGGGCGCTTCAGCGGACCGGGGCGCGCGGTGCTCGCCCCGACCGCTGACCGCCACGTTAGAGCGCGAAAGGAGTCTCAATGGCCCCCAATCTCCCCCTCGACATCGACGCGGCGTTTGAGCTCCTGCTCGAGGAGATAGAGGCCGTTGCGAACGTGTTCGCGAAGAGGAGCACCGGGGCACTCGAGGCTCGCGACTTTGCCGGCGCCAGGACGATGGTCGACCGGGTCGAGATCCTCACCAAGTACCGGCAGAAGGTGGATGCTATCCGCCGGGAGTGGGAACAACTCGATCTTCTGCCGGAAGACGAGGTCGAGCCGAGCCTAACGGGAGCGCCGCAGCGAACCGTGACGGGCCGACTGGCGCGAGGAATGCGCACGCGTGAAGCCTCGTATTATCGACCGATCCTGCAGGCGCTATCTGAAATGGGAGGTAGGGCTGCCGTTGGCGCAATCCTCGAACGGGTCGGCGAGCTCATGAAGCCGGGTCTCAAGGATGTCGACTACCTGAACCTCGCGTCCGACCCTGGAGAACCTCGCTGGCGCAATGCTGCGAAGTGGGCTCGGAACACACTCGTCGAGGAGGGGCGCCTCAAGTCGGGCAGCCCGCACGGAGTCTGGGAGATCAGCGACGAGGGACGGCAATGGCTCGCGCAGGGAAGTCGACCGCTCTAAGTACAGGATCACCCGCCGGCCTTCGGCCGCGGGTGATCCTTTGCGTTAGCCGACCTCAGATCATTTACGAAGGGGAGGCACTTATGGCGAAGGGAAAAGTGCAGGGCACGACCGGAGGTAAGACGAAGGGATCGTCAGGGCAGAAGGGTAGTACAGGTTCTGCCAACAAGGGCCCGGCGAAGTACGCAAGTACCACAGGGACCCGGATGGAGAGACCGGTCCGGGAGAACACGAACTCACGGGACGACGAGACTTGAAGCTCGAAGAGTGCAGCACCGCCTACCAAGACCTCAGCCGTACAGCTAGCGAGGTCGCCCGGAAGGTAGCATTCTCCGGGATTGCTCTTATCTGGGTATTCACGCCCGGCCAACCATCAAACCCGGCCATCCCACGCGATCTGCTCGTCCCTGGCATTCTCATCGTCCTGGGCCTCGCACTCGACTTGTTGCAGTACATCTCAGGTACCGTCTCTTGGGGCGTCTACGCACGCACCCAAGCCAACTCAGGTAGGAAGGCTAGCGACACGGTTAAGCCGCCACGGTGGCTGAACTGGCCACAGAACACAACCTTTTGCCTTAAGCTCGCGAGCATCGTGGTCGCATATGTCTTGCTTCTGTCGTTCCTCATGAGGAAGGTGCTCGTGTGGACTTGAGTGGTGAGTGCTGGAGGTCAGCCTCACCTGGTGGAAGTCATACTGTCTAGATGGCAAGCAGAAGGGGGATGGGTTGATTCGGCTTTCGGAACTACTTTCCGCTCGTGGTTTTGTGCCAGATACTGAGCACGTCAAGCTCGTCCGCCACAAAGACAGTCGGCTGGATTTGGAGGCTCTCCGAGCCGCGGGTTGGTTGGACACCTATCAGAAGTACCAATCGAGACCAGTCTTCGACGGATGTAGTCAGATCGTCGTCTTCTTCGGCGAAGAGGGGTTCAATGGCCGCTTTGTTGGCATCTACGATGTGGGTGAGCGTATCCCTGCTGACACAGCGCCCGTTCCGTCGGGCTGTCCGCATCCCGAATGGGCCCAGGTCGGGCACTTCTACTACCCCCTCGAAAAGCGTGCTGGTTTCGACGACCTTGAGGATCGCGTCGTCATCGACTGGGGGAGGGCCGCTGTGGTATGGCATCAGTGGTTTGCCGATCGCACGGTCGTCGAGATCCGACCGACGGGCCGGTCGCTCCCACCGTTTCGAGACTATCTGCGAGTCCATCTGTCGTTCGACGATCTGACCCGCTTGACCGCTCAGCCAGAGGCGCATCGAGACTGGGTCGCTGGCCTCTCAGCGGTTGGGGCAATCTACTTGATTGTCGATGCTCTTTCAGGCGAACAGTACGTGGGATCAGCGACGGGGAACGGCGGTCTGTGGCAAAGATGGTGCGAATATGCCAAGACCGGGCATGGCCACAATCTGCGCCTCAAGCAACTCTGCGAGCAAAGGCTCGGCCATCCGGCTGCTTTCAGTTTTTCGATCCTTGAAACATTCTCACGGAGTCTGTCGCGGGAAGAAGCCCTCTCGCTCGAGGGCTTCTTTAAGCAGAAGCTCGGAACGCGAGCATTCGGGCTGAACGCGAACTGACGTGAGATTGCCATCTAACACCGTTTGTAGCCGACGGCGGTCAGGGGACATGAGCCGCCGTGGCTGAAACGGGGTGTCGATATGACTTCCGCTGTCAAGTATCACGATGACGCCGGGACCTGGCGTGACAGGGCGTGCGCAGTCGTTCACGCGCGTGGACGGGGAGCCGCTTGTGGATTGCCACATCCCTTTCCGGGCGGCACAACAGGTACGGGTCAGTCG
>WNFG01002738.1_pt1 | contig 19316 bp, 16 predicted proteins | sample 5400431 | NCBI WGS metagenome assembly WNFG01 (sample SAMN13153346, study PRJNA577476) | soil metagenome | isolation source: 120 cm saprolite under Douglas fir tree site 2 hole 3 replicate 2 | place: USA:California | collected 2015-04-18 | reverse complement strand
TGTGTACCAGCAGCATCGGCGCAGGCGCCAGGGGGTTCTTATCAGCAGACGTGCCGTAACATCGGTATGAACGGCTCCACGCTCTATGCATCTTGCAAGGACCTCGACGGCAACTGGCGCAACACGCAGCTCAACGACGTCCAAAGCTGCAGCAGCCAGGTCATCAACGACAATGGCAACCTGCGTTGCGACCGCAACGGGAACGGGAACGGGAACTATTACGGCAATGGCCAGTACGGTGATCGAGATCGGGACCGCGACAGAGATCGCGATCAAGGGCGCTACAACAATGGTCAGTATGGCTATGGATATGGCACGTACACTGACACCTGTCGCGACATCCGGCAGAACGGCAACCGCATTGACGCGCGCTGCCAGAAGCGCAATGGTGGCTGGCGGAATACGAGCCTGGACGATGTTGATCAGTGCGGCGGGCAGATCGTTAACATTGACGGCCATCTGCGTTGCGGCGGCACCGGCGGAAACAATAACGGATACTACAACTATCCGAATGGGCAGTACAACAACGGCTACGGCTCCCCGGGCGGCACTTACGTTGAGACGTGCCGCGACATTCGCACCAATGGCGACCGGATCGACGCAACTTGCCAGAAAAAAGATGGCGGATGGCGGTCAACGTCACTGAGCAATGCCAGCCAGTGCAGCAGCCAGATTATCAATGACGACGGACGCCTCCGTTGCAACCGATAGTCGGTTATTTGAAGGAGAAATGAAGAGACGGTGACCGGCGCCGTCTCTTTTACTTTATGGAGTTCAGCTACGGTTTGAGCGGCTTGACGGCTTGAATCCGTATCTGCTTCAGCGGCGCGGACTCTGACACCATCTCCGTCTTACCTGAAGGAAACTTATTCTCGCTCAAGAGGTAGGCGAGAACATCGGAGTACTCCGTCGCGGACAAGCGCCCGGCATTGTCGCGCGGCATGGTGCGGCGCATTTTGTCGAAGAGCGCGCCCACGGTGCGGCCGTCCCAATCGTCCAGAAATTCCTTGCCCACCAGGGAGGGCGCGTCGTCTATTCCATCGAGGTTCTTGCCGTGACATGACGAACATTCGCTCACGTAGACTCCAGCGCCGCGTTTGGCCTGGCCGTCACTGAAGATGCCGTCCCACACAGAGCGCGTCGGCTGGGCCGCCGGTGGTTGCTGGTTCTGCGCGCGGAGACCGCAATGGACCGCGGCCATTCCCGCGACAACAATAGCTGAAACTACTGCGCCCTTGATCGTCATGAAAGATGGGTAACCGTTCTGCATATTCAGTTTAGCATCGGCCCGGACGCGGCTCGAAGCAGTGCCATCGCCGCCAATCAGTGATAAGTTGGTTTCTTGCCCCACTCGATTGAACTCGACCGGCTGGCTGTTGTTCTTGTCTCCACGCGCAATCCGCTCAATATTGGCGCGGCGGCCAGGGCCATGAGCAACTTCGGCTTCCGTGATCTCCGCGTGGTGAACACCTTCGATGTGGCGTTTCGCGAGGCGCGTTCCGCGGTTGGCGCTCCGGACTTGCTGGCAAATGCAAAGGAATTCAAAACAGCCGCGGAAGCTGTGGCTGATTGCACTCTCGTGGTCGGGACCACGGCGGCGCGCAACCGTGAGCTGCATCATGCGCTGCATCCACTTCCTGAGGCAGCCAAAGCAGTTCGACATCATCTGCGAAAAAACAAACGCAGCAAAGTAGCGCTGTTGTTTGGATCAGAGAAGCGCGGCCTTTCGAACGCTGACCTCAGTCACTGCAACTGGCTGTTGCATATCCCGACGTGCGATGAGCATGTCTCCATGAATCTTGGGCAGGCCGTGGCTGTGTGCTTGTACGAGATCGCTCGCACTTCAACGGCGAAGAAGCCCTCCGCAGTAGCGGATGCGCCAGCGGACGCAGCGGCGATTGAACGCATCAGCGAGGTGCTTCACGAGACGCTCGTGGAGAGCGGCCATCGCCATCGCAACTCCGGCAAGCCTGCGCAGGAAAGACTGCGGCGCTTCGTCCAGCGCCTTGGCCTGTCGTACGTAGACTCGGAGGTCCTGTTGGGCATGCTGCGGCAGATTCTTTGGAAGGTGCGATCGAAGTAAGACTAGGTGGTATTCAGTAGGCGATGCCCGCAATTCCTGTGCTCTCGTTCCAAAGCCGCTTCGCCGATTCCTGGTCGCGTGCTTCTTTACTCGGTGTCGTCACTCGATTCTTGTAGAAGTACTCGCCAGTCGTGTTGGCGACATCGTCAGAAGACGCAAGATAGACGATCGTCTGCGCTCCCTTTTCCGGCGAAATCGCAGCGACCTTCTTCGCGATACGAACACCGAACGAAAGCAGCCCGCCACTCTCGTCGCCGAAGCGGGTCGCCACGAATCCGGGATGCAGGCTGTTCGCGGTGACTCCAGTTCCTTTCCAGCGGCGGGCCAGTTCACCGGTATAGAGAATGTTGCAGAGCTTGGATTTCTTGTAGGCAGGAAAGCCCTGGTAGCCGTTGGCCGACTGCAGATCGTTGAAGTCGAGCTTGGCGCCTTCATGCGCGTCGGATGCCGTGTTGACGACGCGAGCCGGCGCGGACGCTGCAAGCCGTTGGCGCAAGCCGTGCGTGAAGACGAAGTAAGACATGTGGTTGAGCGCGAAAGTGAATTCCAGTCCGTCTTCCGTGAGTTGGCGGCTGCCAAAGAGAGCGCCGGCGTTATTGATGAGGACATCAATGCGTGGCTCGGCGGCGGCAACTTCGGCTGCGACACGCTTCATCTCGGAGATGCGTGAGAGATCGGCATAGTGAATGCTGTGCTCCGCGTTGGGCGCGAGCCGACGCAGACGCGCCATAGCGACTTCGCCGCGGGCTTTGTCGCGAGCTACCTGCACGATGCGGGCGCCCATGCTCGCCAGCTTTTCCGCCGCGACCTGTCCTATGCCGGAGGTCGCTCCCGTGATCACAACCGTTTTCCCGCGCATGGCTGTACTCGCTCTCTTGAGGAGAATAACAGTGTAGCAAGCAGACGGAAATCCGCGGTGGGCGCGCTGCAACTTGGAATACAATCCCTCATCTGCTTTCACAATTGATGAGGTCCGGGATGGCTGAATCAAACCTTAAAGAGAAGATCGGCACGATTCGCGCGCTGGTGCAATTGTCGCTGCCTTACAAGAAGCGTTTCATTCTGATTGCTGTGCTGGCATTTCTCGGGACGGGCGCGGACCTGCTGCAACCGCTGATCTACCGTGTTGCCATCAACGATGTGGCAGGACTATTCGTGGAACCACCCCGCAGCACACCAATTCATCGCGCTTTGGGGAAATCAGCAGCCAATACACCGGCGGACCAGGCCTCTTCCCAGACGGCGAAAAAGCCGCGGCTTCGGCACCAGCGCGGCTTTGTGGCGCCGCGCACGCGCGATGAAACACTCTCGACACTGCTCTGGGCGGTAGTTGGTCTGTTCGTCATCGGCGTGGTCGGACACTGCCTCTCGCTCGCAGCCGACTACCAGAGCACCGTGGTTGCAACCAGCGTAGAAGCCAACCTGATCCAGTCAACCTTCGGGCACGTTCTGCGTCTGCCGCTCGCGTTCTTCAGCCGGCGCGCCAGTGGAGGGCTGGCCAAGCGCATTGACCAATCCGACCAGGTTGCGCCTATCGTCTCGGCGTTTTCGCAGCAGATTGCTCCGGAATTTCTGCGCATCATCGGCATCTGCGCCATTATGCTGACGCAAAGCTGGCGGCTTGCGCTGGCGGCGCTTGCCATCCTGCCCATTTATTTCCTGGTGACCCGGCGCGCCGCGCGGCGGCTGGAGTCCGGTATGGCGGAGTATTACACCATGTGGGAAAACGTTTCCGCCCGCATACAGGACGCGCTGGCCTCCATCAAGACGGTGAAGCTTTCCGGCTCAGAGCCGCGTGAGGTCGGCCGCCTGCGCGACGATTCGCAATCCGCATACCAGGATTACTTGACGCGTGCGCGCCTCGCGAATCTCTACCTCTTTCTGCAAAGCACGCTCAGCAACCTGAGCAAGGCGCTGGTCCTGGGATACGGCGGATGGATGGTGCTCGACAAGCAGCTCACGCAGGGTGACGTGGTGATGTTCGTCGCCTATCTCGACCGTCTCTATGATCCGATTGATTCGCTCAGCAGCATTGCCGTGAACCTGCAACAGAACCTTGCGTCATTGAATCGCGCCATCCGCTTGCTCCAGACCGGTCCGGAGGAAGCCACGGGTCTGCCACTGCAAGCCGGTCCGGGCAAAGTCGAATTCAAGAATGTCCGCTTCGGCTATGTGGCCCAGCGAGACGTGCTCCATGGCCTGAATCTGACGGTGGAGCCGGGAAAGGTGACGGCGCTGACGGGTCCCTCGGGCGCGGGCAAAACCACGACTGCCGATTTGCTGCTGAAGTTGTGGGAGCCAAAATCGGGCGATATCCACATTGACGGCCAATCTCTGGCTAGTCTCGATCCATCGTCCGTGCGGCAGGCAATCGGCATGGTGGCCGCCGATGGCGCGGTCTTCCGCGGAACGCTGGCGGACAACATTCGCTACAAACGTCCGAATGCGACCGACGAGGAAGTACAAGCGGCGGCGGCCGCGGCCGGCCTCACTGGCACGCTCCTGGTGATGGACGAAGCCACAGCCAATCTCGACTACGCCACCGAGCGCGAGGTCAAGCACGCGTTGAGTAAACTCAGCTATAAGCCAACAACATTGGTGATCGCGCACCGTTACTCCATGGTGAAGGACGCCGACCACGTCGTGGTCCTCGACGAAGGCCGGATCGTGGAAGAAGGCTCGCCCGACGAGTTGATCGCGGCCGACGGCTGGTTCGCGAAGCTGGCTACCCAGTCAGATTCTGGACCAGCGGGCTCCGCGTAAGAATGTGCGCTACTTTGCATACCACCCGTCCGCCGTTTTTCGACTCCTAAAACCGATGATCGTAGGACGTACCCTTCAGACAATCTTATTCCTGGCTTCGGCACTGGCGCTCACGGCCCAGCAGCACACCCAGCAACCGCAAAATCGCGCGGTTAAAGTACAAATGCACAACGTCATCTACCGCTTCAATGATGCGGTATCGGTGCATATCCGCGGTCTGGCTGGTGAGCTGGTGCCGACGGGCGGAGACCTCCCGGTCTTTGAGGATAAAAACTCCTTCACCATGCATCTCGCTGCGGCGGAGATCGCCATCAGTTCCAGGTCGCTGGCCACTGTTCTCAACTCGCAGGTCTTTGCCCGGAGCGACGCTCCGGTGAAGGACATCTCCATCCGCATTGAAAATAATCTGGTGAAGGTAAAGGGAAAACTCCACAGCCACGGTGACGTGAGTTTCGAGACTGAGGGAGAGCTCAGCGCAACCAACGACGGCAAGATTCGCCTGCATGCCCGCAAGATCCGTGCTTTGCATTTGCCCGTAAAGGGACTCATGGATCTGTTTGATCTGGACCTGGCCGATCTGGTCAAGACCGGCAAGGTCCGCGGAGTGCAAGTCGAGAAAGATGATCTCATTCTTGATCCGGCCCAGATTTTCCCGCCGCCGCACATCGTCGGCAAGGTGACCGAGATCCGGCTTCAGGGCGACTATATCGTCCAGATCTTTGGTTCTCCGCAAAAATATCCCTGGGCCAAAGTGCCTGCACAGAACTACATGGCCTTCAGCGGCAACCGCCTGCGCTTTGGCAAACTGACCATGGACAACACAGACATGGTGCTGATCGACGTTGATCCAAAAGACGCGCTCGATTTTTATCTCGACCACTACCAGGAACAGCTTGCGGCCGGCTACACCAAGATCACCCGGGACTTCGGGCTGCGCGTGTTCATGGTGGACTACGGCAAGCTCAAACGTGGCGTCGCCAAACCAGTCAATCCCTGACCGACTTGTCCTTCCCAACCCACTCGTCCGATTCGGACGAGTCCGTTTGCCGACTTTTACACTCTGGCATCTAATCGAGTCGGTTTAGTAAGTGCTTTCGGTACGCTCCGGAAGCGCAAAAAATGTCGGGAGAGATTATATGGCGCAACGGCAACTGTTCACCGAGACGCAACTGGAAACAATGTGGGCCACTGATCCGCGTTGGCAGGGCATCACCCGGCCTTACTCCGCGAAGGACGTGGTCCGGCTTCGCGGGACGCTTCACATCGAGCATTCCCTCGCGCGTGCGGGCGCAGAGACCTTGTGGGAGCTTCTGCATCAGGAGCCGTACGTTGCGGCACTGGGCGCTCTGACTGGCAACCAGGCGGTACAGCAGGTGATCGCCGGACTCAAGGCCATATACCTGAGCGGATGGCAGGTTGCCGGCGACGCCAATCTTGCGGGACAGATGTATCCCGACCAGAGCCTTTATCCGGCGAACAGCGTGCCTAATATTGTCCGCGCCATCAACAATGCCTTTCAGCGCGCCGACCAGATCCACCACTCGGAAGGAAAGAACGGCACGTACTGGTTCGCGCCGATCGTCGCCGACGCCGAAGCCGGCTTCGGCGGCAGCCTCAACGCCTTCGAGTTGATGAAAGCCATGATCGAGGCCGGCGCGGCGGGTGTCCATTTTGAAGACCAGCTCGCCTCGGCGAAGAAGTGCGGACACATGGGCGGCAAAGTCCTGGTCCCAGCGCAAGAGTTTGTCCAGAAGCTAGTGGCCGCGCGTCTTGCCGCTGACATCATGGGCGTGCCCACAATTCTGGTTGCACGTACCGACGCGAATGGCGCAAAGCTGCTCACCAGTGACAGCGATATCCGCGACCTTGAGTTCCTCACCGGCCAGCGTACTCCCGAGGGCTTTCTGGGATACAAAGGCGGCCTGGACGCCGCGATCAATCGCGGATTGATCTATGCGCCCTACGCCGACATGATCTGGTGCGAAACATCCGAGCCCGACCTCGACGAAGCCAGACGCTTTGCCGAGGCCATCCACGCGAAATTCCCCGGCAAGCTCCTGGCCTACAACTGCTCGCCTTCGTTCCACTGGAAGCGCAAACTCGACGATGAAACCATCGCGCGCTTCCAAACCGAACTGAGCACCATGGGATACAAATTCCAGTTCGTAACGCTGGCCGGCTTCCATGCTTTGAACCTGGGCATGTTCGAACTGGCGCGTCAGTATTCGCAGCACGGCATGGCCGCATACTCGCGGCTGCAGGAGAAAGAATTTCAGGAAGTTGAAGCGGGCTACACGGCAGTGCGTCACCAGCGGTTCGTAGGCACGGGATACTTTGACGAGATCGCCCAGACCATTGCCAATGGCGAGTCGTCCACCACGGCGCTGACGGGCTCAACCGAGGCAGAACAATTCACCCACGAAACGAAGTTGTCGAAAGTAAGCTGAGGGCCGTCTCCTCTCTCCTTGGCCTTCCCGAGACACTCGGGAAGGCTTTTCAGGAGCGGTATTGATGGAGGTTGCAAATGGTCGGTCTGGCTCTGAATGAACTGATGGACTACACCTGCTGGGAGCGCCAAAAGTGGTATGACTGGCTCCATCACCAGGGCGATCACGTTCTGAAGACCGATGCCGGCCCCCATGGCGATGGCCGCTTTAAGACCGTGGGCGATCTTGTGAGGCATATCTTTTCCGCGGAAAAGCGCTATGTTGAAAGGCTCTCAGGACTGCCTTTGACCGACAAAGCATCCATCCCGAACGACGACATTGAAGCGCTATTCCAATTTGGCCAACAAAGCCGAAAGGAATTACAAGAACTCGTGGACACACTCCCCACCCAAGAATGGGATATCGTGAGGGACTTCCAGATAATGCATTGGTCCCTAAGCGCAACACCCAGAAAGATTGTTACTCATGTACTGGTGCACGAGGTCCGTCACTGGGCCCAGATTGCAACTTTGTTCCGCTTGAATGGATTGACGGGAGAATTCCATGACTTCCTGTTTAGCCCAACCATGGGCGGCGAGCACCGGGAAACAGCTAAAGCCTGAGCGCTTAAATCTTACGCAAATTCCTTGCTGTCGCAGAGCTTTCTGATGCTGTTGGTGAAGTTCTCATAAGCTTTTCCGTTCTTAAAGCTGCGAGTATTAAAGATAAAAGCGCAGTCGACGCCGTTAGGACGACACATGGTGTAGGCACTGGTTCCGGCCATGCTGCCGCTGCGCTCGGCGCCCACGGCTCGTCCGCCCAATCCCCAGACCGCGTGTTGTCCAATGAAGCGCGCCAGTGTTCCCGCCGTTGTGGCCAGGCCGCCACCGCTGTCCATTAATTCCGTCACATAACCTTCGCCGCCGTAGGGATTGGGAACAACTACATCCTTGAATGGAAACAGAGCGCTGGGACCGCTGCCTGCATCCTCATACCAGACCTCGCGGGGCATGCGCTGGCGCTGCGCCGTGTGCGCAAGATAAACGTCCGAGGTTCCATCGTGCGCCAATGGAACCGAGCGCACATAATCGACATAACGTCTTCGCGAGACATTCTCCACCACCAGCCCCAGCAGCATATAGCCGAAGTTGGAGTAGGAGTTTCCGTTCGTGCTATCGAAGTTCTGCGTGCCCGGGACGAATTGCAGGGGCTGGCCATACATGTATCGCGCCATGTCCAGTTTCGTCGGCAGCCCGGACAGGTGTAGCTCCTGCGCAATCTTGCGTATCCCGAACACCGGGTCAAAGTTCGATGACGGAATTCGCTGTCCGTTCTTCGCGGTAAATTCTCCGTGATCGTTCCAGCCGCCGGCGTGGTCCACCAGATGTTGAACCGTGATCTCATTCATGTGCTGCGGGGGTCTCTGTCCAGGCACGCCAGGAGCGTGAATGCCCAGCATGGGGAAGACGCGGCTACTCATGTCCAGCTTTCCGCTGGCGCGAAGCGTCTCAATTGCCGCGCAGGTAAAAATCTTGCTGCAACTGGCGATCCGGAACAGATTGGTTGACTCCACCCCGGGATGCGCTCCGTTGGCGTAACCGTGGTTCAAGGCAAGTTTGCCTTTAAATGAGACCGCGAGCTGCCCGGCGCTCACGCCCTGGGCTTCCATGAATTCGCGCACTCGTTCGTCGAACCCGATCAGCCTTGGCGCCGACTGCCCGGCGACTTTCCATCCGCCCTGCGCGGCGGCTGAGTTTCCCAGGATTGAACGGCCCACGGCAAATGCCGATGCGCCTGCGCAAAGCTTTAGCAGATCACGACGTGTGGTCATGGGTTTTCCTCGGCGAAGATCCGAACTTCGCAAATGCTGGGATATTTTGCGGGGAACATCTTACCACCGCCGCAGGCTGAGGAATTCCTTCTATCTTCCAAAACGCACGACGACGTGACCGCCCGGCGGAACACGCGAACCCGCTGCGGGCGATTGCGATTGCGCCACGCCGCTTCCATTGACCTCAAGCTCCAGACCGGCTGATTGCGCTTGTTCCAAACATGTTCGCAGAGGCTTTCCATGGAAGTCGGGAACGAGCACGCCTCCGTCGACGTCAAGGACGATTGTCCCGTGTGGGGGAGCGGGTGGCGTTATGGTCCTGGGTGGCGCCGGACTCGAGGGATGAGTGAAGGTGGCGGGTACCAGCTTGGCATCCGAGCGCGGCTGCGTAATAGGCGCGGCTGGCGCAGGCGCAACATTCTGCAGAGCAGGCTCGGCCTCCCCGACCACGCGATCAGGCGAGCCTTCCGCCATGTCCGCATCTTTGGCCTGGGCTTTGAGCAGAAGGCGCTTAGGATCGCGGAAATCGATATCGTGCGGCACGCCCAGATAGCCCAACACTTGCTGCGTAACGCGCGAGAACACCGGGGCCGCAACCATGCCGCCGTCTTGCGGTCCCTGGGGCGCGTCCAGAACTACCAGAACAGTCACTGCGGGATTATTCACCGGAGCAAAGCCGGTAAACGATGCAACGTGCCGCCGATGAGAGTAGGTACCCGTCGCCGCGTCAACTTTTTGCGCCGTGCCGGTTTTGCCGGCAGAGGTGTAGCCATCCAGGATCGCGCGCTTTCCCGTGCCGTAAAGCACCACACCTTCCATCATGCGCTTCATCAGCACGGCGGTCATGGGGGAAATGACGCGCCGCCCCTGCGCAGGATGGAAGGTAATCAGCTGTTGCGTGCTGCGTGGCGCCGTGGCGCCGGCTATCAGCCGTGGGGGAACATACATGCCGTCATTAGCGATGGTGGAAGCCATGGAGACGAGTTGCAACGCCGACACGCCAATCTCCTGCCCCATGGAGATGGCGCCAATGCTGACCTTTGACCAGCGGCTGGCGGGCTTGGTAATGCCGCGCGTCTCCCCGGGAAGCTCGATTCCAGTCTGCGATCCGAAACCGAATGCGCGGATGTAGCGGTCGAATCTTTCATCGCCCAGGCGCAAAGCAATCTTGATCGCGCCCACGTCGCTGGAGTTCTGCAACACCTGCGAAACCGTCAGCAGACCGTAAGGTTTGTGGTCGTGGATAAGAAGTCCGTTGACCGTGATGGATCCATTCTGGCAGTCCACCAGTTCGTTCGGATTCGTGAGCTTTTCTTCCAACGCGGCCGCAAGGGTCACGATCTTGAACGTTGATCCGGGCTCGTAGATATCGCTGACCGCGCGGTTCTTGAGCGCATTCTTCTGCGCCAGGCTCAACGAATTGGGGTTGAACACCGGGCGGTTGGCCAGCGCAAGAATCTCGCCGGTATGCGGATTCATCACAATGATCGTGCCGGCTTCAGCGTGACTGTCCGCGACGGCGCGTGCCAGCTCGCGCTCGGCAATATGCTGAATGTTCTCGTCAATCGTGAGAACGAGGTTTTCTCCGGGATCGGGCTCTTTCTCCACGCGGCCAAACCACCGCCGTTTGGCATCCATGGAGATGAGCATTTTCCCCGGCTTGCCGCGCAGACGGGCATCGAATTGACGCTCGATGCCGCCGAGGCCTTCGTCATCCAGCCCGACATAGCCAAGGACCTGCGCTGCCAGCTCCTGCTTGGGATAAAAACGCTTGGCCTCTTTTTGAAAGTAGATGCCCTTGAGATTCAGCACGCGTATGCGGGCGCTGGTGTCTTTGTCGATCTTGCGGGCGACCCAGGCAAAGGCATGGCCGGCGTGCAGCCGGGTTTCGATGTCATCAGCGTCGGTGTTGAGAGCACGCGCGAGCGTGACCGCCGTCTGGTGGACATTCGGGATTTCGGAGGGCACGGCAAAGACGGAATCTACTTTGGCCGTCATGGCCAGTTCGTTGCCGTTGCGATCGTAGATATTCCCGCGAATGGCCGAGACTTCAATGCTCCGCTGCTGCTGGCGCGCAGCTTTCTGGCTGTAGTCGCCGTAGGCTACGACTTGCAGCCAGAACAGGCGCACGCAGATGGCGGCAAACCAAAACGCAAGAATTCCTGCCAGAAAGAAGAGCCGGCGGTTTGTGTTACCGGAAGCGTTAGTTGCGGCCTTGTTTGCCACGAATCAGGACTCAAGAAAACACATGGCGGTCCCAGCTGTTTTTCCGGGATCCGCCATCAAAGCGCCGGAGTTCTCCGGCCCCTTAACCACCAACCAAACTTCGCTACTGCGCCGAGATCACGGCAAACGTGGACGCCTGCGCCACGACCGGAACGCCGGACATATCCGGTTCGAGCCGCATCACCTGTCCCGGGTGCGGGGATTCCAGACCCAACTGCCGTGCCATGAGATCGATTCGTCCAGGATCGCGCAATCCCGCCTCTTCCAGCTTGAGGGCGCGGTTTGCCTCGATCAGACGTTCACGCTCGATCTTCTGCGCTTCAATCTGATAGCCATACTCCAAAGCACGGAAGTGCTGCAAGGCGTAAAACATCATGACCACGAAGAGCGCGGCCACAGACGCGGAGAAGACACGGATCTCCCGCCGGCGCCGTGGATCGGCCACTCTCACCAGACGCGAGTTATCGATCGCCTTCTGGAAATAAAATTCGGGCGTGATCCCGGCGGACGCACGGCGCACCGGCGTGATCATTCCCGTGATGTTCAATGCACTGGCTGACATTTACGCGACTCCCAGGAGCTCCGGCCATTCCATTTTGTTTTGTTGATTCGTGGGAACGTCAAATGTGCCCGATTCCCGTTTTTGGCGCGCTTGTTGCTCGGCGCGCTCCACGCTGGCCATCAAGTTTTCAATCGTCATACCTTGAAACATTTTCGTTCCCCTTTCCTCAAACTTTTATTCCGGGGCGACACCGTAAATGGAAGGTGTTCAATCTTTCGCCCAAGTTTTTGTGGAAGGCGGCGCCTCCCCGGAATTCTGCTGGCTTCCCTTTCAGGAAGCTCTAAACTTTTTCCGCGGCCCGCAGCTTCGCGCTGCGCGACCTTGGATTGCGATCAATCTCTTCTTCGCCGGCTCCCACCGGCTTTTTCGTCAGGACCTGGTAGACCCCCGCTTTAGCTCCGTCGCGCAAAGCGTCTTTTACGATGCGGTCCTCCAGCGAGTGAAAGCTGATCACCACCAGCCTGCCTCCCGGTTTCAGGACGCCAGGCGCTGCTTCCATAAGCGCCTTCAAGTCGTCCAATTCGCGGTTTACGAAGATTCGGATTGCCTGGAAAGTCGTGGTCGCTGGATGAATCCTTTGATGAGCCCCGGTATTCATTGACCGGAGCGCAGCCGATATAACAGTTGCCAGATGAGCGGTAGTTCGTATCGGCCGCGCCCGGACAATGGCTCTGGCGATTCTCCGCGACCTCCTTTCCTCACCGAATTCGTAAATCACATTCGCGAGGTCTTCTTCGCGCATGCGGTTTACCACTTGATCGGCGGTGCGCTCGCTCGATGCGTCCATACGCATATCGAGCGGGCCTTCCGCCTGAAAACTGAATCCGCGTGCCGGATTCTGCAACTGCATCGAGCTCAAGCCCAGGTCGGCGAGCAGTCCGTCCGCGCTTGCGGGCGGAACGTGCTTTCCGATTTCGGCATACGAGCTGTGCAGCAACGTGATCTCCGGCTTTTCCGGCCCGGCTTGTTCAAGCCTTTTCCGGGCCAGTTGCAGTGCCTGCGTGTCTTTATCGAAGCCAATCAAATGACCCTGTGGGCCGAGGCGCCTTGCGATTTCTAAACTGTGGCCGCCCAAGCCGAGGGTCGCATCGATATAAGTACCGCCGCGACGCACCGCTAAAAAGTCGATCGCTTCTTGTAAAAGAACCGAAACATGGCCAACCGCTTGCGTTTCCTTCTCGCCATGCGCCCCGTTTGGAGCTTTTTCCAAGCCATGATCCTCGTCCGCCACTAGATGCCCAGTTCGTCGAGTGTTTTCTCATCCTCAGCCGTGAATTGGTCTTCTCGTATTTCCTTCTCGTACTGTTCTTTGTTCTGCACCAACAAATAGGTGAGGTTTCCTACAACAGCCACGTCGCCCTGTATCTGGGCGGATTCGCGCAACAGGGCCGGAACCAACAGGCGTCCCTGGTTGTCCAACTCCACCACTTGCCCGTAGTAGTTGGTCCGCGCGAGAAACTTTTTCTTGGTCGGGTTGAAATTCGAAAGCCCCGCCAGCTTTTGCTCGATCCGCTCCCACTCTTCGAAGGGATACACTTGAGCAACCTTGCCATCCAAACTTGTGATGTAAAATTGCTGACCGTACTTCTCGTCGATCAGGCGCTTGAATTCCGCGGGGACCTTGAGTCGCCCCTTTTCGTCGACCCGGGTTGGATGGTTGCCGCGAAACATTGTTCTTTACCGCTACCAGGCCTGCTATTGCCGGCCATAAAAAGGAGAAAATGGTGAGTTTTTCTGGTTCGGTCACCGCAATTTTGGGCTGCTTTTGCTTCATGTCCTCTGTTGTCTACTTTGGACCACCAAGCCCCAAATCGAACCGGCTTATTACCACTTAACTCCACTTCAGACCACATCCTACGCCTAAATACTTGTGTGTCAAGCATTATTTTTTAGGTTATTGGATGGAATGTTAATGGCCTGTGACAGCCCCGAAGCCTTGTGGAATTTCAAAACCGCTGACCCCAGATATGGTGTTTACTTCTGAGGTTCAGCTCTGAATCCTGGTGATGGGAAAATGCCAGCAAATATCCAAGGCCAAAGCGTTAGCACGGAGCAGATTCACGCGTTCCGCATGCAGCGCCATCATCTCCTGGACCAGCGCATTTCCGACCCCGTGCGAGTGTGTGCCGATATCTGCGGCGCCCAGGCGCAGCTCATGTCCGCCGCGGAGATAGCTCTTTGGGCCAGAGTGCGCAAACTAAAGCGTGAGGCAATCCATTCGGCGCTCTGGGAAAAGCGCAGCCTGGTCAAGACACTGGTCATGCGCCAGACGCTGCATCTGATTCCCGCCGCCGACTTCCCTTTTGTCATCACCGCAATTCGCGATAGCCGGGTTGCCGCCGTGCTGCGGGTCATGGCCCGCTTCGGCATTACTGAATCCGACGTTGAGACTTTGAACACAGCGGTGGTCGACGCGCTGGCTTCAGGACCGAAGACGAAGCGGCAATTGACCGAGCAGCTCCAGCCGACGTGGAACAAGAAACTCAGGTATTGGATGGAGGGAGCATCGCTTGGCTTCCGAGCAGCCATTGTGGAAGGGCTTGTCTGTTATGGACCGTCGCAGGGCAACGAGGTGACGTTCGTCCGCACGGACCTCTGGCTGCCGTCGTACAAGAAGATACCGGTTGCAGATGCACAGCGTCTTCTGTTTCGCCGGTATCTGTCAGCATATGGCCCGGCGAGCCTCCAGGATTTTTCGCGGTGGTCGGGCCTTCCCATGCCGCAGGTGAAACTCATTCGCGAACAGTTGCGAGATGAACTCGTGGAGCTCGGACCTGTAAAACAACTCCTTCTAAAAGAGGATTACCGCGAGCTGAAGAGTATTCCTCCAGTGAACAAGAGCGCTTGTCTGCTTCCCGGTTTTGATTCCTACGTGTTGGGACACGCTCTCAAGGACCATCTGATCGAGCCGGGATACTACAAGCAGGTGTATCGCAACCAGGGATGGATTTCACCAGTGATTCTGGTGGATGGAAGGATTGCCGGCACTTGGTCGCATCGCATCAGCCGAGGCAAGTTGCTGGTGGACTTGAAGCCGTTTGCGAAGCTCTCGGGCGTTGCGCGCGATCGGATCGAAGAGCAAAAGGCCGGCTTGGCCAAGTTCCTCGGATGCTCCGCCTAACAGCACAACGCGATTTACTTACAGCCGTACACTTCCTGAGGATACACAGACCAGATCGGTGTCCAGCGTTGTTTGGCGCTGTCTGAGAGTTCTACAGTCCACTCACGAGTGTGCGCGTCCGGCAAGCTGACCTTCAGGTGATAGAACTCCGCGATGATCTGGTAAAACTGCATCCCGATTTGCTGCATGCGCGGCAGGCGCTCCGAGAGCTTGAACTCGCGGCGTCCGTCGTTGGCGTTCTGCACCGATAGAAAGCCGCCGCTGTTCACCACCATGGGATAGAGGTTCTGCTCTCCATTGTCATACAAAACGCCGCCCACCAGAGGCTCGGCCAAACCCAGTCCCAGATGAGTCATGGCCTGCGTGGCTTTTACCGAGTTTGCCAGGTTAACAAAACCCAGAGCAATACTGAAAAGCCGGATGTGATGCTCGTGGAGGACTTGGGCGGTTTTTCTCGGGTTGGTCTTGTGGTTTCCCTCGAGGTCCATGGCCATCAGGAAAATTGCGTCTCCCGGTTTGGGCGTCCCCATCCATTCGATTCCCTGCTCCACCGCGTCCAGCACTCCGAGCGAACTGGGTTTGTCCCTGGGATCGTTGCTCAAATCCTGCAGCGCGTCTTTCAAAGCAGTGCGGCCCTGATCGAACTTGACTTCGCGCGCCGAGCCTCGCGCAGTGATCAGAGCAAAAGAGTCCATGGGGCGAGCGTGGTCGAGTATGGAGAGCGCCGTCTGCGCCTCCGCTCTCCGCGCGTCAGAGGGCAGCTCGCGCGTGGTGTCCAGTACAAAGAGAATGCGTCGCGGGGTGGCGTCATAGGTCAATGACTCTATCGGCGCATGTTTGCCCTTGCCGACTATAGCCACCACATCCTCGGCCTTGAGCCCGCGGATGATTCCGCCGGAATCCTTGCCCTTCTCCAGACCCACAATGTCCACGGGAATATCGCAGGATTGTGCAATGGCACCCATCACACTCAGCAGACACACCGGGAACACAAGTAGACCGCAAAGACGCATATGCACCTCAAAAATTGAGTTGTACGATTTTTTGGATTATAGCCAATCTGTGAGAATCCAGACACTCTTCCCTAAATTCATAGACTTGCTAAATGATGGATTTGTTATCGCGTGGAAATCTATTTTTTGGAGATGAAGGTTCCCAAGTCAGGCAAAAAAGACCCCGGAGCTTGTGCCCGCGGGGTCCAGGAGTGAGCAGTCGAATTTACTTTCCATGGCGGTCGCGGCGGATGTCCCGACGGTCATGGCGGATATCCTTGCGGTCGGCATGCGCATCTTTGCGGTCGTTGTTGAGGTCCTTGCGATCTTTGTTGATGTCCTTCTGGTCTTTGGCGAGATCTTTCCGGTCCTTGGCAGCGTCCTTGCAATCGGCTTTGTCGCCGGCCTTGCAATCCTTGCGGTCGTCGCGCAGGTCTTTCGCGTCTTTGTTGCGGTCTCTGCGGTCCTGGTTCAGGTCCTTGCGGTCTTTGTTGATGTCTTTGCGGTCCTGGCGCAGGTCTTGTTTGTCTTTGCGCAGGTCTTTTTTATCGCCGGGATCAACCTGGGCATAGAGTGTCACGGTCCCCAGTAAAGCCAGCGCCAACAGATGTGCTAGATAACGTCGCATACGAAGTATTCTCCTTTTTGTGTTCCTCTCCAGGTTGAACTTGCTTAATCGTATTAACACCGCGACCCAAATTAGTTGCGGACGTGTAAGCTTTGCGTAAGATAGTTTTTCTCGAGAAAGAGCCGTCAACGGAGGCAACATGCGCGCAGTGCTGTGCAACGAGTGGGGAGGACCGGAGAAGCTGTTACTTAAGGACATGCCCTCACCGGCAATTCGCGAGGGCGCTGTGCGGATCGCCGTCCACGCAGCCGGCATCAACTTCGCCGATCTTCTGCTGATCTCGGGGCAGTATCAGGAGAAGCCCGCGTTCCCATTCACTCCGGGCATGGAACTCGCCGGCGTGGTCACCGAAGTTGGCGCGGGCGTGAAAGACCTCAAGGCGGGCGATCGCGTGATGGCGTTGATTGGCGTTGGCGCTTATGCCGAAGAAGTGATCGCCCCAGCCGATCGCGTCTACCGCATACCGGATGCAATGGATTTCCCCAGCGCGGCGGGCTTTCCGGTTGCTTACGGTACTTCACATGGAGCATTCGACTGGCGTGCTCATCTTCAACCCGGGGAATGGGCGCTGGTGCTGGGCGCAGCCGGAGGCGTGGGACTGACCGCCGTCGAGATTGCCAAAGCAATGGGCGCAAAAGTGATCGCCGCCGCCGGATCGCAGGAGAAGCTCCGGCTGGCAAAGCAGCATGGCGCCGACCATCTGATTGACTATTCGCGTGAAGACATCCGCGAACGAGTGAAAGCGATCACCGGCGGACGCGGCGCCGACGTTGTCTACGATCCCGTAGGCGGTGACGCGTTTGACGCGAGCCTCCGTTCAATCGCGTGGGGCGGACGCATTCTCATCATCGGCTTTGCTGGCGGGCGCATTCCGCAGATTCCTGCGAACATTCTGTTAGTGAAGAATATTGACGTCATCGGCTTCTATTGGGGCTCTTACCAATCGCGCAAACCGGACCTGTTGCGGCAGGGTTACGCGCAGCTCTTTCGCTGGTTTGAGGAGGGCAAACTGAAGCCGCATGTATCGCAAACCTTTGACTTGGCTAACGCGGCCGGCGCTCTGGATTCCCTGCGGCAGCGCAAGTCTACTGGGAAAGTCGTCCTTACCACTAGTTTGGGAGCTTAAGGGAAAAAATACTGGAGTTGCTCCTTTACACGGCACCTCGACTGGTGGATAATTCCACTCCGTTAACAGTCCTGATCTGGACTGGCAATTCTCTCGCCAGAAGCACATCTGGCTGATATTTTGCTTCAGTCTCAACCAGAGCTGTTAATTTGTGCCCTTTGGTTGCTGAATGATCGCTCATTCACCGACGACATATGAAGTGCCCCGATCCTGTCGCATTCGAATCGCCGACTTTGTCAGAACTATGGAGGAGTGTGCATGCGAATTAAGAAGCATCTAGGTTTGGTTTTAGCAGCAGTGATCCTGTTTTCGGTCACTGGCAGCGCTTACGCGCAAGTCACAACACACGCCGGAAGTCTTCCCGACGGCGCAACCTACTTGATTGAAGTTCCATCCCCCTGGAACGGAACCTTGCTCTTATACAGCCACGGATATGTGGTTCCCGGGAGTCCGAATCCGGCACACGATGTTGGCGATCCTGCAACACGCGCTTTTCTTCTTGGCAACGGCTTCGCCCTGGCCGGTTCGTCTTATGCGACTACGGGATGGGCCATCCATGAAGCCCTACCCGATCAAATTGCCGTGCTCGACCTTTTTGACAACATGGTCGGCCAGCCGCGGCAGACGATTGCCTGGGGACACTCGCTGGGCGGCATCATCACCGCTGGTTTGATCCAAAGATACCCCGAGCGTTTTGACGCCGCGCTTCCCATGTGCGGAGTCCTCGCCGGGGGCGTCGGCACCTGGAACCAGGCTCTTGACTCCGCCTTCGCATTCAAGAATTTGGTTGGATTTGGATCAGGGTTGCAATTGGTGAATATCACCCATCCGGGCACGAACTTCGCGATCAGCGAACAGTTGCTCGCTTCGGCTCAAGCAACACCACAAGGCAGGGCGAGAATCGCGCTTTCCGCAGCGCTCGGTGACACGCCTGGCTGGTTCGTTCCGGGGTCCCCTGAACCTGCTCCCACTGATTTCACGGCGCAGGAATTCAACCAGTTTCTCTGGTTTCAGCAGGTCGACTTCCCATTTGTATTTGCTTTCCGCGCCGAACTGGAATTCCGGGCACATGGCAATCCTTCCTGGAATACCGGGGTGAATTACCGCAAACAACTCGAGCACTCAGCCGATCGCGATGAAGTGGTCGCGCTGTACCAGGCTGCAGGTCTGGACCTGGACGCAGACCTTGATACTCTCAACGACGCCGCTCGCATTCAGGCTGACGCCAATGCGGTTGACTATCTGGAACAGAACATCATCTTCAATGGAGGGATCCATATTCCGGTCTTGAGCATACACACGGAGGGCGATGGCCTGGTTTCGGTACAGAACGAAAACGCGTATAGAGACGTGGTAAGCGAAGCGGGCGATCGCCGCTTCCTGCGCCAGGCATTCGTTCATCGCGCCGGACATTGCACGTTCACTCCGGCAGAAACTGTCGCCGCTCTGGAGAAGCTGCTGGAACGACTGGACACGGGGGTCTGGCCTGAGACTGACTCGACCGACCTTAACAGCTCTGCCGCCGCACTCGGTCCTCTGAATGTCTTCGTCGTTGGCG
>WNFG01001523.1_pt1 | contig 19318 bp, 13 predicted proteins | sample 5400431 | NCBI WGS metagenome assembly WNFG01 (sample SAMN13153346, study PRJNA577476) | soil metagenome | isolation source: 120 cm saprolite under Douglas fir tree site 2 hole 3 replicate 2 | place: USA:California | collected 2015-04-18 | reverse complement strand
TATTCTCTCAAGCAAGCGGCGTACACCGTCGATAGTTTGTGCGCGGCCATTGCTTTGTCTCTGACCAAGATCTCCCGATCCGAATGCGCTGCATACGTGGCCAACTCAGGATATGGTCAATCTTATCGGGAAACGCTCTAGTGCCCTCGTACTCCTGTTTTTCCTTGCTGGCTGGGCGATCGCGACCGGGGTGTTTCAGATCATAGGCGCGATTCAGCTGCGCAAGGAGATCGACAACGAGTGGCTCCTAATCCTAGGTGGCATAATCTCGGTGCTGTTTGGCATCGGCGTGATGTTGGCTCAGGGTGCGGGGCGCTCGCGCTAGTCTGGGTAAATCGGCACTTATGCCGTGATCGTAGGCGGGCTGCTTGTCGCACTAGCGTTTCGGTTGAAGAAGCACGCACATTTGTAATGACGGGGTCACAGGTTCGAATCCTGTTTGTGGCACCATACAAGATACTGAAGTTACTATGAATTTTTTGGGCGGTTTGACAATCACCAAGGCGATTCTCTTTTGAGAAACCACCGCGTAACCACCGACCAAATTTGCATGTCGGCCGCCAGGTGAAAACTAAGCCAGCCAAGATTCATCTAAGTCGGATGCCGCACGCGCAGGCTTGGCCGCGGCACGGCGACATAGGGTCTGTGATCGCCTGCCTTGTGAAAACTCACCTCGAGTTCCGACAACGCGGCGACGAGAACTGCCATCTCCCTTGCCTGTTCGTCGCTCAAGGATTTCTCGGAAGGCAATGGACACCCTCGCGCCGACCCACGCAGCGGAGCCGTCTGGCGGGACGTCTCAATCTGGGCACACAGAGGTTGCGTGTAGCGGTCCAGATCGGCCGCAAATTTGAAGCCTTCGATCTGTTGTCGAAGCGCGATTAGCAACCGGTTGAAGCGCACCCAGCGGTGCTCAGGCCAGCCTGGGCTGCCGTCGTCAGCGAACTTCCTCAGAAACGCTGCGGCCGCGGGCTTGCCGTACTTCTGCGTCAGAGCATCGATCGCTTGCTTCGACATCTTGATGTTGACCCCGCCTTCGTCCTCTTCCAGGAAAATGCGAACGACGCGGTCCCGCACGCCGGGCATTCGCATCATCGTCGTGTCGTTCCAGCGCCAGGCTGCGAGCCAAAGGCTCACCAGGAATCCGGCCAGCCGGCCGAGCGGCTCCTGGGATTCGGCGAACCGGTCCCAAGTGTCACCCCGACCTTCGTAATGCTTTTCGGGCAGCCACACGCACTGGTTGGGGCGGTGGTTGCCGCGGTTCTGCAGAGCGATCCCGAACGTCGGCCACTTCGGCACGTGGCTGTCGAACAGATGAATCGGGAAGTTTGAGCACAGTCCGCCATCTGACATCCAACACGGGGCGAACCCGCGGCTCTCTATTGGCGCTTCGTAGTCGATCGCCCAAAGCGGCACTGCCGAGATCAACAGAGGAAAGCTCATGGCCAGGCGCGCGGCCACGACAATCGGCAGTCGATCCGTTGGTAGTTCGAGATACTGCTTGGTCGCCGCGCTCGCCTCGGGATCGGAGATGGTCTGCGAGCCGTACGGAAGCGCGTACCCAACCAGATGGTTCAGGATCGGTTGCGGAAAGTATGGCTTCAGATCGTCGACCCTGAAGAACAGCCGACCCATGTCATCGGCTGGATCGAGCGGAAAGCGATACGGCCGGCCATGTGCGAGGTTGGTGGAATAAACCTGCAGATTGATCGAGGGCGGGGCGTCTCCGATACTTGGCTGGCCGAGCACGTTGGCCGCGCGGCCCGGCGCGTCGCGCAGGTCCGCGAACGTCAACGGCGGATCATCGATTGGATTCCGATCTGCGGCTAATTGGATGGACGCATGCAGGAATCCGGCGAGGTCCAGCGAGTCCATGCGTTCTTCTTCCGACCAGCCTCGGCACAAACCGAAACCGTTCCGAACCAGTTCGCAGCGGAAGTCCCAAACAATCCCAAGAAAGAGCGTCAAGGCCACAGCGAACACGAGCGCGATCAGCAACGCCAAGACCCACGAGCCGAGGCCGACAACGCGCAGGTCGAAACCGTAAGGCGGCGGCGTGCTCCAGCCGAGCCAGGTCAGCACCAACGGGCCGGACAGCACGAGTACCGCGGTCGCAACCAAGGCAAGAAGCACCGCACGCCAGTATTGGTGGATCGCTTCGGTCAGGCCACAAACAAGCCGCGAAAAGGTTGACCTCCTGTCCAGCGAAGCGAGGAAGATCCTGAACAATCGGCGTGTTCCATCCTGCGGCCTGAACATGCGCAACAGGCGCGTTTCGTTCTGGTCGTCTTCCTCGGCGAGTACGGTCGGCAGGTTCTCCATCAACTTGAAGCCGACGTTTGAGCCGCGCCGTCGACTGTACTCGGCGGCTGCGGTCAGCGCGGCGGCGAAAGCGCCGATCGAACTGCCGCCGATACTGCTGAAGCGATAGGACTTCGCCAGGTCCGCCACAGCGGACGCATAGATGATTCCACTCGTGACGCCCCCTTCCATCACAATGTCGCAGAAGCGATCGTTCGGCGCCGTGTAGGTTTCCATCTCCGCTGTGCCGTGCTCTGGCCTGGTGCCGTCTCCCACGCGTGGCGCGCCGGATTGACGCTTCGCGTCATCCGGTTGCGCCCCTAGCGAAGCGGCCGACTCCATCCGCGCGATCTCGTGCAACGCCGAGAGGCTCGGGAACAGCGCATACAACGTTCCGCGCGCCGTCACGAACGGCTTGAAGCTGGTGAGTTTGATGCCGGCACCGTCCTTCTCCGGAATGTGAAAGAAGGTCTCTTCGTCATGGTGGCCAACCAGCGGATCCTTCGCGTTGCCGAGATGCCGCGGTCCCATCGGTTTCTTCTCGACCCATTCGGACATCACGGTCTCGAACTGGTCTTCGATGCTGGCGCAGAAGAAGAGACCGACCAGGCCACGTTCCTCGTGCTTCGTTTTGTCGCAGTATTTCGGACCATAAGGCATGCCGCGGCGAAACAGTGGGCGCAGCCGCGGAGGTGCAATCGAATCCTTGCGCGGGTTGGTGCGGCGGATGTGTGCGCCGAACGGGCAGCCGAAGCCCTCCTTGTCGTCCGTGAAGTCGAAATCCTCGTCTGGGAGCCGTGCGATCGGCTGCCGCTCGGGCGAGTCCCCAGGCATGATCCGCGCGCCGTTCGGCCAGCGACCGCAGAGCTTCGCTTTCAGATAGTCCTTCGTCACGCCAAGGTCGCAGGCCTGCTGCTCCAGGTAGTTGTTGAAAGCTTCCTCGTTCTGTTCGATCTTGCGCAGCACGGCGAAGCTGCCATTGCGAAAGAACTGCGCGACCTCGCGGGCCCCAAGGCCGTCATCCCAGCGGTTGAATTCCGCGTCGTTCAAATAACCGAGTACCAGCTCGCCGGCACGGTGGCGCAGCTTGTGAGGCTCGAATCGCTCTTCGACAATTCGCGGCCGGGCGAGGTTGTCGCGAAAGCCGAAATGAACCGTGCGGTTCCTCTTGTCGTTGGTCAGATGCTTGGCCGGCAACATACCTGCTTCCCAGCCTTCGAAGCCCGGGCGCGCACCCGCCGTGGCGGCCAACTGCTTGCGCATCGAGTCGACGGCGCCTCCGTTTGGACCATGGATCGAGATCAGCACGTGAGCGCGATCGAAAGCGAACATCGGCTCCCATCGCTCGGCCGCGCTTGGTCCGGCATCGCCGAGGCGGAGCGCCGCGCGGGCCGGTGCCCCTTCACAGAACGCAGGGGCTTTGACCCGCAGTTCGTTCAGATAACGATCCGGCACGCCCAGCGCCTGAAGGCCCCGATACGTAAATCCGATACTCACGGCGGGCTCGCGATCGTCTTCGCCGCCGCCTTTGCCGTCGCGTTCGCCGAAGGTCACGCAGCCCTGCTCCCGCAGCACGCTGCCGAGAAACTTGCGCGCGTGGGACGCGTCTTCGACCTCGAGCACAAGATGACAGCTGTAGTCAAAGTCGTAGCCGCGCAGCGCCAGCCGTTGCACTTGCCGCTTTCTCTCTTCGTTGCACTCGGCGCTCATGACGTTTTCCCCGTTGCGTTCACGACATCAGCGACGGTGGTGGTCGGATAGGCGCTGTAGAAATAGCCGCCGAAAGGCTTCTCCCCCCGGTTGTGCTGTTTGATCCAATTGACAAACTCCTTCGGATGCAAACGGGTCGGAGTCGGCGGTGCGCCCTCGAGGTATTTGAGCTGCTCGTCAAACAACCCGACATCGATAGCAAAGTGCTCGACGTAGGCGTCGAGGTCGCCGTCGTAGACCGTCATCATCGCCAGGTGTGTTTCGTTTTCCGCCAGCATGAAATACGCCGAGTGCACGTGCTTATTCTTTTCCAGCGCTTCTTCGACCAAAGCAGCGCCGACTTGCATCAGTTGCAACAGTTTTTCGGCATTTTTCTTGACCGGCTCCTTGATCGGCAGGACCAGATGAAGCGGATGCAGGTTCAGACGCCGATCGCGTTGGAACTGCATAGGGTAGCTGTAGCAGATGGCGCCCCAGCGCTTTTTCAGCTTTTCCGGTTTGCCGCTGACGGGGTCGATGACCTGACTCAACCCGGGAAGCAAGAGCACCTGCCGGACGATTTCCAGGGTCAGTGGCCAAGCGAGATGCTGGCCGATGCAGTGGTGCGAATAATCCGATGGATCCGAACCACCGAAAATGTAGGCAGGGTCCGCAGCGGCGCCCAGTGCCAGGATGAGGTGGGCTCCTTTAGGTATGGGTTCGCCGCGATCGTTCCTGACTTTGAATCCCGTGCTCTCGTGGGTAGACGTACGGGTCAAAAATGGCGCAGGCGGGTTGCGCACGAGCGCGCCTTCGATGAGTTCTGTCAGATACCGCCCATCCGGGCTCCGCGCCGCCAGCCGCGCCTCGTCGATCAGCGGCGGTCGCTTGCCTCGGTCGGCAAAGAAGTCTGCAATCGCAATTGAAACCGCCGCGCAGACATTGCCGATCGTGCCCGCGATCAAGCCGAGCGCCACAATAGCCAACTCCTCGCTGCGAGGGTCCTTGTAGTCGCAGAGGAGACGCTCGATAACGGTTCTCTCCGGCTCACCGGGTCGCTTATCGTGGTTGGTGGGGGCGTTCCGAATCTCGAACTTCAGCCTCTCTTTTACTTCCTTCGCCTCCGGCGTATCCGTGGGCGGCAGCCCTGAATCCGAGACGAAATGGCGGCCGATGATCTGAAACACCAGATGGGCGTAGGCCACTTTCATCGCCCCTTGCAGGTACGGATATGCCAGGTCGCCAAAGCCGAACAGAAGTTCGGTGAAACGGAGCGCGGCCTGCTCGGCCAGGTCAGTCGCCAGATTGAAACGAGGATTCTTCAGGGGTAGCACCGACGCACGTTTAAAGGCTCTCTTGGCGCACTCTTCGATCTCTTCCTGTGGGAATTTTAACGCGCTTACCGCAATCCGGTTCTGCGTGGTATGAGCGTCTCCGCTTTCCATTCCGAGAATGAACCGGCCGCCGCTGTCGAGCTCTTGATACGGTTTGACGCTCCCGTGCTTGAGCGCCATTTCGATGTGCTCTTTTTTCGAAAGCAGATAGACGTCCTGGTTCGGCCACTCGGCGCGGTTGTTCGATCGCAGCAGGCTCTTGAATTGCAGAACGGGAAAGCCCTTGTTGCGCAATTCGGCGTACAGCTGCGCACGCTCCTGGTCATCCCTCAACCAATCGAACAGCATCCCGTTCTTCTTGATCTCGTTGTCTTCCTTGCAAAACGCTTCGAGCTTGCGCATACGCTTCTCCCGATGTGCGCTGAACAAATCCCGCAAGTTGCCAGTCAGTGGACCACCTGTTCTCGCCTTACCGCGGCCAGCAGTTCGCGCGCCCTGACAAGATCGCGCGTACCCGCGCCTTCTCCAATCGAGTGATAGGCAGGCTCCAGCACCTCGATAGCTTCCGAACGTCGGCCGTGCGAGAGCCACAGGTCCGCCAGGCTGATCGCGCAGCGCAAACCCAGCGATCGCAGCTTTCGCGACTGCGCGCAGTCATGGGCTTCGCGAAGCCACGATTCAGCCTCGGCGCTGCGATCGAGTCCTGCTCTTGCAGCGCCTTGCATGATCAACCGTCCGATCAAACGGCGGACTTCGGATTCGTAATACCGTTCACCGCCGCGATTGATGATCGCCAGCGCGTGCTCGAGCAACGCCAGCCCTTCGTCAGCGCGGCCATCCAGGGCGAGGCCTTCGGCCCTCAGCGCCAGATAAAACGGCGTTGTCACTACCGCGCCGGTACCGGCCCACAGGTCGTACGCCTGCCGCATCTCGTCGATCCCGGCGGCGCGGTCGCCCAATTCGGTCACGACACGGCCGTGCATCAGACGGGCATGCGCGAGCCATACAACGAAGCCGCAGTCTTCGCAGACCTCGATCGCACGTTCAGCGCTCTGCAGCGCCGCCTCGTTCTCGCCCCGGAAGTGCTGAATCGCCGCGCGAAAACCGTAAGCCTCACCAATGCTGAATTTGTGCTTCAGGTGCTCGGCCCTATCAACCACGGCAAGCACGCGCTGCAGGGCCTGATCCGGAAATCCCAGCTGCCACAGCGCCCACGCCGAATAGCACAGGCACATGACGCCCGGGTCTTGCACCGCGCTGGGCTGATGGTCGATCTGATCGTACTCGGCACGGCAGTCGTCCATCTGGCGCACGGACGTCTCCATTTCGCCCTGGTGGCAGAGGATATTGGCTATCGCCCATTTCGACTGGACCCGGTGGATCGCATCGGCGCTGTTCTGCGCCCTGGCGCCGGCGTCGAAGGCAATCGCACGCGCCTTGGCGAAGTCGGCGCGCATGAAGTGGTATCCCTCGAGCCCGAGCAAGACCTTCATTAGCGCGGCCTCGTCCTCGAGCGCATTGGCGAGCTCCATCGCGCGGACGTAGACGCGCTCGACGCGATCGGCTCCGTACCCTTCGGTGGCGATCAGCCGCGTGGCCAGCAAGAGCTGCAGACGCAACTCGACGCGATCGCGGTTCTTGTCGCGCGGAACGCGCGTCAGCACCGCCAGCGCGCTGGCCACGTGATTGATCGCTTCGACGTGTGCCGAACGTGAAGCCGCCTGCCGCGCGGCCCTTTCCCAATAGCGCAGCGCGTCGGCGTCGATGCCGGCCTCGGTAAAGTGGAACGCCAGCAATTCCGGCTGGCTTTCCGCGAGGCTGCGGAATTGCGCATTGACGACGAATGCGATGACGCGATGAAGCCGAGTCCGGTCTCGGTCGAGCAGAGAGCGGTAGGCCGCATCGCGCATAAGCGCATGCTTGAAGGCATAGCGGACGTCATCTCCTTCGCCGAGGCAGATCAGCATGCCGGAGCGGATGAGCGTGGTCAATTGAGCCGACAGGTCGCGCGCTTGAAACGGCGAGCTCTCGTGAGCCAGAACCGCTTGCAGCAGCGTCAGCGGAAACTCGCGTCCGATCGTGCCGCCGATCTGGGCGATCTGTTTGGCGTCGCCGAGCCGGTCGAGGCGCGCGGTCAGCAAGTCAAGAATAGTCGTCGGAACTGCGAGCGTCGCTGCGGACAGCGTGCCGCCTGACAGTCCGGCATTCAGCTCGACAACCATCCTTGTCGATTCCTCGATGAACAGAGGAACGCCATCGGCGCGCGCTGCCAGGAGGTGCACCACTTCGCTCGGAAGCCGTGTCTCGCCGCAAGTACTCAGGATCAGCATTCGCGATGCTTCAGGCGACAGGCCGCGCAGTTCGGTCTCGTGCGCGGCACAGCCCGGGCGCCATTTGACTTCGCTGTCCGAGCGCGCGGTGACCAGCAGCAGCAGGGGTAGTGCCTGTGCGTCAACCGCAAGCTGGTTAAGAAATTCTTCGGTCGATGGGTCGATCCAATGAATATCGTCGACGATCAGACAGGCAGGAGAGCTCTGAAGATGCAGCCGCGAAAGCGCGACCAGCACGGACAGGGTTAGCTGCCGTCGTCGCTCGGCGGAGTGGTCCAGAACCGGGTGACGCGACTCGATCGGCACCGATAGCAAATCCGCCAGCAATGGAACCGCGCCGTCGATTCCCGCCGGCGCGGCGAATTCAGCGATCTTTTCGAGTACGAGGTCGGGACAATCACCGTCGAATATTCGCAGTTGCTTGCGCAGCCACTCGACAATCGGATGGAACGCGCTGTGAGTGTGGTCGGGAGTGCAACGGCATTCGAACGCTTCATGGCCCCGGCCCACAAGCGCGTGCTTGAATTCGCGTACCAAGCGCGATTTGCCAATCCCGGCATCGCCAACGATCCGGACCACCCGCAACCTACCAGATTGCGCTGCGACCCAATGCTCTTCGAGGGCGTGCAATTCGCGACTGCGTCCGACGAACGGTGTTATTCCTGGCAAAGCAACGCTGGCGCCCGCGTCGTTCGGACCGTCAGTCTGTGCCAAACCGAGAACCCGGAAAAGCGGCCCGGGCTGATCGAATCCCTTCAGAAGCGGTACGTTCTCGAGGGGCTCGAAACGGAAGCGCTCCTTGACGATCCGCCGCGTGGATTCGCCGACGACCAGCGTTCCGGGCACCGCGATTGATTGCAAGCGAGCGGCAAAGTGGATCGCCGATCCGACAGGCTGGCCGTCCCGAACCACGAGCTGCCCGGTCGAGATGCCGATCCGCACGCTCAAGCCGAGCCCGCGTACCGCATCGATGATCTTCAAGCCGGCACGCACCGCCCGGCTGGCAGCGTCCTCGCGGGCGACGGGAAATCCAAAGTAGCACATTATTCCGTCGTCGCCCTGCGGGTCGTCGGACGCGCCACCGCAGCCCGCGACGATCTGTTTGCAGTGTTTGTGATACTCGGCAAGGACTTCGCTGTATCTCTCGGCGCCCAGCGTCGCAAGCAGCCGCGTCGATCCGACAAGATCGAACGACATGACCGTGACTTGGCGCAGATTGTCCCCAACGCGCGAACTCATGTCCTTGACGAAGATGACGAGGCGGCCATCGCCGTACAATTCCGCCTGGAGTCTGGCCACATCGGCGACGCTGGAACGCTGGTGCAGCTCTGATCGCGCCGCGCGAATGGATTCGCCGAGCGCGGCGCCGTGAGCCAGTTGCCGATACACCGCGAGCAGGAACTCGAGGCCATCGTCATTCTCACGGTCCGACTCGCAGACCAGGATGCTCAGACCGCGCCTGCACGCGCTCGCGGCGAGTGCTCGGTTGGCGCTTGGCTGCACCGTTAACCCCGGGGGCGCCGTGTTCTGCGATATCAGCAATGGCGGACCTGCCGGCAGCGATGCCATCCAGCGCGCGTCGAGAAGCACCCCCTCGCGCCACCAGGCGCCCCTACCGGCGAGAGGGGAGCTGCCGTTCACCGGGCCCACGTAGTGAACGACGTGGCTTTCGCCGATCAGGGCGAGCAGGGCGAGCAGGTCGTCACGTCGCAAATCGATGGCATTCGCACCAGTGACCTCGAGTCCCTCGACCATGCGTAGCCGGTTGATCAGACGTTGCGCCGCGGATTCACCGGCCGCATGCGGCACCTCGTCCGCCAAAATCAGCACATTAAGCGCGCCGCGATTGGGTAGCGGAGGCTCTCGGTGCGGGGCTTGGTCATCAGCAACGATCTGTCGACAAACCGCGAACTTCTCACCGAAGAAACTCTCGCCGTCGAAGGCGAGTTCCCACGGAGCCCAAGCCAAGGCTGCGTCGAGTTGCAGCGAAACCATTCGCGCTGGGCTGCCGCGCAGAAAACTGCCGACCGGCTCGGGCAGCAGGGTGTCGAAGATCCGCTCTCCCAGCGTGCGCACCCGTGCAGAGGCGACGGTGCGCAGTACTTTCCCCAGACCGCTGTCCGCGCAGCAGGTCAGGAGTTCCTGCACGTCACGCTGCAGATCCCGCAGCTGCGCTTCGAGCAACGCGCAATGCGCAAGTTTGGCGATCAACCTGGTATCGGTCAGAGACGCCGCAAGGGTACCGTCTTGCCGCAGGACAGTGAGGCTGATGGCGTCATGCTGTTCAGCGATCGACATGGGCGGATCCCCTCGTGGGGTATAGGAAGAATAGATCCGGTGACGCAATTTCACAAGGCGGGCCATGCCGGGTATCGAACCATTCGGGCCCAGATCGAGCGTATGCGCATTCGGGTCCACCGCCAGCGCGGTGAGATCAGACAATTCCAAAGGGTTGGCATTGCAACGATGTCTGTCGAAGCTTCGCGAGATCGGATGTTGAACAACATCGATGGGCTTTGTGCGGAGCGCGATCGGCCGAAAAAGGAGCAGCCTTTTCCAAAGGAAACGTGTTGGGCTGGCGTCGTCATATGCGCGAGCCTCCCAAACGGTGCGACGACAACGTCGACAACCCCCTGGATTAAAGCTTTGGCCGAGGTGCGTCGTTTAGCTCCACGCGAAGATTGGCGCTACCACCACGTCCAAGCAATCATCGTGGCTATCGATCAAAATGCCGAAACGGCGCTTGGTAACTGAGAGTTCTTCTTAGCAATCCCTATAGGATCGGCGAATGAAAAATAGCATTCCCTGACGGTCAGCAAGCCCGGGTACGTAAGCAACCCAGGCAAAAGCGCGAGATCACGTTCACTTACTCGGACCGCGATGCTCTGGATTTTGATTTAATTGCGCTCATTCCAGTAGCGCCAATGCGTCGGCTGAATATCGGCATGCTTATTATTTAACGCATCGACCCATTCGGCTCCCTCTTTGTGACAGGGGAGGACGAGTGTGTGGACAATCCCATCGAAGTCCAAGACGCAGACTTCGAGGTCACCATCAGTTGGCGCAATTGAAACGGGCAACCATTCTGCGGACAATGAGTGCATGATCTACCCTCCGATCAAAGTGCGTTTTCACCGGTTTCGACAGGACCTCACAAGCAAGAAGTAATTGGTTTCGTTCACGGGAACGCTTTCCGCGCTCCTAAATTCGCGCCGTATCCGGTCTTGCGTCGCCCCCGACGCTTAGCACGGATGGAGAATGGCAAGTGTGAACTGGTTCGCATTGCGCATGAAATGCAGATCGATCAACAAGAGGCGGTACGTCCCGGGCGCGAGGAACACGCGGTAGTGGCACACCGCGTTTACTTCGGCGGCACTAGCTCGCTGTCGATCCAGCACTGAGCATCTGACTTCAAAGGGTCTGTGTACACTTGCGCGTTGATCACTATCGGCCGCACTGCGCTCTACGCAGCGGTCAAACGAGGTGACCTCAAACGCGTCAAGTTCGGCAAGAAGACGTTGTTTTACGCCGCCGACCTTGCCGCTTTTCTGGCACGGCTCAGGCGCTCGAGCGAATTGGATGAGAGCCGGGTCGGTTACGGGCCCGGCGTATCCAAGGGTACGGAGCAAGGCTGAGGCGACGATTTATCAGATATGATTGCGGCAATGCGGGATTGGTCTAGCAGGCTGTTGAAGAAGTATTCCGCTTGGCTTTGAGAACGGCTTCGTCGCCGTTGCGATATGCGAATTCGATCTCGATCGAGCCGTCGTCGAGCAATTCGGCTGATCCGTCGCCGGAGACTTCGTCCATTTCGTCGAAGCCTTCCCAGGTGAATCCGACCGAAGCTCGGCTGTATTCGATGTCGAGGCCGGCTTGCAGCGCGCCGAAGGCGATTTCGCCGCGCCCGTTCGCTCGAATGACTATCGTCGCTGGCCCGCAGAGATCGAGATACTGGCGATCCCAGATGTCGGCCTCGACGATCGGCCAGCGACCGACGAGTTTACAGCTCATCGGCGTTCTCATGCGGACGCCGCCACGATCGACGGCCGCCCAATCGGCGAATACAGCGCCGCCTGAGCTTCGTTCACAAGCCCGCGGATAGCCGGCATTGGATGGCTTTGGCCAGCGCGAGCTTCAAGATCGACATGACTGCAAAGCGATCCGGACCACTCATCCTTGCCTCGCATCCGCCAGCCTCCGCCAAAACACGGAAAGACAGAATCACACCGCGGTTCCTGTCGCCAGCCAATTTTTCAACAGCCTGCTAGAGCTTGTCACCGCACCGACAATCGACCAGCTAGTTTGCTCAGGCTACTGCATTTGACGCAAACGGATTTCGCCAATACTTCGACAGAATTCTGCCTTTCGTTTAGATTCTGCGGCGGATTGTCGTTTTGAGCTTGAGGCCGATAGGACGGAAATGGCGATGACGAAACTATTGTTAGCTTCCGAGCTAACCGAAGCGCGCAAGTTTTCGCGCGACGATAGACTTCGATCCGGTACGCCAGGATCAGAAACCGTGCGACTGAAGGCGCCGACTCTATCCCGTTCTTGGACTCTGATTTCCTTTGTTGTTGTTCATCGTAATGCTGATGGTGATCGGGATCATCACCGTGCAATCGGCATTAAACGGCGTTACGATGAAGGAGACCTTCGCTCAGAAGTGCAAGGGTGTCGCCCGGCTCAAGGAGCCGGAGTTGACGCTTGCACCCAAAATGCGGAGTGCCTCAGCTCGACGCAGCTCGCTTTCAGCCCGCTATCCTTTGAACGGTGCGTGGCCCGCCGAAATGCGAATTGACATGCTGGCGGCATATCTGGATTTCAGGAGCGTACGCGAATTAGTGCTCGCTGTTTCTCGCGGCGAAGCGCCACCGCCTACGAGCTACCGCGGTGTGGGGCGATCACGTGAAGCAGTTTGGGCAAAGGCTGTCGTCGATGACTATGTTGCGCCGGGCCGCACCATCAGGCAGAATCCGTCCAAACTCGATCTGGCAGCGCTCGCATGAAGCCATTGAGATCCGCTTTAAAATTGCCCCGGTATTGCCGTCGCAAGCCGCTGAAGAATGGCCGCTGGGCATACTTCTTTGAACCGCCCACCTGGGCGCGCAAGCAAGGGTGTCCATTCGCAGCCGAGGCGCTCGGTCAAAATTATGATGCCGCAGTGATTCGAGCTGAAAGCACTTTGCTTCCAGCGTTCGATTCCTGGCGAACGGGCGGCCTATCGGACCTTGCGCCCATTGGAGTTACCAAAGGCTCTTTCGATTGGCTGGTGCAGGAGTTCAAGAAACAACAGAAATGGAAAGACGTCGATCCACATACAAAACGAACCTATGAACAAGGTACGAAGCTCTTTGCGGACCACATCCTGAAAGATGGTAGTCGCGCCGGATCGAAACAGGTTGGAGATTTCACGAAGGCTTTCGTGGATGCCGTCTATGCGAAGTTGCTTGTGGTCGAGAGCATCGATGATAAGGGCAATGTGGTGCGCCGCGAACGCCGGCGTATGGCGATCGCGGCGATGGGCGCGTGCAGACGTGCCTGGTTCGTTATGCAGCGTGCAGAAGAAGCGATCATTCCTGCCGACAATCCGTTTGCAAAAATGGGATTGAAGAAGCTGGCGCCCGGTCAGAAGAAATCCGAGACACCGACGGCCACATGGGGCGAGTTGTCGGCATTCCGCAAGGCGGCACTTAGACTCGGCTATCCCTCAATCGCTACGGCAGCCCTGACCGCATGGGAATGGCTGCAACGCGAAGAGCACCTGTTTGGCGCGTTCGAAATTGCCCACTATCGTCCGAAGGCACGGCCAAACAGCGTTTGTGTCGTTCATCCCAAAACCGGCGAAGAAGCATGGTGGCCCCTTTTCGACGAAACGGGCAAGGAGCTATTTCCGGAATTGATGCCGGAACTGGACGCCATAAAAGAGCGGACGGTAAGTGGTCTCGTATTCCGGCGCGATCACGACCATCGCCGGGGCCGAGTTCCCCTGCCTTGGATAACACCACGTGGCGGACTGGATTATCTGCGGGCTACCGTTAAGCGCATCGTTAGAGCGGCTGGGCTCCGCGACGAGCTTAGCTTCACGTCGTTTCGCCACGGCGGATTTACTGAAGGAGCAGACTCCGATCTTTCCGATGCCGAGCTTCGCGCAGCGGGACGCCACCGCTCAGCGCGGCAGTTGCCCACGTATGCCAAACGCACTCGCAAACAGCTAATCGCTGGCGTTCAAAAGCGCCGCGCGGAGCGAACAAAACCAGCCGGTTTGTCGGAATGACGGCCAAAAACTTGTCGGAATAGAAGCGTGGCCAAGCCACTAAGTTCTTGAAAAGCTTGGTGGGCGCACCAGGGCTCGAACCTGGGACCCGATGATTAAGAGTCATCTGCTCTACCAACTGAGCTATGCGCCCGGAACCTGCCCGGAAAGCCTTCGCAAGAGGGCGTCGTTTAGCAAAGCGACCCCCCAATGTCCAGCAAGGTGACTGGATTTTCCCGGCATAACCCGCTGAAAGGAAAATCAAAAAAGCCGCCGGAATCCGGCGGCTGTTCTTGGGCATTTGGCTGGTCGGCGGTTCGCAAGCTCGCTAGAGCTTCTCGGGGCCGCCCCGGTCACCCCGATCCCTGCCCGGCCCGCCATCCCGGTCATAACCGCGATCCCGATCGTAGCCACGGCCCCGATCGCCGTCATCGCGGTCCATTCCGCGCATGAAGCCATGGGGTCGCCAGCCCCCGCCGCCGAAACGGCCTTCCGTATGCGTCAGGATCGCAAGCCGGCGTTTCTGGGCGTCGTCGAGGGTCTTGTAGAGCGGGTCAGCCGCATCAGCGATGCGCTTCATCGCTGCCGCCGTGGTCGCCATGGTGTCGGCGCGATCGCGCAGGCGCGTCACCGGATCGTCCGGCTTCTGCTGGTCTTGCGAATCATTCCGCTCCGCATTCATCCGCGCATTGGCGCGATCGATCCGCAGTTTTGCGAAATCCCGCACCGCGGTCTCGACCGGCGGCCACAGCTTTTCCTGGTCGGGGTTGAGCTTCAACCCGGCCTTGACGCCGGCAATCCGCGCATCGGTAAAGGCTGCCCTGTCCTCGCTGCTCATTCGCATATGGTCGTGAAACCACCGATTGTGCTGGGCATAGGCCACGGTCGAACCGGCGATGGCGAGTGCCGCGATCGCGGCAATCGTAAACTTGTTCATGCGAACCTCCGTTGAAAAGGCTCCCTGAAGATGAGGGCGCCCATGCCTGTAATCAACTTACAGTTTGGACAGATGGCTTCCGTTACCAAGATGTAATCTTGGGAGTTCTCTAGACCAGAACAGGAAGTCGAGGCCACCCGGCTAGGGCCAGGTCCGCCTTCGGCTGGTAGCCAGGTTCGGGAGAACCTTGTTTTGTCAAACAATGTTGGCGGGCGGCAGAATGCTCATCGTCGCCCAAACCCGCCGCCACCAAACCCACCGCCACCGGACCGGAACTGAGGCCGAAACGAAGGTCCATGAAACTGCGTCGACGCCATGTTGAAGTTGCGACCGGTTCTTCTCGGCGGCATACCGAAGTTGGACCGCGACACGCGCGACGGCCGCTGACTGATACGACTTTGCGAGAGCGATTTCGTCGGCTGACCGTCAATATGTTTTGCCGCTCCATCCAGCTTCGTTGTCTGCGACGCACCCGTCTTGTTTAAACCGCTGCCCGGCAGATTGACGATCTTGCCGGCAGCGGCGTTACTGTTCCCGAAAGATGCGTTGGTGCCGGGAGACCGCAACGTGACGATCTGACTGCCATGGCCGAGCTTGATCGAAGGTGGCGTCATGATCTGGGTCGGCCGCGAAAGCGGAATCATTTTCGGCTGCGCCGCCAACTTCAAGGCACTCTGTGCATAGGGACCGTTCGAGAACTTGTCATAGAACGATTGGTACGCGACGGGAGAATTCGCCAGTACCGCGTTGTGCCATGCCTTCGCCTGCACGAGGCTCGCCAGCAGCGCGCGGATGCGGTAGCAGAGCGGGTCGTTAGGGTAACGCTCGATGAATTCCTGATAGTGCTCGATGGAATTCTCAGCCAATACGTAATCATAGGCCTGGCGCGAGGCGCGCGACGGCAGATTATCCGCCGTATAGACGGTTTGCTCCTGTACCGGTGCTCTGGTTGCTGCAACCGCGGTATCGCCAAAGAAAAAGAAATCGCTGGTCAGCGACGAGCTTTCCCAGGGGGTCTGCTGCCCGCCGGTTGAATTGTTCACCTCAAGACGAACACGCTTGAACAATTGCTCGATCGGCAGGTTTTTCTCGTGCGCCAGCCGCAGGAACGCAGCGGTGTACGGACTATGGTCGCCGATGCCGTCGAGCGCTTCGGTACCCGGTGCGGTTGAATAGGCTACGATCGAGCCGTTCGGCGCATCGACGATCGCAAGTCCGCGTCCGGCATCGTTGAGCGTGGGAAACGGATTATTGCGGCAAGCATCGAGGATCGCGATCCGCATGCGGCTCGGGATCGTGTCCAGCGTCGCCATCACGTCGACGAGCCGGACCGAGCCATTGATCAGATCGGGCTCGGAAGAAATCCTTGCATCGACGGGAACCAGATAGTTCTCGCCCGCGAGCTGCACGCCGTGACCGGCATAATACACCATCGCCACCGTGTTCGGACCGCGGTCGGCAATCTTGCCGGAGAAGTCCTGCACGACTTGAATCATTTCGTTGTGACCGACGTCCGTTGCCAAAATAACCTCAAAGCCGGCGGCGTTGAGGAGTTGGGCTACGGACTTCGCGTCATTGTCAGGATTTGAGAGCTGGGTAACGTTTTGGTAGTTCGAATTGCCGATGACCAGCGCGATGCGCTGCTCCGGGCCCGCCAAGCCCACGGGTTTGCCTGCGTTAGCCGGCTTCTCCACCGACAGCAGCGATCTCTGCGCCGGTGGCTGCGATGGCGTCGACTGATCCGTGAGGGCGGCTTCGGTCGCTGCCCGCTGGGCTTGGGCCGACCGTGCTGGCCCCGCCGCCAGCAGACCAGCCAGAAGACTGGCAACCAAAAATGTTCCCTTGAACGGACTCATAACGTTCTCCCACAACAAATCTCGGCGTGAGATTAGATGCAGGCAGGCTAGTAATGGTTCATGCCGAGGTATGTGATCTCGATCACGGCCGGGGCGGCCGGTCGTTCACAACATGCCGAGCGCACGCGGCAGCCAGAGCGAAATTTCCGGGACATAGGTGACGATGCCGAGAAAGATCAACATGGTCAAAAGCCACGGCCACACCGCGATCGTCAGCTCGGTGATGCCCATCTTGGCGATGCCGGACGCGACGTAAAGATTAAGGCCCACCGGCGGATGGCACATGCCGACCTCCATGTTGACGACCATCAGGATGCCCAGATGCACCGGGTGAATGCCGAGCTTGACCGCCACCGGAAACAGGATCGGCGCCATGATCAGCACGATCGAGGACGCCTCCATCACATTGCCCGCCAGCAGCAGCAGCACGTTGACGATCAACAGGAAGATGATCCAGTCCACCCCGACCGAGGTGATCCACGCGGCAATGTGCTGCGGAATATTCTCATTGGCCATCAGGAACGAGAACAGCACCGCATTGGTGATGATATAGAGAATCATCGCGCTCATGTTGGCGGAGCCGAGCAGGACCTTCGGCACATCCTTGAGCGACATATCGCGATAGACGAACACCGCGATAACGAAGGCATACACCGCGCTGACGGCCGCGGCTTCCGTGGGGGTGAACAGGCCGGCATAGATACCGCCGAGCACGATCAGGATCAGCAGCAGTCCCCACATGCATTTCCGGAACGCGACAAACCGCTCGGTCCAGCTCGCGCGCGGCAATCTCGGATAGTCGTTTTTCCATGCACGGTAGAAGGTCGTGAGCCCAAGCAGCGTGGCGAGCATGATACCGGGAATGACGCCGGCCATGAACATCTGTCCGACCGAGGCTGACGAGACGCGGTGGCCGGAAGGATCGAGCGCGACGCTGCCGCCCGTCGCCACGCAGTAGATCACCATCACGATCGACGGCGGGATCAGGATGCCGAGCGCGCCGGACGTGGTAATCACGCCCGCGCCGAAGCGCTTGGGGAATCCCTGGCGCACCATCGCCGGCAGCATGATCGAGCCGATCGCGATCACGGTCGCGGGTGACGATCCCGACACCGCGGCGAACAGCGCGCACGCCATCACGCCCGCGAGCCCGAGGCCGCCATACCAGTGCCCGACCATGGAGGTCGCAAAATTGATCATGCGGCGCGCGACGCCGCCGTGGGTGAGAAAATTTCCGGCAAGAATGAAGAACGGGATCGCCATGATCTCGAAATTGTCGATCCCGGTAAACAGTTTCAGCGCCACCGATTCGGTTGGAACATTCGTCATCGTGTAGATGAAGGTCAAAACCGTCATGCCGAGCGCGATCGAGATCGGCATGCCCGTCAGCATCAATGCGATCAGCAGCCCGAAGATAAACGCACTGCTCATCGCGCGACCTCCGCGGCGCCGACGCCGGGCGCTTCCACGTCGACCCCCTCGACATGGGCGTGGTCATGATGCGGCAGTTCGCCGGTGCGCCAGTACGTAAACGCGACCTGGAGAAACCGGAAGCACATCAGGTAGGAGCCAAGCGGAATGCAGAGGTAAACCAGCCAGCTTGGAATCTCGAGGTCGGGAGAGACCTGGTCGGTGTACATCAGCCCGATCACGAATTTCGCACCCATGGTACCGATCACGGCGGTGAAGAAGGCGCCGCAGAACAGGCCGAACAGAACAACGATATTTCGCCACGGCGATTTGAGCTGGTTGACCAGAACATCGACGCCGACATGGATGCCGGTGCGCACGCCGTAAGCTGCACCGAATTTCGCCACCCACACGAACATGTAGATGCACAATTCCTGCGCCCACGACAGATTGATGGGAAACAGCAACGGGTAAAGCAAGGGAATGCCAATGAGATAGCGATGCATCACCGCGAGAAAGATGATGAAGGTCGCGAGCGCCATCAGCGTCGCGATCAATATCTCCTCAAGCCGGTCGAGGATGCGAAGAAACATGACTCCCCCTGAAGGTCAGCCGCCGTCTGACTGACGGCGGCCCAACCCTGCGAACCCCATTTGCACGATCGTTGATCGATCGCCGTCCCCCGGGCGGTCTAGCGAAGCTTCGCGCCGCGTGAAGCTGATCGTTGCTTCGTCTTAGTTGGTCGCGCCCCTCGTCTCCTTGAGGAATTCGTCGATCAGCGGCTGGCCGACGCGCGATGCCACATCCTTGTAAACCGGATCCAGCGCCTTGCGCATCGCCGCGTCCTGCTCCGGCGTCAGCGTGACGATTTCGCTCTTGCCGGTCTTCTTGATCTCGGCGAGCGCATCGTCGTTTTCCTTCGCCGACTGGCCATTGCCGTAGGCGGTGGCTTCCTTCATCGCCTTGTCCAGCTGGGCGCGGGTGTCGGCAGGAATTCCATCCCAGAATTTCTTGTTCGTGACCACGACGTAGCCGATGTAGCCGTGATTGGTGTTGGTGATGTACTTCTGCACTTCATGCATTTTCTGGGTGTAGATGTTCGACCAGGTATTCTCCTGCCCGTCGACAACGCCGGTCTGCAGCGCCTGGTAGACTTCCGAGAAGGCCATCACCTGCGGGATCGAACCGAGCGAACGGAATTGCGCTTC
>WNFG01001570.1_pt1 | contig 19329 bp, 11 predicted proteins | sample 5400431 | NCBI WGS metagenome assembly WNFG01 (sample SAMN13153346, study PRJNA577476) | soil metagenome | isolation source: 120 cm saprolite under Douglas fir tree site 2 hole 3 replicate 2 | place: USA:California | collected 2015-04-18 | reverse complement strand
GAGATCAACTCGAATATCGTACATTATCTGGTTCAGGAACTCAAACCATCCAGCATTATTTCGTCTAGTGAACGACTGGGTGAGCTATTAACTGGTATCATAGGAGGAACTGTATTTGCTGGAGATGTTCAACGAGCCTGGAATTATTTCGGTGCGAACACGCTACAACGTTTATTTATCCTTGCCAGCAGTGCAGTGACTTCTAGTCTTCCCGATTATGGCACGCTAGGTACATTTGCCACTCTGTATCAACGGGTCTTTGAGCTATGCGTAGGAGAGCGCTTCCTCGATGCTGCGTGTAGCAGTGGTTTTTGTGAGCGAGGTTGTAGGCGTTGACATTGACGCGGACTTTTTTAAGGTGGCACAGGAACTCGCCGAAGAACAGCATCTTTCCAACGTCCGCTACGTTCAGGCTGATCTTCTTGCTGATGATTTCAGCGCGATAGGGAAATTTGATACAGTGACCGCGCTGCATGTGCTTGAACATTTCACTGAAGAAGACATGTATCGAGTCCTTGCGAACTTGCTCAAAGTGACAGCGCATCGCCTGATCCTTGCCGTGCCGTATGAAACCGGTGAGCCGGAAGTAGCATATGGACACCTGCAATTGTTTTCTCGAGCCAAACTCGAAGCGGTGGGAACATGGTGTATCGAGCAATTGCAGGGTGCAGGTCGCATGTGGTGTGAAGATCTTTGCGGGGGAATTCTGCTTATCGAGCGTCATCCCTCTTGAGCATCACTTGTATGTTCGCTCTTCCAGACAAGAGCACACTCACTTGCTAGAACGGATAAGGCTCGTCTGTTGGGGAAGTTGCCGACGGGTATTAGCAACAAAGCTTTGGACTTCTCTGTCCGAGGGAAATATTCCAAGTAAGTCCTGTTGAAGGTATTCAGTAAACCACCGATTTGTCATCTGTGCATTGATGGTTCTAATCAGCGGCACCAGGTCTCCCGCAATAGTGAGGCTGCTATCTCGTTCTCCCATGCGTGCATAGGCCATAGCCAGACCCGTCGCAGTCATAGCACGGCGCAGAAGCCACTGTTCGGGAAGCTCTGTAAGCGCATCCTCAAAGCAGTTTTTTGCTGCTGCATAGTTTCTCGTATTGAAGGCATATTTCCCGGCTATGAGTAACCAGGCGGCGCGATCAAACTCTTCATTGGGCATAAGTTGATCTAGATATGCTTCTGCCGCATCAAGCTTTTCCTGCGTTGTTCGATCATCATGAAGCATCATAGCATTGTCTGCCCAGCAGGCTAAAAGATGTGCTTTTAATCGTACACGTGCTTTATCGGTTGGCTCTCCAATAATATGCAAAGCCTCTTCTAGCACCTGGATAGCATCACTATATTGGTTTAAAGCATGATGGCAATCAGCTAAACTAATTAGACTTGCTACGACATACCAGGGATCACCGGTAGCCAGCGCCGCAATGTACCCATTGTGATAAGCCTGCAAGGCTTCCTCGTTACGCTCCTGGAAGTGAAGTGCTATACCAATTAGGCCATATGTGCCTGTATAGAGATATGGCAGGCAGGAGGGATAAACCAGCGCATGAGCTTGATGGATCAAGGAGAGTTGAACCTGTCCAACAGCCAGCACCGGGGCGTTCCCTGCCGTGTGAAACAGTTTCCAGCCGTTTGCGATACTTTCCCCCAGCGCCCGGCCCAACTCTTCCCGTTCTATCGCTGAGATACGCTTGCTGTCAAGTTGCGCAAGGCGACTGATGAAGGCGGCTATGCCCAGCTCTAAGAGTTGGCGGCGAGAAAGACGCAGCATGTCTTGCTCTCCTTCCGGTTCCAACAGGACGCGCAGCACATCCAGCGTGCCATTGTATGTATCCGTTCCTAGCAGGGACGCCGCATGCTGCATGGTGTAAGCCAACCCTCTCTCTGAGCCAGCCTGTCCCATTTGCAGGAGAACCTGTGTGGAAAGAGGAACAGACGGGGAACTATTTTGCCGGGGCGTGGCTATCTCCGGTTCCAAAGAGGAGCTTGAAAGTACCGTTGCTGCCCGCGTGCGCGTAATCTGCCTGGTGCGGAGATATTCCGCGATATCCTGGGTGCGCGGGTCGGGTGTGCTTCCTTCCTGCGCCAGCGCCTCCTGTGTGCGTTGGTAGGCCTCTAATGCCTCCTGGTAGCGTTCCTGCTCCCCTAACAATTCCATGAAAGGCCGTAGTCCATCTTCGTCCAGCGGCTCTCGTACAAGGTGTTCCCGCAACACCCGTTCGGCTTCTGCTCGCGCGCCTCGCTGCCGGTACAACCGCGTCACTTCATGCACGCATTGCCGGTAGTGTCCTGCCAGCATCGCACGCCGTCCTTTGACCCAGTCGCTGTATAGTTCATCTGCCAGGTACGCGCCGCGAGATGCCAGGCGGTAGGCTTCTTCCCACAACGGCAGTGGATCGTCGCCAAAGCGTTCCAGGCGGCATGCCTGCGCCACGTACCACTCGAAGGCGTCGGCATCGATCCAGATCAATGGGTAAGGGGCCAGGTGGTAGCTGTTACCGCTATCCCGGTTGCCGTGCCGGTACTCCAGCAGATTGTCTCCGCTGGCCGGACGCAGCAGGGTACGCAGAACCGAGGCTGCATCGTCCAGCCGCGCACCCGCCTTATGGGGGGTGTATTCTGGCCATAACAGTTCCATCAGCAGGTCACGCGGCGCGTGGCGTTGAGGCTGGCACAGCAATACTTTCAGCAAGGTAAACGCCGAGGTAGTGCCGCGCCCGTTGAGCCTCTCGGTGGAGAGCGGCACATGCCGGCTAGCGCTTTCCCCGGCAACCGGTTCCTCGCGCCCAAATAATTCGAGCGGGCCGAAGGTGATGATGCGCACGAATGGATGTGGCTGCATCTGCTCCTCTCCTTGTATGGATAGGTTCTCCAACGCGACTCCTTCCAGCGTTAGATAGCGCCCGTATGTGCCGATTCTCGATTGCCGGTAGTATAGCATAGCTATGTGCATGACGCCAGGGGAAAAATCGCTCGACGAGACCACCGCGAGGAAGAGCAGGCGAGCGCGTCTGTAGAGAGCGACAGCGCAGAGGAAAGCTAGCCTCGATGCATAATGTGATATGCAGAGAAGTAAAAGTAAAAGAGGAAACCGACTTTGTGACAGACCTCAACATTGACAAACGCTGAAACAGCCCATAGAATAGATTAAAACTTATGCGTCTTTTTTGCTCAAGAGGAAGGATAGGATGGACCTTGCTGCATTGACCAGCCTGATCATGGGCATCATCACCCCGTTCGTCCCGCTCATAGGCACTACCGTCGCGACCAAGCTCAGTGAAGATGCCTACGGAAAGGCCAAGGAGCAAGCCAAACGTCTCTACGAGGCCATTCACAAGCGCTTCTCCCACGAGAAAGATGGCGGCAACGCCAGTCAGGCCCTTCAGGCCTTCGCAGGTGGAGATACTGACTATGAGATTGTCATTGAGAAGAAGCTCTTCAACATCCTACAAGCCGACCCAGACTTTGCGCGTGAATTGGCCCAGATTGTCCAGAGCGGCCCACGTCAGGTCCTCACCATTGCTGAGGAAGCCAAGGCTTCGCGCATTCGCATGAGCAACTCACTCGGACGTGGGCACCAGGAGATCACCGCGGGCAAAAGCTCGATCATCGACGACGTACAGTTTACTATTGGTAACGATAAGCCATAGAAGCGAGTACAGAGGGAGAGAGGCAGCATGTCGCAGGCTCCTCCAATCCAGGATCCATTTGTCGGGCGTGAGATCGAGCAGCAGCGCTACCAGCAGTTTCTCACGAAGGTCAGCCCGTGGGTCATGAACATTATCGGGCAAGGGGGCATCGGCAAGAGCACACTGCTCAGGCACCTCAGTGAGCTTACACCGCCGGAGGCCCTTGTGGGCTCCCTCAACTTCGCTGCTGTCTCACTGCGCACCGATCCCCTGATGATCCTAGAAGAATTATCCTGGCAGCTCGCCCCCCATTGTCACCAACAGCAGGTCGAAGCCTTTGAACAGGCCCTTCGTACCGGAAACGAGAGGCTCTCGCAGTCGAGGGGCGATATGAAGCAAGAGATCCACCTGGGAGACAACACCGTCTTCCATGGTGAGGGGATGCAACTCAATATCAGCAATGCGCTCCAGGAACTGCGCAGGGAGATACGCAAACAGGTCACTAGCGCCTTCTATGCTCTCATATTGACGCTTGAACGCGAACAGCTCATACTCATGTTCGATACGTCTGAATGGTTGAATGAGCCGGAAGGTCGTGAGGTCGGACAATGGCTGCTTGATGAACTCCTGCCAGAACTACACAACCGCATGCAGCGTAACCGGCAACGCTGCTCAGTGGTCATCGCCAGTCGGGAGCGCCTGCCCATGACCGCGATTCAGCGGCAGGATCAGTACTTTCTCCCTCTGCCCATGCTTGACAGGGCCGCCGTGGACGACTACCTGTCCCAATTGGGCATGAACGAGCCCGAGATCAGGCAGCAGGTCTACGAGATCACTCATGGCCACTCTCTCTGCGTCTCCATTATCGGAACATTATGGCAAGAGCGCGGCGAGCAACATTTTACGCTTGCTGATCTCCCCCGATTGCAGGAGCAGTTCAACGAGCGTGCTCTGCTCGAATTCATCCAGGAACGCCTTGATCAGCGTCTCAGATCGCCCTTCCGTGAGTTGACGCGCTACGGTGTATTACTCCCTAGTTTTAGTCTCCCCGCATTACGCGCGGTTTTTCCCGAACTGCTTCCTGAGCAAGAGGCGCTTGACCGTTTTCATCAACTCATTCGCTACCCCTACGTTGAGACCAGGGGAGATCAGCACTACGCTTTTCATGATCTGCTGCGTGAGCTTCAAGCGGTACATGTGCGTGAACAAGAGCCAGAGGCATGGCGACACTATCACAAGCGCGCGCTGGACTACCGGGCGAAGATATCGCCTAGTTCGCCAGAGAGGTACTATCACGCCGTCGCTTACGATGAGGAACAGGGCATAGCAGCGTGGTGGCAGGCGGTGCAGGATGCGCAGGTACGGGGAGAGCGTGAGTATGTCGGTACACTGTTACAGACCGTCCTTGATAAGACTCTGCGTCTTACGCCACTCACGCAGGCGGCGTGCGACTTTCAGCAGGGCCGCTACTACTACTATATCCGCCAGATGGATGCCGCGTTCCAGAGCTATGAGCGCTCCCTTGCGCTCTATCTTGAGCTAGGAGAACGTCTAGGCGAGGCCAATGTGCGCAAGGCCATCGGTGATGTCCAGCGCCTCCGCCGCGAACTGGATACTGCAATGGAGAACTATCGGCAGGCCCTTACACTGCATCGACAAGTAGGGGATCGTCTGGGCGAGGCCAATGATCTCAAAGCAACCGGCGACATTTTCGCTTTGCGGGAAGAGCGGGAGGCAGCGCTAGAACACTACCGGCAGGCTCTTGCCCTCTATCGCCAGATTAAGAATATTGTGGGCGAGGCCAATGTCTTGCGCGTCATCGCCGACACCTACCAGTCTCAGAATGAGTTGCCTACTGCACTGGAGACGTATAGGCAATCCCTGGCACTCTACCAGCAAATCGATTCAAAGCTGGGCGCGGCCAATATCCTTGAATCCATGCACAAGGTGTTCCAGGCTCTCGGTAAGGCGGACGAGGCCGCACAGTGCTACCGGCAGGCCCTCGCTCTCTATCACCAGATGCACGTGAATGTACACGAGAGCAGAGACGAGACACGCCTGGCGGCCGGGACGATGGTGGTGGACTCGGCCTTGCCGCAGGGACCAGCAGCTGCATCACAAGCAGCAACACTACCACGAGATGAGCATCTGGTGGAGGACAAGGTTAAAGGACATGTAATCACGTCCCCTGAAGGGCATATGGAACCCTGGCTGCCTGCTACGCTTCCACCGTGGATGCAACCACCACCCGATACTCCAACTCATTCGCCATACCCATACTGGTACCAACAGCCACAACAAGCTACACTCCCTCAGGTGAATATGGTTCCACCCGTCTCACCACCACAACAAGCTACGTTCCCCCGGAGGAAACCGAGTCCGCCCGTCTCTTATCCAACTGATAATACTTTCCCGCGAGGAAATAATGCTCCCTCGCTGCTCAAGTTGGGGAAGGACCTGCTGCAAAAACTTGCCGAACGTTTCAAACTCCGGAGACGCCCTTGACCCAGTTCCCTGGCTCACAGACGGTGGCCCTCTTTCCAGTCTTGTGGTTCTTGTTCTTTCTTCATGCCTCCATTCTAGCGTGTTTAGCAACCCATGCTTTCGTCAGTAAACTCAGCTTCTTGTCAGAGAAAAACACGAGAAACGATGATAGTGCAACCACCAGTTGTCTTGTCCGTATAGTTTGTAGTATGAGAGTTTTCATGAAATGTGCAGCGAAAACAAATGCGCTGTGTGAGAGCGTGCAATGTGCATCGCCTCACCGTTTAGGAAGGAGTAATCACAAATGGGGAATAGATATCGACCGTACCGGAGGGGGATCCGATTTTTCCCTTATATCGTCCCAATAGGGTTTCCGCTGATCTTCCCATTGGGCTTTTTCCTGGCCTCCTGGTTGTTCCACGCGATATTCACTCTGCTCGGAATCCTGCTCGTCGTCGCCCTGGCCATTTTTATCATCCGGGCGATTACGCTGGGGAGTCCTGATGCAGCATGGAATTCGATGAAGAACATGGGCAATCAGTGGCAGCAGCGGTTCACCTCACAGAACCAGCAACCGCCCCAATACCAGCAACAGCAACCGCCCCAATACCAGCAACAGCAGCCACCCTACTACCGGCCACAACAGCCTTACTACCAGCCAGGACAAGAGGAGCCACAGCAGCCGTATGGACAGGGCTACCAGCCTGAGCAGCCCTATTACCGCCCGGCGGGACAGCCCAATGACCCCGATCAGTCCCGTACGCAGTATCCAGAGCAGATGCCACCGATGCAGCAGTAAGGTAACCGTTGCATGCAGCGACGAGTTGTTATCACTGGTCTCGGAGTGGTGGCTCCGAATGGCATAGGAAAAGAGGACTTCTGGCATGCCTGTATCTCTGGCCGCTCAGGCATCCGGCACGTCACCCGCTTCGATGCTAGCCTGCTGCCGACACGGATTGCCGGGGAGGTAGCAGACTTCGAACCGGCAGCTTTTGGCATCACACCAGAAGAGGCTCTCCGCAGCGAGCGCAATATACAATTCGCGCTCGCTGCGGCCCATCTTGCTTTGCAGGACGCGGGGCTTACCACCGCATTGAGCGAGGCAGATCGCACTCGTGCAGGGGTGTATATGGGCACGGCGATGGCCTCGATCGCGGCAGGGGAGCAGCTCTGGTGTCAACTTACGGATCGCGGTGCGCATCCCCTCCGTGAGAGCATAGACACCTTCATTCCTGCGACCCTGCTGCTGAACCACGCGCCCGCCGCTGCTATTGCTGCTCGTCACCACCTGCATGGGCCATGCCTGGTCATTGCAACAGGGTGTTCTGCCGGGGCGGATGCGATTGGAGAGGCTTTCTGGGCCATCCAGGATGGACAGGCTGATTGCATGCTGGCGGGAGGGACCGATTCGGCGATATGCTATGGAGGGTTCGCCGCCTTCTGCGTGCTGAGGGCGATGAGCACATCCAATGAAGAACCAGAGCGGGCATCGCGCCCATATGACAAGAGGCGAGATGGCTTTGTCATGGCCGAAGGAGCAGGCGTGGTAGTGCTTGAGGAGCGAGAGCGGGCACTTGCCCGCAACGCGCACATTTACGCGGAGATGCTCGCTTTCGTCTCAAACAGCAACTCCTATCATATGACCGCTCTTCCCCCAGATGGGATGCCGCTGCAGCAACTCATCAGGCAGGCGCTGGACGAAGCGGAAATCAGCCCTGCACAGCTCGGCTATATCAATGCCCACGGCAGTTCAACACCTATCAACGAGGTGGCAGAGACGGCGGCCTATAAAGCTGTCTTTGGGGAACGGGCCTACCATATTCCCATTAGCGCCACAAAATCTATGATCGGTCACACACAGGGTGCGGCCAGCGCTATTGAAACTGTTGTCACCGCCCTGGTATTGGAACACCAGGTGATCCCGCCGACGATTAACCAGGAGTACCCTGATCCGCTCTGCGATCTCGACTACGTGCCAAACGTCGCCCGGCGAGCGGCAGTCGACGTGGCGCTCACGCACTCCAGCGGTTTTGGTGGCGTGAATAATTTGCTCGTTCTCGCACGCGCTGATTGGCGCGAGAAACAATCGTGAGTCAGCGGTAAGGAAAACGACTGTGGGACATCGACGTGTGGTCATTACGGGACTGGGGGTCGTGGCACCCAATGGTATTGGCAAGGAGGCGTTCTGGTATGCGACCCACAGCGGGATCTCCGGCATCAAGCCCCTTCAACGCTACCCCACTGCTGATTTGCCGATTTCGGTTGCCGGGGAAATCACCGATTTTGTGGCGCATGACTACATTGAACGCAAGCTGGCAAATCGTACCGATCGCATGACCCATTTCGCCCTGGCCGCCGCACAGGAGGCCCTGCAGGATGCAAACATCGTATTGGAGCGGGAGAATCCACAACGTGTGGGAGCAGTGGTCGCCAATACACTGGGCGGCGTAGAGTATGTCTTGGAGCAAACACAACCATTATATACACGTGGACCACGCTACCTGAGCGTCTACACGGCTATAGCATGGCTGCAGGTAGCAAATGCCGGTCAGCTATCCATCCGTCACGGTATTCAAGGGTACTGCAAGACGCCGGTCAATGACACGGCCGGCGGCTTGAATGCGCTGGGAATGGCATACAGGGCCATTCGCCGGAACGCAGCGGATGTCATTCTAGCGGGGGGGTGTGAGGCCCCCCTCTATCCTCTCGTCCTCTTAGTGCTGGGCCGTAGTGACTATACAGCCCTGGGGAACGATCCGCGCGCCTATCGCCCATTTGACCGGCGCGCGGCCGGTTTGCTCCTGGCAGAGGGAGCAGGAATATGCATTCTGGAGGAGTACGAGCACGCGCAACGGCGAGGCGCCCCCATCTATGGCGAAATTGTTGGCTATGGGCAGACCAATGATGCACATGGATTGGGAAATCCATCCTCGGACGGCAGCCTGTATGCTCGTGCCATACAGCTTGCGATGGAGGAAGGGGACGTATGCCAGGAGGACATCGCCTACTTCAGCCTGGACGGGCGAGCCGTTCCATCTTCCGACCGGGGCGAGGCAGAGGCGCTGCATATGGTCTTTGGCTCGAATCTTGAACGGCTTCCTGTAAGTGTTCCGCGTACCATGCTGGGTCACAGTTATGCTGCCGCGGGAACGCTCGACGCGATTACAGCGCTGCTTGCACTTCGGCACGGCTTGATTCCACCGGCGATCAATTGCGAGGAGCTGGATTCGCGCTATGGACTGAACCTGGTGCGAAAGGTGGCGCTTCCCCTATCCGGGCGCGCGGTGCTGATTGGTGGGCGTGGCGTGGGTGGTGTCAATGTCGCATTGGCGCTACAAAAGATGAACGAGTAGCGATGTTGTTACAGCCAGATCATCATTTGCTTCCATTATAATTATATACCATCTACCCGAAAAATACATCGTCCAAACGACCGGTGTATTTTTCCTCGTTTTCGGGTATGCTCTCAACAGAATCCTCATACTTAGGCAATTTTTGCATGCCGTCTTCTAAACCTTGCCTCAAAGGAGACTTCTAGCTATGGAAACAACCTTGAAAACCGTTGCCCTCTCTGAGCGCGTCTCGTTCGCCCGTATGCCGGGTATTCTCCCCATGCCGGGCCTCATTCAGGTCCAGCTCGACTCTTTCGAGTGGTTTAAGCAGGAAGGCCTGCGCGCAGTCTTCGCAGAAATTTCGCCCATCGAGGACTTCACCGGAAAAAATCTCAGCCTCGAGCTGATCGTGCCTCCCGAACCATTTGGCACGCCCAGGTATAGCAAGGACGAGTGCTGTGACCGCGATGCCACCTACGCTGCTCCATTAACCGTGAAGGCACGGCTCACCAACAAAGAAACCGGCGAGATCATCGAGAGAGATGTCTTCATGGGCGATTTCCCGTTGATGACGAAGGATGGTACATTCATCATCAACGGCACAGAGCGTGTCGTGGTGAGTCAATTGGTGCGCTCCCCCGGCGTCTACTTTACCGCGGAAGAGCACGCCGCCACCGGCAAGAGTCTTTTTGCTGCCAAGCTGATCCCCAATCGAGGCTCGTGGTTAGAGTTCGAGACCAGCAATAAGTCCCTGCTCACCGTGCGCATCGACCGCAAGCGCAAGCTCCCCGTCACAACTTTGTTACGAGCCATCGCCAGCCTTGCGCGCGATCATTTCCATATCGAGGACCTGGACTTGTTCACGGACCAGGGCATCATCGACGCCTTCGCCAACGTTGATAACGACCCCAACGTGCGCTACATCCAGGCAACGCTGGATCGCGACCCGGTGAAAACCGAGAACAAGGCGCTCCTCGAAGTCTACAGGAAGCTGCGCCCCGGTGATCCCGCCACCCTCGATAATGCGCGCTCCCTCGTCAATAATCTTTTCTTCAACGGGCGCCGCTACGATCTCGGCAGAGTTGGCCGCTACAAGCTCAACAGGAAACTCGACCTCTCCGTCCCATTGACTTACCACATCCTGGCCCTGGATGACATCGTCAATATCGTTCGCCGCCTCATCACCTTGAATAACGGGCATGGACGCCCAGATGACATCGACCACCTGGGCAATCGCCGCGTGCGCTGCGTTGGGGAACTGATCCAGGCGCAGTTCCGCGTCGGCCTGCTGCGTATGGAGCGCGTTGTCAAAGAGCGCATGAGCATTGCGGAAGCGGGACAGGCGACACCCAACGCGCTGATCAACATTCGTCCCATCGTGGCGGCCATGCGAGAGTTCTTTGGCGGCAGTCAGCTCTCCCAGTTCATGGAACAGACGAATGCTCTGGCCGAGATCGGTCTCAAACGTCGTCTCTCGGCACTTGGTCCTGGTGGGCTCTCCCGCGACCGTGCAGGCTTCGAAGTCCGCGACGTACACCAATCCCACTACGGCCGTATCTGCCCGATTGAGACGCCTGATGGCCAAAACATCGGCCTGATCGGGAACCTGGCAACCTATGCGACCATCAATCCATACGGCTTCATCGAGACACCCTATCGCAAAGTCTACAAACACTTGCCCGCGAATGACCGCCGCCTGATCGGGCGCGAGTTCCGGGGGATCTTTGGGCGGGAAAACGAAGATATTCAGACGCCAGGTGGCGAATTTCTTGTCCAGGGACGTACACGGGTTCGTGTCGATGAAACGCTCTTCAATAAGCTCTCCCAGGTATTGGGGAGCACCGAGGTCGCGGTGAGGCCCTTTGTGAGTGGCGAGGTGGAATATTATGCCGCCGACGATGAGGAGCACTTCTGGATCGCCCAGGCCAACGCGAAACTCTCGGACATTCACGAGTTTGTAGAGGAGCGTGTGCTGGCTCGTTACCAGGGCGAGTTCTTCCTGGAGAGTTCAGACATCCTGGACTACATGGACGTGTCGCCGCAACAAACGGTGGGTGTTGCAAGCGCGCTGATCCCTTTCCTGGAGCATGACGACGTAAACCGCGCGCTGATGGGAGCGAGCATGCAGCGCCAGGCGGTGCCCTTGCTGCGTCCCCACTCGCCCATTTGCGGTACAGGCATGGAGCGGCAGGTAGCTGTCGACTCCGGCCACGTCGTCGTTAGTCCTGTCAGCGGCGAGGTGCTCTCAGTAACGGCGCGCAGGATTGAGGTACTACCTTTCACCTCTCCTGAGGTACACATCCACCATCTGAGTAAGTTCGTGCGCTCAAATGCTGGTACCTGTATCAACCAGCGGCCAATCGTGCGCAAGGGCCAATACGTTGAGGCCGGGCAGGTCATCGCCGATAGCTCATCGACCGAGCAAGGCGAGCTGGCGCTGGGCCAAAATGTGCTGGTGGCCTTCATGAGTTGGGAAGGCGGCAACTTCGAGGACGCCATTGTGATCAGCGAGCGCCTCGTGCGCGAAGACCTCTTCACCTCCATCCACATCGAGAAATATGAGACGGAGGCTCGTGACACGAAGCTCGGGCCCGAAGAGATCACGCGCGATATTCCCAATGTCGGTGAAGAGGGGCTGCGCTACCTCGACGAGTACGGTATCATCTACGTCGGGGCCGAGGTCGGCCCGCAGGATATCCTCGTGGGCAAGATCACCCCCAAAGGTGAGACCGAGCTAACCGCCGAAGAAAAGCTGCTGCGGGCCATCTTCGGTGAAAAGGCGCGCGAGGTGAAAGACTCCTCGCTGCGCGTTCCACATGGCGAGCGCGGCAAGGTCATCGAGGTCAAAGTGTTCTCGCGTGATGCCGGCGACGAGTTGCCTCCAGGCGTGAACTATCGCGTCCGTGTCAGCATCGCGCAAAAGCGCAAGATCGGCGTGGGCGACAAACTGGCAGGCCGTCACGGGAACAAGGGGGTCATCTCGCGCATACTCCCCGTTGAGGATATGCCGTTCCTCCCGGATGGCACTCCGGTTGACCTCATCTTGAACCCCTTAAGCGTCCCCCACCGCATGAACATAGGGCAGATCATGGAGACGCACCTCGGCTGGGCTGCCAGCGCGCTGGGCCTGAAGATCGCCGCGCCCGTCTTTGACGGGGCCACGGAAGAGGACATCCAAAAGCTCCTGCGCCGTGCTAACCTGCCGGAGACAGGCAAGGTGCAGCTCTTCGACGGGCGCACAGGTGAGCCGTTTGATCAACCTGTGACTGTCGGGTACACCTACATACTGAAGCTCATCCACCTGGTTGAAGACAAGATCCACGCCCGTTCAACCGGCCCATACAGCATGATCACACAGCAGCCGCTGGGCGGCAAGGCGCAGTTCGGCGGTCAGCGCTTCGGCGAAATGGAAGTCTGGGCACTCGAGGCATACGGCGCAGGCCACACCCTGCAAGAAATCCTCACCGTGAAGTCTGACGACGAGGTTGGCCGCGTCAAGACGTACGAGGCCATCGTGAAGGGCGAGGACATGCTGGAGCCAGGAGTTCCGGCTGCCTTCAAAGTGCTGGTCAAAGAAATGCAAGCACTCGGCATCAACGTTGAAGTCCTCAATGAGGACGAACAAACGATACAGTTCGTCGAGGACGCATCAAACGATGCGACGCCCCAGTTGGGCATCAACCTTTCCGGCTTCGAGGAGTAGAGGGAGGCAGGACCTCAACTAAGCTGGAAGGCTCAAATGAAGTCCCAGAAAAGGGAGGTATCACACCCATGGCAAGCTCGCCATAAACCCTTGGAATGACTCCACGCCGAAGACCGGTATGCGGAGCAGCGCAAGTGGGTTCCAGCTCTGCTGGGTACTGCCCGTCGTGCCAAATGCTGTCGCTGCCCCGACATAGCCATCAGCTGCGAGCAAGGTCGCAATTGTCTGGCGTTGCCACAACGTGCCACGATTGAAAGGATCGCCGTAGGGGTAGCAAAACTGCTGCACGATGATCCCCAGTTGCGTTTCGAGGGTGCGTTGCGATTGTTGGAGTTCCTGTTGGACCACCTCCTCTGAGATGGAGAGCCACCTGGTCAGGTCTACATGATGGACCGTGTGTGAACCGATCTGCATCCCATGGGCCAGCATCTCGCGCAGTTGGGACCAGTTCACGCGGCTTGCCCAGCCGACCTGGCCGGTGATGATGTAGAACATGCCGCTGAAGTGGTGGGCCAACAGGATGGGGTAGGCGAATTGGTAGTGATCTGCATCGCCATCGTCGAACGTGAGGACGATGGGCTTTGAGGGTAGCGGTCCTCCATAGTAGAGCGCATCGAACAACTGATTGAGGGTAATGGAGTGATAGCCATGCAACTTGAGGTAGTCCATTTGCTGGCTGAACCGTGTTGGTGGAACGACCCAGGGGGGCGTATAGTCCGATAAAGGATCAGTTGAGGTATAGGGCGTAATATGGTGGTACATGAGGATGGGGACTTGAACCGTCCTGGTAACTGGCCTTATTGGTGGCAGAATGGGTGCTTCCAGATCAGCGGGGCCACCATCAAGGATGTACCAATGCTGGTTCCCATAATCGCCGGTATATTGGACGATGAGAGGCAGATTGTGAAAGAGCTGACCGGGGTGCGCGTCCTCCGGAGGGAGTTGAGCGGCTTGTAGAGCAGCAGCTTTGGGCGCGAGTTGGAGCGAGACAGGAAGTGCTTCCACCTGGGTATACTGGACCATCGTCTCCGGATCCACCCAGAAAGGGAGGGCCTGAACGTGACCCAGCGTAAAGTCCTGGAGGGTGTACTCTTGAAAACGGGTCTGCCAGAATCTGGCAAATGCCTGTTCGTTCGGCCATTTCGCTTGCATCTGTGGATGGAGCAGCGACCACATCACGCCATACTGCTGATCGAGCAGAGCTTGCAGGTATTGCCGAGCAAGGTTTTGCACCATCCAGGCGGCTCCAGCTTTGCGTAATGTCCCTGGTCGATGAGCAGAAGCGGAGGGGATGCCCTGTGCTGTAGCGGCATGTGCAGCTCTGGGAAATGGTTCGGTGCGTGAAGCCGCTGAGGAGAGACAACTCATCCCCAGGATGCCGGTGAAAAGTACGAGCAGAAAACGAGGAGCGAGTGAACGCGCTTGTCTACGCAGGTTCTCTATGGCTCACCTCGCTACGTTTTATTCTAGCTCTACATTTTATATCATTACTATCATACCTCTAAGTGTCAACACAGAATAAACGCACGAGAGCCAGGTTTTTCTCTGCTGGAGATCAAAGGATGGGGAGGAGAAGCTACGCTTTTTCGCCTGGCTTGTCCTTTTTCGGGCAAAACCGGACCGGGAGTTGTGTATCCCAGCAATCAAGCATAACCAGGCAGAGCCTTGCATTTTGGGGTAGCGCTACGTAAGCGGTCACCAAGCATACACATCAAGCAAGCGTTCGTATAACATCCTGGAAGAATGTTGAAGTTCTGGATACAGTAGCGTATAGTAAGTGTGGCAAATTCATACGAGCAGCAATGGACTCTTTGCAAGAAATAATCCTTCTTATTGCTCGGATCGTTCGAGAACGCATGTGACACCTGATGCCCCGAGGAGGTGCGAGGATGAGCGACCGTGTCGGACAGCAGCTTGGCAACTATCGCCTGCTCCGTCTCATCGGGCGAGGGAGCTGGGCTTCCGTCTACCTGGGAGAACACCTGCATCTGGGCACACAGGCAGCCATCAAAGTACTGAATACCCACCTCACCAGCGAGGGCAGCGAGCAACTGCGCACCGAGGCGCGCACGATGGCTCGTCTCATACATCCCCATATTGTGCGTGTCCTCGATTTTGAGGTAGAAGATGGTCTCCCTTTTCTCGTCATGGAGTATGCTCCCAATGGCTCGTTGCGCCAGCGCCACCCGAAAGGGACAAGGGTGCCGTTAGACATCGTTGTCTCTTACGTCAAGCAGGTGGCTGAAGCCTTGCACTATATCCATATACAAAAACTGATCCATCGCGATGTCAAACCGGAGAATATGTTGCTCGGCCTCCAGAACGAGGTCTTGCTCACCGAATTTGACATTGCCACCATTGTCCAAAGCTCACATTCTCAGCAGACCCAGGAGGCGGTTGGGTCCGTCACCTACATGGCCCCTGAGCAACTCAAGGGTAAACCACGCCCTGCTAGCGATCAGTATGCCCTGGGTGTGGTGGTCTACGAGTGGCTGAGCGGCGATCCTCCTTTTACCGGGTCGATTCCCGAAATAGCAAACCAGCACCTGACAGCGCCTCCACCATCCCTACGTGCAAAGGTGCCGGTAATCTCATCTGCCGTTGAGCATGCCGTACTGAAAGCCCTGGCCAAAGACCCGCAGCAGCGTTTTGCGCATGTACAGGACTTTGCCATAGCACTGGAAGAGGCCTTTCATGCGGAATTGCCCGGACGAACACGCTCTGCTCTTGCTTCTGAACATCCGGCCGGAAGCGGGTATAGTAAATCTACCATGCGTGACCTTCCGTCGGGAACGGTCACCCTGCTCTTCACCGACATCGAGGGATCCACGCAACTCCTCCCGCAGTTGGGTGACCGCTACGCCAGCGTGCTGGCAGAGTGGTGGCACCTGCTGCGCGCGTCGTTCCAGGAGTGGAATGGCCACGAGGTCGATACGCAGGGAGATGCCTTCTTTGTGGCTTTTGCTCGCGCCACGGATGCTGTGCTGGCAGCAGTGGAAGTGCAGCGCGCACTTGCCAATCATCCCTGGCCGGAAGGCGCGGCGGTGCGTGTGCGCATGGGCCTGCACACCGGTGAACCAACGCTGACATCCGAGGGCTACGTTGGCCTGGACGTACACCGGGCCGCACGCATCATGAGCGCCGGGCATGGCGGGCAGGTGCTGCTCTCCCAGGCAACCTGTAATCTGGTGGAACAGGACTTACCTGAAGATGTAAGCCTGCGCGACCTGGGGGAATATCGCCTCAAGGACCTGGGACGCCCCAGGCACCTCTTCCAGCTTGATATCCCGGGCCTCCCTGCCGACTTCCCACACCTGAGAACGCTCGACACCTACCCCAATAACCTGCCCGTCCAGCTCACACCGTTCATCGGGCGCGAGCAGGAACTGGCAGCCGTCTGCGACCGCCTACGCCGCGAGGAGGTGCGCTTACTCACCTTGACGGGACCTGGCGGCACGGGCAAGACGCGCTTAGGTCTGCAAGTAGCAGCAGAGTTGAGTGACTTCTGCGAAGATGGGGTGTTTTTCGTGAACCTGGCTCCCCTTAACGATCCTGAGTTAGTGGCACCCGCCATTGCCGAGACGCTCGGCATCAGGGAGGGAGCTGGCCAATCCCTCTTCGAACGTCTGAAGGAAGACCTGCGGCACAAGCAGATGCTGCTACTGCTGGACAACTTTGAACAGGTGGTAAGCGCAGCAGTGCAGGTGGTGGACCTGCTTGTTGTCTGCCCACGACTCAAGGTAATAGTGACAAGCCGGGAGGTGTTGCACGTGCGAGTTGAGCACGAGTTCGCCGTGCCTCCTTTACCACTGCCCGATCTCAAACACCTACCAGATCTCGCGGCGCTCTCGCATTACGCGGCGGTCGCGCTCTTTATCTCGCGAGCCCAGGCTGTCAAGCCCGATTTCCAGATGACCAACGCCAATGCCCGCGCTATCGCTGAGATCTGTGCCCGCCTGGACGGACTACCGCTGGCGATTGAGTTGGCTGCTGCCCGCATCAAACTGCTGCCACCGCAGGCATTGCTCGCACGACTGGGCCAGCGGTTGGCTGTGTTGACGAGTGGGACACGAGATGTGCCAGAGCGACAGCAAACCCTACGCAATACCATCACGTGGAGCTACAACCAGTTAGATGCCGCAGAGCAGCGACTCTTCAGGCGGCTCTCGGTCTTTGCCGGTGGCTGTACATTGGAGGCAATCGAGTCAGTTTGCGCTGCGCTTAACGATGGTGACGAGGCAGGACAGGTAGTGGATAGAATAGCTTCGCTCATCGACAAAAGCTTGTTACAACAAACCGAACCGGAGGGGGATGAGCCACGCCTGGTGATGCTGGAGACGATCCGCGAATACGGGCTGGAGCGCCTGACAGTAAATGGGGAGATGGAGGCCACTCAGCAGGCTCATGCCGCGTATTACCTGGCACTGGCGGAGGAAGCCGAGCCGCATCTCAAGGGGGCAGAGCAAGGCCGGTGGTTCGCCCGCCTGGAGCAGGAGCGCGACAACCTGCGCGCGGCGCTCACCTGGCTACTGGAGGCAGCCGTCAAGGGGAGGGGGGAAGAGAAGGGAAAGCAGCAGGCCGAGCGCGCCTTGCGTCTGGGTGTCGCCTTGTATTATTTCTGGGACAGCATTGGGCGTTGGAGTGAGGGAAGGACTTTCTTGGAGCAAGGCCTGACAGTAGGTGAGGGTGTGGCTGCATCGGTGCGGGCCTGGGCGCTCTGCGCGGCTGCAATACTGATTTCGGACCCGGGAGACACGGATCGAACACAGGCGCTGACCGAGGAGGGGCTGGCGCTCTTCCGGGAGCTGGGAGACACCGCTGGCATGGCGCACGCGCTCGAGGCGCTGGCATTTGTCCCCTGGGCGAGGAGTCAATATGCCGTGGCCCGTTCCTATCTCGAAGAGGCCAATGCGCTCTTCCAGGAGGTGGGCGACACCTGGAACAGAGGACTCTGCCTCACGCAATTGGCTCGGGTCGCCACCGCACAAGGCGAGTACGACCGGGCACGCGCACTCCTGGAGGAGGGTCGCCAGCTCTATAGCGCCCTGGGCGATCAGTACCGCGTTGGCTGGGTTCTCTATCTGCTGGCGCGTGTGCTCTTTCTATCAGGAAGCGATCTCACCGAAGTTCAGGTCCTGGCCGAGCAGAGCCTGACGCTCCTGCGGACAGCGGGCGATGAAGCGTTCGCACCCTACATGCTCAACCTCCTGGGGCAGATGCGCCTGCAGCAGGGAGAACGAGTCCTGGCCCGCGAACTGTTCGAGGCGAGCGTAGCGACCGTGAAGGAGACGTCGAGAGATCCGTTCGTCAGAGCGGAGGCGCTGATCGGCCTGGCGCGTGTGGCGGCTTTGCAGGGCGAGGTGGCAGCGGCACGTGCTTTGTACCAGGAGAGCCTGGTGCACTTGCACGAGATGGACAACAAGGAGTTCATCCCTGCCTGCCTGGAAGGATTGGCTGACATGGTTGCGGCACAGGGAGAGCCAGCGTGGGCAGCACGGCTCTGGGGGGCAGCAGAAAGCCTGCGTGAAGCCATCGGTACCCCCCTTCCACCCATTGAGCGAGACACCTATGAAGGCTCTGTCGCCGCAGCCCGCAATCACCTTGGAGAGAAGACCTTTGCCGCCGCCTGGGCAGAGGGCCGCGATATGACACCAGAGCAAGTCCTCGACGCGAAAGGACCGGTAATGATACCTCAGTCACTCTCAACAGCATCATCACCGGCTGCACCCGTGAAACCAGCAGTTACCTATCCCGACGGACTGACCGTTCGCGAGGTCGAGGTGCTGCGTCTCCTGGCACAAGGATTGACCGATGCTCAGATCGCCGAGCAGTTAGTCATCAGCCCCCGTACTGTTAACAACCACCTGACCTCGATCTATAGCAAAATCCAGGTCTCCACACGCAGCGCAGCCACCCGCTATGCGATGGAGCACCCGCTCGACTAGCTGCCTTCTCTTCTTCCTGCATCATAGTGTTCTTTCCGTTCTCTGGTGTCTTTCCAATCAGGTTTGTATCACTTGTGTCAATTGTATCGTTTGTATCACTTGTGTCGGTTGTAGCGCTTTGTTTTCCGCTGCATCAGAGGGAGAATGGTTGATTATAGACGTGGACGTTCGCGATACCATGACGGTGTGAGCAGTTTTTTGCAACCCAACTTAGAAATGCAGTTCAGCAA
>WNFG01001901.1_pt1 | contig 19342 bp, 19 predicted proteins | sample 5400431 | NCBI WGS metagenome assembly WNFG01 (sample SAMN13153346, study PRJNA577476) | soil metagenome | isolation source: 120 cm saprolite under Douglas fir tree site 2 hole 3 replicate 2 | place: USA:California | collected 2015-04-18 | reverse complement strand
CAGGTGCACGCCATAGCCGAGACCCCGGGCCGCGATCTCCTGGAGTGGCGCCTCCAGCTCTTCGAAGTCCTGGCGCAGCGCCGGCCAGTTGTCGATGACCAGAAAGACATCGGCCCAGCCGTCGCCGTCGAGGTCTCCCTTTCCGCGCCGCGAGCGAAGGGCCTCGAGGGAGTCGATTCCGGCGGCCTTGAATTGCGCCTCCCGCTCATCCACGAGCGCCGACACCGACGTCACGGTCCGCATCACGAGCTCGGGGTCCTGGCGACCGGCCACCGCGCCCACGTGCGGCAATCCGGCGAGCGCGGAGAGGCCGCCACCCCCGTAGTCGATGCAGTAGAACTGCGCCTCCAGCGGCGTGTGCGTGAGGGCAAAGCTCGCGACCAGGGTCCTGAGCAGTGTCGTCTTGCCGGTCAGCGAAGCTCCCACGACGAGGAGGTGACCTGCTGCTCCCGACAGGTCGGCGACGAGCACGTCCCGCTTCTGTTCGGCGGGCTTGTCGACAAGGCCGATGGGCACGGACAGGGTGCCGTGCGACCTGGGACGTGGCGGCGGGGACAGGATGGCGTCCAGTGCGACTCGTGGCTCCAGCGGCGGCAGCCAGATCTGATGCGCCTTGGCGGCAGCGTCGCGGAGGTGGGGCACGACCACATCGAGCAGGGTCGGGCCCGACACGTGCACGTTGGGGTCTTGGACGACGGCGCGTAAAGCGGAGGCGTCATTTGTCAGCCGGAATTCGCGCGGACGGGGCGCTCCGACATCGGAATCGCTGGGCGGGGAGTAAACCTGGCTGACCAGCGCGGCCCGAAATCGCTTGTAGACCGTGGTGCCGACCTTCAGGTAGGCGGACCCAGGAATCGGCGGCAGCTCATACGCGTCAGGCACCCCGAGCACGATGCGGCTTTCGGCGGCGCTGAATGTTCGCATGGCGATCCGGTAGCTCAAATGTGATTCGAGGCCGCGCAAGCGTCCCTCGTCGAGCTGCTGCGACGAGAGCAGCAGATGCATGCCGAGACTCCGGCCGAGGCGGCCGACCGCGACGAAGAGGTCGATGAAGTCGGGCCGGGAAGCGAGCAGCTCCCCAAACTCGTCGACGAGCACCAACAGGTAAGGCAGCGGCGCCAGCGCCTTACCCTCCGTGAGGCGGTGCTGGTATTCCCGCAGCGACGCCAGGTTGCCGGCCGATCGCAGCAGCTCTTGCCGTCGCCGGATCTCGCCAAACAGCGCCGCGTGCATCCGGTCAACCATGGCCAGGTCATTCGCCAGGTTGGTGATCAGCCCCGCCACGTGGGGAAGCTCCTGGAGCCCTGCAAAGGCCGCACCGCCCTTGAAGTCGGCGAGCACGAACGCAAGCAGGTCTGGCGGGTGGGTCAGCGCGAGTCCCGTCACGATGGTGCGCAGCAGCTCGCTCTTGCCGGAACCCGTGGCGCCGATGACCAGACCGTGAGGTCCGTCACCGCCGAGCGCCGACTCCTTCAAATCCAGCACCACTGCCTCGCCGTCGCTGCTGACCCCGATGGGGACTCGGAGGCTCTCGGACAGGGGCCGGCGACGCCAGGCCAGCGCCGGATCCAGCGCACCAACGTCGCCCACCCCGAGGAGGCTGGTCAGCGAGATCGTGTCGGCGAGGCGCGCGCCCGGCTCCTCCGACAGCCGCAGCGGCGCCAGCCGGCGCGCCACCGCCTCGGCGCTGCGCGGACCCAGGCTGTCTGCTCGGCCGTCGGCAGGCCGGTCGGGTGCCCCCAAGTGCTCGACGTGCAGCTGCGACCATCCACGGCCCTGAATCGAGCAGGTCGGCGCCAGCCTGGACCTTACGAGCACGCGCCGCTCGGGACGAGACGAGGGTGTCGAGCACGGCGGGGTCGCTGACCGGCTCAGCGCCGGATGCGCTCTCAGCCCCGTCCTGCGCACCCTGGAGATGCGGCAGCCACTTGATCCACTCCCAGTCGCTTGCGTCGGTCGAGTCTGCACACAGCAGCAGGCGGACTTCGTCAGGGGCGTGCAGCACGGCCAGCTGACAGCAAAGCGCCCGGGCCAGGTCGAGTCGCGCTGCGCGAGGGCCCAGGACGCTGAGCACGCGTGCGCTTCTCAGATCGACTCCGATCGCATCGTCCGCTACTGATCCGTATGCCTGCATCAACTCGTCCGCGGCCGAGACGCACACTGGATCGGAGGCCTGCGCGGGACCGTCCTCGACCGGGATCCCAAGAGGCGTCGCCAACGGCTGCGGGCCCTCGCCCACACGGATATGCAGGAAGTCGGCGTCGCCCGGTCGCCGTTCCCACAGCCGCGTGGATGACCGGATCAACGCGAGAAGCGCGTCCGGCGCCGGGTAGCGCCATCCGGACGACGCCCTCTGCGCGGCGGCGGTGCTCTGCAGGTCTGAGCGGAGGTTGCCGAGGTACTCCATGTATTTGGCGCGCGCGGCGTGCGTGCGCCGGCGGGCCGTCAGCCTTTGCTGCACCCCCATCCCGACGCCCATGCCGATCGAGCTCAGCATGAAGAACAGCCCGCTGGCCACGAAGAGTGGTTTGGGGTTGTTGACGATGAAGAGCATCCCTCCCAGGCTGCCTACGACCGGGAAGAGATACTGCAGCCAGCCGGCGGCGCCGGCCGGCGTCGAATCGACGCGCGGAGGAGCAGATAACGTGATCGAACCTCCGGGCACCGGCGGAGGCCTCAGGCGAGCCGGACGGCGAACCAGCTGGGTCGGCGAGGCGGCAGTTGTCGTCATTGATTCGTCACACTTGGGTCCGCGCCGATCAGTCTAAGAAAGGCATCATGCCGAGGACATAGAGATAGACAACGTCGACCTGTCGTGTCGCGTCACAGTCGTTGGCTCCAGACGCCGGCTCGACGTCACGCTGCCGGTCGGCATTCCAGTCGCCGACCTGCTCTGGGACCTCGTCGAGATGCTGGGCGAGAGCGACGGAAGCGTCCCCGCACGCTGGGCCCTGGTGAGGGTTGGCGGTGGGCCGCTGAATCCCGAGCTTGCGCTTTCCGAGCAAGGGGTTGTAGAAGGGACGATGCTCTTCCTGCGAGACATCACGAGACTGGATGCGCCACCGGCCGTCGATGACTACGCGACGGAGGTCGCGATCATCGTTGACGCCCAGACCGGCCGATGGACCCGGGGCGCGGTTCCAGAGCTACTGGCAGATAGCGCCGCCGTCTGCTTGGCTCTGGCCGGCCTGGTTCTTCTCCTGGCCGGCGATCGGGAGGTGCGGGCCACGTTCGGACTGGTGGGCGCGGCCATCGCCGCCGGCAGCGGCCTGGCCATGGCCCGACGTCTGGGGCGACACGTCTCCGGCGGGCTCATCGCTCTTTCCGCCGTCACCCTCTGGGCGGCAGCCGGAGCCGGGCTCGCCGGCCTTGCGGATTCAAGCCCGACCGCCGCGCTCGCGGCGGCCCTGGGCTCGATCGGCGTCGGGGCGGCGATCGCGATCCTGGTCGCCGGCGATGCGGTGCTCGTCCCGTCCGTGGGCATCATCGCCGCCACCCTCCTCCCGGCCCTGGTCATCGGCGGCTGCGCTCTCGTTGGCGCCGACCCGATATCGGCCGCGGCCCTGCTCTGTCCCATCGCCCTCGGCAGCCTCGCAGTTGCGGAACGTATGGCGGTCCGTCTGGCCGGCATCTACAACCCCGACCCGGCCTTGATCAGCGTTCGGGCCGGGCGCGGGCGTCAGCTGCTCGCGGCCCTGCTGATCGGGGTCGCCCTCGTCCTCATATGGTCCAGCGCGATCCTTGCGGTTTCGGGCGGATGGTTCGCCTGGGGCCTCGTCGCCGCATCAGCGCTCGCCGTGACGGCCAAGGCAAGGCACTTCCGATTCACCGCCGAGGTCGCACCCCTCCTCGTCGCCGGCCTGGCCGGCCTGCTCCTGCTCGAGCTTCCCCTCGTCGCCGTCCTCTCGATCGGACCGAGAGGGGCCGGCGGCGGCGCAGCGGTGCTTTCAGCCGATGCGCTCCTCCTGGCGCTGACCGTGGCCATCGTTCGGAGGTGGGACATATCGCCCCGGCTCAGGCGCCAACTGGGCAGGCTCGAAGCGTTCGCGACGGCGGCGACGGTGCCGCTGGCGATTGGTGTGCTGGGCGCCTATGCCACCGTAGGGCGATTGGTCCACGGCTTCACGTAGAGCTGCCAACGAGGACCGCCGCCAGCTCTCGCATCGACTCTTGCCAGGACGAAGGAGCGTCGCTCCACGAAAAGCCCCGCGTTTTGAGTCGCTGCGCCGGCCGCGGCTCGTGGGCGAGCGAGAGCTGCTGGACGCCGGCGGCTGATCTCGTGGCACGCGACCGCTTCGAAGCCTGATTGGCGACCAACGCCACGCTCTGCCCCTGAGCCCGAATCGTATCGATGATTCGGCCGGGCCCGGTTTCGCCCGGCGACGACTTGCTGACGAGCACCACCTGATCGGCGGCCCCGAGCGCCGCTCGGGTGCTCGCGCGGCGGAACCCTGCTCCGCAATCGAGAATCACGAAGTTGCTCAGGTGGCGCAAATGCTGGATGAGGCGGACCCAGGCCTGCTCATCAGCGGTCGGCTCCATCCGTTGGTCCGTTGGAGCCGACAGGAGCGCCAGTCCGCGCCCAACTTTGACCAGCGCTGCTCGCACCCGTTCCGGAGTCAGCGTGGGCTCGAACAATGAGCGATAGGAGTCGCCCGTGAGCCCGCTCTCGGGAGCCATCCAGTGACTGAGCGCACCGGATTGCGGGCAGGCGTCGACCGCCACCACCTGGTCAGTTCGGAGCGTGCTCAAGAGCGTCGCTAGCAGTGCGGTGACCGTTGTCGTGCCTCTGCCGGCGTGGGCCGAAATGACGGCCACGACTGTGCTGGCTCCGGATCGGGGCGTAACGATGGCGTCGTCGAGAAAACGCAGATACTCGGCATCGCTCATCCGGTCGATGTCTGGCAAGTGCGCAGAGGGCTGCAGCCTGGCCTTCAGCCGCTGCGCGAGGTCCGAGGCAAAAGGCACATGCGCCTCCGGTTCCGCATCCGCCGGCTGAAGCGGCGCTGCGAGAACGAGCACCGCACCCGGAAACAGGCCGCGCTGGCGGAGCGTCTGGTCACCACCAATCGGCGCCTCTCCCATAGGCGCCAGGCTCCAACCCCTGGAATCGGAGCTGCCTTCGCAGACCTCGACCAGGCTGGGCACAAGGTCCTCGATCCGAGCGTCCTCGGGTACGGCGAGCGTGTGGCGGCCGGAGGGGCTGTCCACGCTCACCAGCAGGCGCCGGCTCATCTCGCTGCGACCATACATTCGGGTGTATTTCTATTCAAATTCGTCCAGCTGCGCCTAGCATGGAGCGAACGCTTAACGGCGCGCATTGTCAGGGGTCTCGTGGGTTGGAGGGAGCGGCCGTCCTGGCGGACCTGTCGAACACCTCGCGCGTGTTCCACACCGTGGTCGGGGCTGCGAATCGCTGCCGTGGTTCGGGCCAACCTGGTACACGCGCGGCCCTTCCTAATTGCGGATCCTCCTCACTCGACTGACGGAATCGACAAAGCAGCTGTAGAAAGAATCGTCGCGAACATTCGGAGAGCGTTTCGTTTCAGCGCCACCAAATCGCAGTTGGGTAGTCGTCGTGAGTCGAATCGGTCCGAGGCAGGTCGAATCGACCCGTATGCGTCGTTAATTCGTTGCAAATGCGATGCCAGGGTTTAGCATGAAACGAACGCTTAACAGCAGGGGGTCGGCGGTATCTCGCGGGTTGGAGGATACATAGGGGATGAGCGGAGCCGGTTCTAACTTCCGTACCGAGCTGGGGGCGATGCAGACGGCCGCCCAGCACGTCTTCGACGTCAACGCCCAGATTCAGTCCCAGCTGAGCAGCCTGCAGTCCCGCCTGGATCCCTTGATGGGGACCTGGCAGGGCTCGGCGGCGACCAGCTTCCAGGTCCTCAAAGAGCGCTGGCACCAGGATGCCACCCAGCTCAACGCCGCCCTGCGGGCGATTGGCGAAGGCCTGGTCAAGGTCCACAGCAACTACCAGGCGACCGAGGAGAACAGCCAGCAGGGCTTTACCTCGATCACGCGCAAGCTGGGAGGCTGAGATGAGCGGAGACGGACACATCCAGGTCACCTTCGGCGCAGTCAACGAAGCGGCCATGGACACAGATGCGGTCGCCTCTCAGATCGCCCAGCAGCTGAGCGACCTCAAGGCCTACCTGGCGCCCCTGGTGGCGAGCTGGTCGGGCGAGGCCTCCAGCGACTTCCAGGCCCTGCAGGCCAAGTGGGATGCAGGCGCCAACGACCTCAACCAGGTCCTACGCCTGATCTCGCAGTCGCTGCGAACGGCGGGCGACAACTACATGAACACGGAGCGGACCAACAAGCAGATCTGGGGCTGAGATGTCGAAGTCTGGCGGGTTCAGGATCAGCCCTGAATCGCTGCTGACCGCCGCCCAGCGGACGCAGCGGGCCGCGGAAGACCTGGCCACGGCGACGGAGAAGCTGAGGTCGAGGGTTCTGGGCGCTGGCTCGCCCTGGGGTGGAGACGAGATGGGCACCGTGTTCGCTTCGGCGTACACCGAAGGCACGCAACTGGGGCTGGAAGTGCTGGGCGAGCTGGCCCAGCACCTGGAAGAGATGGCGACCAGCCTGGCCCAGATGTCGGAGAACACAAAGGCATCCGACGACGCCAACGCGGCCGGGTTCGACCGGCTCTATCAACCATGAGCGTGATGCTGCCGGACAACCTCGTCTTCGTCCTCAACCTGATCGGGTTCAGCTGGCCGACGGCGGATGAGGACAAGCTGAAGCAGAGCGCGCAGCACTGGCGTGACTACGCGACCGAGCTGGAGCACGTGATCGCAGACGTCAACCAGATCGTTGAGAAGGTCAAGGCGGAGAACAGCGCGGAGTCGATCGACGCCCTGGAGCAGCACTGGCGGGATTTCGGCGAGCACCTGCGCAAGGCGCACGATGCAGCGGGGACTGTGGCCGCAGTGCTGGACGACTTCGCTCTGGTGGTCGAAGGATTGAAGCTGAAGGCGGCGGCGCAGCTTTTGTTCCTGGCCGGAGAGTTGGCGGCCACGACTGGGGCGGCATTCTTGACCTTCGGGGTGGCGGAGGCGGCGGCGCCAGAGGAGATCATCGCCACCCAGGGGTTCATGCGGTGGGTGACCGGCGTGGCGATCCAGAAGGTGGAGCATCTGGTCGCGGACAAGGTGGCCAAGGTGGTAGTCGAGCACTTCTTGAGCATCAAGAACGGCCTCAAGGCGCTGAAGGCTTCGCCGGCCGCTTTGAAGGGTTTTGGCAAGGGTCTGGTAAGACGCGGGGGAAAGGATCTCGAACACTCCTCTGGCTCCGGTGTGACTGTCCTGCACGATGGCGCGGGTGCCACCAAGGAAGAACTGGCCGCCAGCGTCGGCGGCCCAACGGCGGGCTCCCGCGCAGGCCAGGCGGCGGTACGGCAGAAACTGTTGGACGAGGCCAAGGGCAAATACACATGCTGGAGGTGCGGGAAGGAGTCGACGAATCCCAAGAACATGCACCTTGGCCACCGGAACGTACCCACGTCGAAGGGCGGTAACCTGGAGCCGGTGAACACAAAGCTGGAAGGCGCCGCTTGCAACCTGGGTGCCGGCAACCGGGGTGCGCCCAAGCTCGGCAAGTCCTGCGTCGAACGAGGAGGTGCGGGTGCCCCCTACGGCCGATTCGACTAACGGCGCGACTCAACCGCAGCGGCAGACCCTCGACTTGCGGGCCGGGGTCAAGACTTCAGGCGAACCCGTCTACGAGGAAGTGCTGGTGGACGGGCTTGGCAACAGAACATATCGATTGGCAGCGTCGCCAGGACTGGTGCTCGGCGTAGCCGCCGGGGACGTGATCGAGCTCGAGCCCACCGATGAGTCGACGTTCCGGATCTTGGAACGTGGAGGCAACCTGGCTGTGCACGTGTACACAGATCGTGGAACAGCCGGCTTGGCGTCTGAAATTGCCAAGCTTGGCGGCTGGTTGGATGGTCAGGTCAAGAACCTGACAATTTTCACAGTGCCGGTCAGCGCCGGTTTCAAAGAAGTCGAGCGGGTGCTCAACGACTTTGCGCGGCGGGAGCGTGGTACCGAGTGGTACTTCGGCAATGTCTATGATCCAGCCGACGGCACTACTCCACTCAACTGGTGGGTGCGGTAAGGCTCGTTCATCTTCGACGAGGGTGATCGCACCTGAATACTCACTAAGGCCCGAAGTCGCGGGTGGCTTCGGACAGGAATCTGTCCTGGATACGACGTGGAGAGGCTTGAAGGCCTAGCGCTCTTCGAACATGCCGGCTAGTGCGGCTGCGCCCTCGCCCTCGGCGGTCAGGGTGACGACCGATCCGTCGCCAACCTCGAACTGGATCCATGGGCAGCACTCGCGCTCCAGGTCGATGAGCTCGATCAGCGCGGCGGCCGCACCCGGAGCGGGACTCAGGCGAATTCCGCCCGGCACCACGTCACGCGCGACCAGACCGCTGCCCATCAGCTTGTTCCAAGCGCCCTGACGATCCTGTAGGTCAGACGCGGTGAGCGTGCAGGCGATCGGAGCTGTCTCAGCCACCGCGACCCTACGACCCCGACTCAAGGGACGCCCGGGCCGCGGACAGCTCGTCGAGCAGGGCCGCCCAGCGTCGCCTGCCCAGGCTTTTGACGAACTGCTGCTGAGCGCTTTCCCAGAGAGGTAACGCCGCGGCCGCCGATCGGCGCCCTCGTGCTGTCAACGCGATCCTCTTCTTCTCCACGAGCCCGCGGTCTCGAAGCAACTTCAAGTTTCGCGTCAGTGTGGTGCGATCCATGGCCAGGATCTCGGCCAGGTCCGTGATGGTCGTGGCCGCCTCCGATTCGATCGCCATCAATAGATTGAGCTGAGTGGCCCGGATTCCGGCCGGCCGCAGTTGAGCATCGTAGTGGGCGGTGACGGCGCGTGCCATCTGGCGAAAGTTCATGACCGCGCAGGCGAGAACCGCGTCCCGGTAGCGCGTGATGGTGGCCTCGGTTTGGTCAGACACTGCAGCCACCCCATTGCCAAAGGGGGGATTGGCGTGTATATACACGGTGTGAAAAGAACACGACTCAGTCTGTACTACCTTGCGACATATTTGGTCGGGGCTGGGATCGCCCTCATCTTCGCGCCTTCAATTGCGCTCACGCTTCTGTTCGCCAACGGCCACTACGGCGATGTCATGCCTCGCCTGCTGGGGGTGGTGCTGCTCGCGCTGGGCATCGTCATCGTGCAGATCATCCGCCACAGCCTCGAGGTTCTGTACCCAACCACCCTGATCGTACGAACGTTCATCATGGCTGTGCTCGTGGGCCTCCTGATCTACTCTCGCGATCCGCTGTTCATCTCGTTGCTGGTCGTGGTCGGATTCGGGATGATCCTCACCGGCACGAGCTATGCGCTCGATCACCGGAGAGTAGCGTGAGGCAGCTCCTCGCATCGTGCTGGACGTGCTCTTGACACCCCTGGCCGGCCTCGAGACACGAGACCCCGCCAAGGTGCACGTCATCGAGCGTCTCGAAGTGGTGCAAGCCGTCGTGGCGCTCATCGTTTTGGGTTTGGGCGTTTGGATGCCCCGAGGGGAACAGACGAAGGTCTAGTGCGTGGCGCCCGCAGCAGCGGATAAGAGTTGATGACGTACCAATAAGCCGCAATCGCGGGCGCCATATTCAGCGCCAGCAGAGATATCGTAGCCAGCCATCCGATCGCCGAAGCGATGCCCGGCAGCCACTCATATCCACTTCGCCGCCCTGCGACCAAAAGCGCGGGCAGAGCGAAGATCGCGGCGTACGTCCCCGGCAGTGGCGCCACCACCACCGAGAGCGCCATGCCGGCCGCCACCCCCGCCTCCGATCCTCGATACGCTGCAATCGCGAGCGACAAGGCGGCCAGGACGATCAAGGCCGCGAGGTAGGCGATGGGACCCGCGGCGTATACGAACTGGATCAGGCCCGCGACAGGGTAGGCACGCAGCATGGCGACGTAATCGAGAAGCCAGCGCCAGTCGATGACGAAAGCCCACACCGTGAACGGCGCCCAGAGAACAATTGCGGTTGCCGCGGCAACGGCGAGACGCTGCCACTCCGCGCGCCGCGCCCAGACGATCACGGCCACCAGTGGAAGGGCGTTGACCGGCCGGATCGCGGCCAGGGCGAGACCCAACCCGAGCAACCACGGCGATCGGCGCCGCTCGCTTGCCCAGAAGGCGAGCGAGCAACCCAGCAGGGCGAGACAGCTGAACACGTGAGTCGTGATGAGCGCGTAGACCACCGGCGTCGACGTCATCAAAAACAGCCAGTTGAGCCATGAACCGCGCCACAGCCACAGCGCGAGGCCGAGCAAGCCGATGCAGACGACGACCGCAGCGGCATGGCTCCATGCGGTAGGCAGGGCCGCCAGGGGAAGGGCCGGAAGATAGACCGGCAGCGGATATGCATAGAGATAGCTCTGGCCATAAGAGGGCCCATTTCCGGTGGCCAGCCAGCGGGCCGGCTGGAAGTCGTCGCCTCCCAACCCGCTGCGGATCAAAAGCGCAGACCCCACCACCGCCGGCACTCCCAGCGCCACGCCAATGCCGATCGAGCGCCAGTTTCCCGAACCTCCGCCTGCGCTCACGGCCACGATGATGGCACTCGTACACTTCGGCCATCAGCAGGTCGGACCGTGACAGGATCCGTTCCCTCTACGACCGCGAGGCGGCGCGTTATGACGGACCCATCATGGAGCGGGTGGCACTACCCGCCCGGCTCCGGATCGGCGGCCTGGTGGAGGGTCGAATCCTGGAACTAGGCGTCGGGACCGGCCTCAACCTCTCGCACTATCCGGCGGGCTCCGATGTGACCGGGATCGACCTCAGTCCGAAGATGCTGGCGATCGCCCGACGCCGGGCTGCCGGCCTCGACCTCAAAGCCGATCTCCGCGAGATGGACGCCGAGGCGCTCGACTTTCCCGATCAATCGTTCGACAGCGTCGTGTACTCGCTGTGCCTCTGCACGATTCCCGACCCGGTTCGAGCTATCGCTGAAGGATTGCGCGTGGCCCGCCCAGGCGCCCGGATGATCTTCTTTGGGCACGTCCGGTCCAACGTTCTGCCAATCGCTCTCGTCCAGGAAATGATCAATCCACTGATGGTTCGCTTCCTCGCCGATCATTGGAATCGGCGGACCCTGGACATGATCCGCGCCGCCGGGATAGAGCCCGATATCGTCCGTCGCGCCTGGTTGGGAGTCTTCGTCCTCGCCGCCGGCCGCGCACCACGGCCAATATGACCTGAGCGAGGATTACCAGCCATGGTGACGATCGACGACGTGCGACAGTTTGCGTTGACGCTGCCACGCACGACCGAGGCGCTCGTGGGTGGCCGCGTCAAGTTCCGCGTCGGCCGCCTCGTCTACCTGTCCTTTTCTCGAGACGGCCAGGTGATGGGGTTTGCGTTTCCGAAAGAGGAACGGGAGTGGCTCGTCGGCGGGACGCCGGACAAGTTCATGCAGCCGCACCGATCAGACCTTCGATACAACTGGGTTCTGGTCCAGATGTCCGCAATAGACGAAACCGAGATGCGCGAGCTCGTGATCGATGCATGGCGGATGGCGGTACCCAAGAGCATCGCGGCCGCCTACCCGTAAGTGATCGGCGGAGGTCGACACATTCTCGACACAGATGAGCCGTAGCGTCCGGGAGACATGAGATACGACTACCTGATCAGACGACCGTTCGAGATTGTGGCCCGGCGGCCTTACCTGTGGTTGTTGGGCTTTCTCGCCGGCGCGGCGACAGCCTTCAACTTTTCGAGTGGTGGCACGAACTACGGCCATCCCGCCACTGCCGGCACCTACCACGGTCCCAGTTGGGCGGTCCTCCAGAGTATTTGGAACGACAACTGGGAGTCGATCGTCGGCATCCTGGCACTGTTCGTGGTCATCTTCATTGTGATGTTCGTCCTCGGCTGTATCGCGACCGGTGGGATCATCCACGCCGCGGTCGAGCACGATGCCGGCCACGAGTACGCGTTGGGCAAGGCCTGGCGCGCGGGCTACGCGACGGGCTGGCGGATCGCCAGCCTGAGGCTGCTCACCTTCCTCCTCGCGATCGTCCCCGGATTCCTGGTCGGCTCCCTGGTTTTGGCGGCCGTCGCCGGAGCGATGAGCTCCGCCGCAGCCGCAGTCGGCTTCGGGCTGATGGCAGTCGCGTTCTTCCTGGTCTCGATAGCGTTCTGGTTCGCGCTCGGCTTGGCATTCCAATTCGCGCAGCGCCTCGTCGTGCTCGAAGATGGCAATGTGGCTCAGAGCTTGAGCACAGGCTTTCGGATGATTCGCTGGCACTTCAAAGAGGTCGCCCTTGGCTGGCTCATCTTGATGGCCGTGTCGATCGGGGTCGGCATCGCTTTTGCGATCCTCGCCGTTGCGGTGGCAATCCCGGGCGTGGCACTCGGCGTCGGGGGTTGGGCGGTCGGCGGTATGACCGGTGCGATCGTGGCGGGCTCCTTCGCGGCGGTCTTTTTTGTTGGCATCCTGTTGGTTGCGACCGGCGCCTCATCGGCATACTCGTCGGTGTACTGGACCTTGCTGTTCCGGAGCGTCCGCTCACTGCCGGCGCCAGCAACGAGGAGCGCGATAATCCGCACGGTCTGACACTCCAACTCGAGACCGGCCTCAGCTCACTGGGGCCAGAATGGCGGGATGGATGACGGCGACGACGTCACGGTCGTGGTCCCGTCGGCGCGCCCGCTATGACTGAGCCCCTTGGGGTTGGCGTCATCGGTTGCGGAACGGTGAGCGAGCCCTACATGCAAAACATGAACAGCTCGCCACTGCTGAAGATGGTGGCGTGCGCCGACGAGGTGCCTGAGCGAGCGCGGGCGCGGGCCGCGGAGTTCGCCGTGCCCAGGGCCTGTACCGTCGATGAGCTGCTAGCGGACCCAGCAGTGGAGCTTGTGGTCAACCTGACCATCCCCACCGCGCACGCCGGCATCAATCTGGACGCTCTCGCGGCCGGCAAGCATGTGTATTGCGAGAAACCCCTCGCCACCACTCGCGCGGATGGCCTACGCATCCTGGAGGCGGCCGAGGCAAGCGGCCTCACTGTCTCGGGTGCGCCTGACACGGTGCTTGGCGCCGGAGTTCAGACTTGCCTTCGGCTGCTCCAGAAGGGAGAGTTGGGAGAGCCCTTGGCCGCATCCGGCTTCGTCCTCAGCCGAGGCCCCGAGAACTGGCATCCGAACCCCGCGTTCTTTTATCAACCAGGTGGGGGTCCGCTGTTCGACATGGGACCCTACTACCTCACGACGCTGGTTTGCCTTTTGGGTCCGGTCCGGCAGGTGACCGGCATGGCAAGGATCCTCTACCCGGAGCGGACGCCTGATAGCGGGCCGCGTAAGGGGGAAACGTTCAAGGTCAGCACACCGACCTTTGTTGCGTGTGTAATCGAGTTCGAAAGCAGTGCCCAGGCGACCCTCCTCACCAGCTACGGCATCTGGGGTGCCGACCTCCCCTACATTCAGCTGTACTGCGCCCACGGCATCCTGGGAGTGCCCGACCCCAATACATTCGCCGGCCCAGTCAGGGTGCGGTCCCATGACGATGAGGAGGGCTGGCGTGAGGTCCCGCTTCCGTACCACCACACCGATGCCCGTAAGAACTGTCGCGGCCTCGGTGTCGCAGAAGCCGCCCTTGCCATTCGCGAGGGGCGACCGCCGCGCCTCTCGGGGGAGCTCGCATACCACGTGCTCGACGTGATGGAGTCGATTGTGGAGTCTTACGCGCGCGGTCGACATGTAACGGTGCGGAGCACCTGCCGTCAACCGCCGGCGCTGCCGCTCAAGACCGGGCTAGAGGTGGCACCGTGATCGCGGCGCAGCTATATACCGTCCGGGATCAGATCAAGGACCCGTCGCATGTGGGCGGCGTGCTGGCCCGGCTGCGTGAGATCGGCTACAGCGCAGTCGAGGTAGCGGGCCTCGGGCCCGGTGTCGCGCGGCGCTTCGGTCAGGAGCTGGCACGAGCTGACCTGACCGCATGCGCGGCCCATGCGCCGCTGGAGCGTCTGACCGGTGACCTTGCCGGCGTTGCCGCCGAATGCCTGGAATGGGGTTGCCGGTACGTGGTCGTTCCGGGCCTGCCCAATGAGTACCGGTCCGCGACCGGCCTTAAACGCTTCGCCCGCGAAGCCGACGACATCGCCCGCGACCTACACCCGTTCGGTCTGAAGCTCGCGTACCACAATCACAGCTTCGAGCTGGAACGCTGGGATGGGCAAACCGGGCTGGAGGCGCTCTTCGGAGCGGCGCAGACACTGCAGGCTGAGCTCGACACCTACTGGCTTCAGTACGGTGGAGCGAACCCAGCCGAATGGATACTCCGGCTCAAGCACCGAGTGGCTCTCGTCCACTTGAAAGACATGGCTGTCGTCGGGGGCAAGACAGTGATGGCCGAGGTCGGGGAGGGCAACCTCGACTGGGCTCGAATCCTGGACGCCTGCCGCACCGCAGGGACCGATTGGCTTGTGGTGGAGCAGGACGAATGCCGGCGCGATCCCATCGAGAGCCTGGCGATCAGCTTCAGCAACCTGACGAGGCTGATGACTGATGCCGGAAATGAGGCCTGACTATGCACGGCCACCATATCGATCGCTTCAACCGCTGCGCACCTACGACCGCCACTGCATGAGTTCCTTGAGCGAGGCGACCTCGAAAGCATGTTCTCGGATGCCGGGCTGAAGGTTGTCGCAGAGCGCCGTATACGACGCCTCGCCCGACAAATCGCTGTTATGGCGATCGGAGCAGGGTCTTGAGAGTCCATTTCGATTTCAAGTCCACGGTGGCGCCCGACACGGTGCTGACCACCCTGACCGACTTCGGGCCGAGGACCATTGACAGGTCGGCGAAGGCCGGTACTATACTTCCGTAACCGGTTCCGGGACCGGTTCCGGGAGATACTCGATTGAATGAGGCAAAGCACCGGGAAGTGGACAAGCGGCCGACCATCAACGACATTGCCAAGCGCGCCAGCCTGTCCAAGGCCAGCGTCTCCCGAGCTCTCAACGGGAAGCAAGATGTCGATCCCGAGACACGCAAGCGGGTCCTCAAGCTGGCTGCGCAGATGGGTTACGTCCCAAGCGCCAGCGCTCGGGCTCTCAGCAACGGCCGTTCGAACTGCCTCGGCCTACTCGTCCCCACGCTGACCTGGCCGTGGATCCTGGAGGTCCTTCGTGGCGTGGCGGCGGAGGTTGAACCGTCAGGCTACTCGTTGATCCTCTACACAACCACAGACGGAGAGGACTCCGAGCGAGCGTTCATGTCGCAGGTCGTTCCCGCAGGCGCCGTTGACGGTCTCGCGCTGGTCATTCCGTTCGGGATGCTCGCCTACATCGAGGGGCTCGCAAAAGGCGGACTGCCCGTCGTGGTCGTTGATGACCGCGGCCACTATCCGGATCTTCCGACTGTCGCTACGACCAACGTCGAGGGGGGCCGAGCCGCGACTGCCCACTTGATCGCGCAGGGGCGCAAAAGGATCGCGATGCTCAATGGTCCTCACGACTTCGGCTGCAATCGCGATCGGCTCGAAGGATACAAATCCGCGCTTCAAGAGGCGGGCCTCCGAATGGATCCGCGGAGGGTCACAGACTCGGACTTCAAGGAAGAAGGCGGCATGTCCGCGATGACCAGGCTCTTGGCTGCAGACCCTCGACTGGACGCCGTCTTCGCGGCCAACGATGTAATGGCTTTTGGAGCCATGCGCGCGCTTCGGAATGCCGGCCGGCGCGTCCCTGACGACGTCGCCGTGGTGGGCTTCGATGACATCCCCGCATCCGCGATGACCCATCCACCATTGACGACCGTTCGGCAGCCGCTGTATGAGATGGGGCGGACCGCCGCCTCCATGGTCATGGCGGCTGTGCGAGGGGAGTCGATCGCAAAACGGACCGAGCTGCCCACCTCGCTCGTTGTCCGCGACTCCAGTGGCGCAGGCGCGTCCCAACGAGCGTGATGAAATACGAGTGAATCCGAACCTCGAGCCACTCATCGAGCGCATGACGCTCCTCGAGAAGATCGGGCAGATGACTCAGGTCGACGTGAACAGTCTTCTCGAGGGAGCCGTCCGGGGATTCGGCATTGGCTCGGTACTGAGTGGCGGTGGAGGCAATCCGTCACCCAATAATCCACAAGCCTGGGCGGATATGGTCCGCCGGGTGCAGAGCGAAGCGCTCGAGAGCAGGCTTGGCATTCCACTCCTCTACGGCGTGGATGCTGTTCATGGCCACAGCAATTTACGGGGGGCCACCATATTCCCGCACAACGTAGGCCTGGGCGCGACCCGCGACCTGGACCTGGTGGAGCGAATTGGACGCATCACGGCGAGCGAACTGCTGGCGACCAATGTTCATTGGACCTTCGCTCCGGCGGTGAGCGTGCCGCAAGACATCCGGTGGGGCCGCACCTTCGAGGCCTTCAGCCAGGATCCATCGCTTGTCTCGTCCCTGGGGGCGGCGTTCATCCGGGGATTGAATGGAACCAACGAGCCGAGCGACGGAAATCGACGACCCGTTCTGGCCTCGCCGAAGCATTTTGTGGGCGACGGAGGAACGTCATGGGGCAGCACACGCCGCTACGACTGGATTCAGGGATGGTGGAACCGAGACGCGCCCGATCGCTGGCAGCTTGACCAGGGCGATCTCAGCTCCGACGAAGCGGTCCTCAGGGCCGTTCACCTGCCGCCGTACCACGAAGCCATAAGGGCGGGGGCGCTGAGCATCATGATCTCGTACAGCAGCTGGAACGGTGACAAGCTGCACGCACACCGATATCTGCTCACAGATTTGCTCAAAGGCGAGTTGGCCTTTCGGGGCTTCCTGGTGTCCGATTGGTTGGGTGTGAGCCAGCTGGACTCGAATTTTGAGCACGCCGTCAGTCTTGCGATCAACGCCGGCCTCGACATGGTCATGGTGCCTTTTGAGTACGAGCGTTTCATCCGCGCCGTGGAAACGGGAGTCGAAACCGGAGTCATCCCGGTCTCACGGATCGATGACGCGTGTCGCCGGATCCTTCAAGTGAAGGCAGCCTTGGGACTCTTCGATCATCCCTTCGGAGACGCAGCCTTGCTCCGGCGGGTCGGGTGTGATGCTCACCGCGCGGTGGCGAGGGAGGCTGTCAGCAAGTCGCAAGTGCTTCTGAAGAACGCGGGCGCGGCTCTGCCGCTGTCTCCCCACATGACACGCCTTCTGGTGGCCGGCGCGGGCGCTGATGACATTGGGCTCCAGTGCGGGGGATGGACGATCGAATGGCAGGGCGGTCGTGGCGCCATCACCCCCGGCACAACGCTGCTCCAAGGGATCACCGACATTGTTGCGCCTGGCTCGTCAGTGACCTACCAACCCGATGGCGACTTCAAGGGCGAGCATGGCGACGTCGCGATCGTCGTTCTGAGCGAGCCGCCCTACTGCGAAGGGGAGGGTGATCGATTCGATCTCTCACTGACGCCTGGTGACGTCGAGCTGGTGCGCCGAGTTCGGGACCATTGCGACCTGCTCGTACTTGTCCTCTATTCGGGCCGCCCGCTGATCATCGGCGACGTCCTCCACTCATGTGACGCCATCGTGGCCTCATGGCTGCCAGGCACCGAAGCACAGGGCATCGCGGACGTGCTGTTCGGCAAGGTTCCGTTTACCGGTCGGCTGCCTTATGAATGGCCTGAAACAATGGAGCAGGTGAGCTCACGAAATGGCCATGCGCCGCTCTTCGCTCTCTCGTACGGCCTTACGACGGACTAAGACATAGGAGCCGGGGCGACCTCGATCGAGCGCACCAGCGTCTCGCTCGTCAAACTTGTCAGCCGCACCACGTGACGACCGGCCGTGAGCTCATCGGTCGTCCCTCTCACAGTTCCTGCGGCGGCACTCTCAAGGTCAATACGTGTGCCGTCGATCGATATGTCGAGAGCGGGCGGCTTCAACGCCACCTCGATCTGAAATCGAGATGGCGATGAGACAACGATGTCGTAAGCGACCCAGTCGCCGTGGCCAAGACTCACGAGCAGCCCGTCAGCGGTCCCTCGCGTGTTGCGGTTCCAGTCCAGGTCTCCGCCCTCGGTGCTTTCCGCACGCCGAATGGTGACCAGGTCGTCGCTACGGAAGCCGGGCCAAGGAACCCCGGCCGAGGCCTCGTAGGACTCGCCTGGTCCACGAAAGCCAAACCCGAACGCCGGGATCGTTACGGGCGGACGGCGAAAGATCGCAGAGATCACCTCGGGCCGGTACGTGCACCGGGACAGAGGCATTGCGTCGAGCAACTCGTTGAGGATCCGGTGAGCGCGCGCGGAGTCAGGCTTGGCGCCCGTGCCGGCGGCATACTCCGTGATTTCGGTCCATCCCGATGGAGCTACGACAGAACATGGAGAGGTGAACGTGTCGACCTTCTTCCACGTCCAGAAGTTCCACGAGATGCCGATGTCGTCGAAAAGCTGGAATGCGGTTTGGATCCAGTCGACGTTGTTCTCTCCTCCCTCTCCCATATAGACGGGTAGCCCCAATTCGCGACCGACATCGAGGTATCGCTGAATGCTCGGTCGATCCGGCGCCGACCAGTATTTGTGAAACTGGAGAATCGAATTCGAATCCCAGACCTCTGTGAAGACGTCCCAGTTGGTGGCCCAGTGAGTACCTTCGTAGCTGATCATGTGATTGCGATCGAACTCGCGGATTGACGCGGTGAGCTCCCGATAGAGATCGCGGAGCTGGCCGGCGTAGAGATATTGGTATTCGTTGGGGAGGGGCTCATTGAGCAGGTCGTAGGCGGCGACCACGGTCTCGTCGCGATAGCGCATCGCGAGCGCCCGCCACAGCTTGAGTGTCAGAGCGCGATACCTCTCATCGGTGAAGAGTTCGGGCGCGCGATGGGGCGAGTCATCGATATTCGTGCCGGTCTGGCCGCCAGGTGCGCCGTGGAGGTCAAGCACGACCCACAGCTGGTGCTTGCGACACCAATCGATGACGTGGTCGATCAGCACGAAGCCAGGCTCGATCAACTCGCCCGCCTCATCCATGACGACACGCGAGTTGATCGGGAGCCGCACGTGGTTCATTCCCTCTGCGCGGATCCTTTCGATATCGTCCTCGGTGACAAACGTCGCGCGGAAGCGCTGCCAGAACCGGGCTGCGAGGTCCGGCCCGATGAGGTCATCGATGAGAGCCTCGATCTCACGCGGAGACTGCGCCGCATGATGCTCAAACTTCCACATGTAGCCCTCGGGCAGCAGCCAGTTACCGAGCGCTATGCCCCGCAAGATCAGCGGTTCGCCGAGGCCATCGACAAGCCGGCCGGCCGAGGCGTGTACAAAACCTTCCATGGCGCGCTCGAGCCCTATCTGAGGCCGGA
>WNFG01004605.1_pt1 | contig 19343 bp, 26 predicted proteins | sample 5400431 | NCBI WGS metagenome assembly WNFG01 (sample SAMN13153346, study PRJNA577476) | soil metagenome | isolation source: 120 cm saprolite under Douglas fir tree site 2 hole 3 replicate 2 | place: USA:California | collected 2015-04-18 | reverse complement strand
TCGCCGAGCCACGGCGCGCTGTTCGGCAGGTGGACGTGACCCGCCTCAATCTTCGCCGACTGGGCCGCCATTCGATCGACTTTGCTGCCCTCCGGCTTGACGCCGATCGGACGCGTCATTCCTTGAGGCATGGCCGCTCTGAGATCCTGCAGAAGGTTCATGCCCGGACCCGCATTCTCGATCAGGACCGTGGTCGCGCGATGCTCCGTAGCGAGAGCGATGACCTTGCGGCGCAGTTCCGGATATTCGAGGCGACCCCGGTAGACATGGAGGAGGTACGCGTCATTCTTGTGGGTGAGCCACGTGGTGCATGGCGGTCGAAATGGGCGGTAGCGATGTCGCAGAGTTGACGATGTCGCCTCCCACTATGCCTGCGGAGCCCGAAAGCTTAAAATCGGCAAAATTGCCGGGGTAGTAACCGTTACTACGTCGAAACCCGATTCCGATTCGGAAGCCCGCCCCTCGGGTCCGATCTGCCATTGCGGCCGCGGACGCAGTGAAAGTGCGATGCTGTTGAGCCAAACAAGCCTATCACACGGCGCGGCCGCTGGTGGGATTGGATCAAGACAAAGCTCAGGATAGCCGCCAGCAACGACGAACAAATAAAACGGGCGCGGCGACAAGCTCACCACCGCCCTCGTCTGCTGACGAGCCTGAGAATGAATAGAAGCAGAACTGCGCCGATCGTAGCGGCGATAATGGCGGCCAGGATACCGGTACCGAGATGGATCCCCAGTCGGGGCAATAGCCAATCGCCGATAAAAGCGCCGATGATTCCGATGCAAAGGTCCGCCACGAGACCAAAGCCGGTGCCTTTCACGATCTGGCCCGCAAGCCAACCCGCGATCAATCCGACCAGCAAAATAACAAGCAGACTTTCACCTGACATGGCATGCTCCGATCGTGGATGAACCCGCAAAAAAAGGTCAGTCTAGCATGCTGATAGCTCGCATCATTGCGCTTTCATCCGGCGTTCTTTAGATCGTGATACTCAGCCTGAGTACGATGAGCAGAAGCGGCTCAGATTTGTTGCGGCACGGTCATGACGAGCCGGCGCAACTCGGACAGAGTCTCAGCCGCAAGCGAAGAGTGGGCTCACGCGCTTCGCGCCTGAGCCCATGTAAACACAGCAAGTAGAGCCCGGATCAAGCGCAGCAAAATCCGCGCTATGGCTTGGCCACGCACTCCTTGACGAATTTCCGCCCCTTAAGAAATCCGAGCTTCTGCTCCTTCGCCTGCTTATTACAATCGGCAGTTTTCTCCTTCAGCGCGGCCTTCTCGGCGGCGGACATCTTCGCGGCCTCGGCTGGCGTGGGCACGAATGCGGCACCGCCAACGAATGCAGTGGCGATAACAGCGGCGGACAATGCTGTGACAAAACGAGACATGATGCGTCCTCCTTGAAAGTAAGCCTTCTTGCGATGATTTGGCTAGCCGGTTCCTCCTGAACGGCTGATGAACCGAACCGGCTCTCGGGAAAACCCGCGAAGTGCGATCTCGATGCCATTGACGCCTGGCGCCATGCCCGCCATCCACGCCATTTTTCCGATCGCTTGGACCTTTGCGAAAACCCACCAAGATCGTCCGTGACCACCACTGACGCTAGCGAAGCCATTCGCCAGAAAATAGTCGCTGCTCTCACTCCCTCCAGAGATCCCTGAACCGATTCGGCGCCAATGCCGTATAGACAGGCCGTGCTCGTGATCGAGCGATGCCCTAATTACAAGCCGAAATCTAATTATGTCTTTAGCTGATTTTCGAGACAGGTCGCTGCCCAGAGCGTTCGAATGACGCGCGGGCGGCGCTCAGCCAGTTACACAATGTCTTCGTGTTCATACCTCCCCACCGCGCTTTGAAAGGCTCCTCACCCATCAATTTCTTGATGGCCTCACGATCCGAATAAGGGCGGGGCCGCTTCCTCGCCAATTGAACCGCCTCGACGTCGGCGAGCAGCCAGAGTAGGACCAGCTGATTGCCGGGTTTGCTCTGGTTTGGTTGCTTCTTGATGGAAAAACAGCTGTCTGCCATCCGAGTCACCAAAAGCTGATAGTCAAAAACGCAAGTGCCGTTTGCGAGCAAGCCGTACAGAGGAAAAAGCAGTTCAAGGAGATCGGGATCAGCCTTGAAACGAAAGTCCGGAAACAATTCTATTGCCATCTCGAGCGCCAGACTCTTGAAGTCGCAGAAGTCGTCGCCCCTTCGAGCTACGCAGTAGAGCCGAAAGAGCTGTTCGAACCGCTCGACGATCTTGGAGCCAATGCGTACTATTTCTTCGGTTTGAAGGTGTGAAAATTCCTCAAAACTCATCACCTTCAGCACCGGTGGATCGTCAGGCCCCGGCACCAAGTTATAAGGCGTGAAAGCAGCCTCGATCGCCTTACCGAATTGGCCCAGCAGCCGCCGCCTTGTCATCGGCCGGCCCTCTTATCGGCACGCTTTTGCGATGTTGTTGGTTCTGTTCACGCTCGAAGACTTCATCCGCGTCAGAAAGCTGTCGCGCGCGAGGGAATCATCACCACCGCGGACTGCACGTGGAAGACACAACGCGGGCGCCGTTAGGCATTCCGCGGGCGGAAAAGTGGCTGTCAGCCCAAATAGTGCGAAGATGTTGCAATCCGGACACGGGTCCAATGGCCACGGTGCCGCGCAACCCTTTGCACTGCCATCACTTTGTGTCGTTACTGGCCAACGACCCGGCTTCGCCTTTGTGCACAGAAATAGACGAAGCGATCGGTGCCGGAGCGGGTGAGCGTCCGCTCGATCTCCGCCTAAAATGGGATGACTCGCGACGGTCTGAGCGAGCAGGTTGATTGCCGCATGGTCACAGGAGGGGCGGCTGCCAGCTGGCCAAAAGCAACTGGGTATCTCGGCTTTAGCCGCGGCGATGCCCGCCCGCCCGCAAGCGGCAATGTCTGCGGGCGGGCCGGCCGATAGAGGTGCGCAGGACACGGCCGCCATCCCGGATCTTTCCGGCATATGGGCACACCCATTCTACCCCGGCTTTGAGGTGCCGTTATCGGGGCCGGGTCCGGTGACGAACAGGTCGCGACGGACGCAAATTTTCGACGTTGACGGCCGCCCGCGCTCGCCAGGAACGAAACCCTTGCTCGTGGACCACCCCAACCAGCTGGTCGGCGACTACACGAATCCAATTCTGAAGTCGGATGCAGCGGAAGTCGTGAAAAAGCATGGCGAACTCGAATTGAGTGGCAAGGGCCATCCGACACCGTGGACCGAGTGTTGGCCCTCAGGGGTGCCGTTCATCTTTGAAGACGTTGCAATGCAAATTCTGCAGCGGCCGGACAAGATCACGATCCTTTACGGCGAGGATCATGAAGTCCGTCACGTGCGCATGGATCGCCCTCATCCGGCGCAGGTGACGCCGTCCTGGTATGGGGATTCGGTCGGCCACTACGAGGGTGACACGTTGGTGATAGATACCGTAGGGATCAAGACTGATCGGCCGGTTGCCATGCTCGATTTGTACGGCACGCCGTATACCAAGGCCGCGAGGAATGGCGTTGGATGACGAGCGAGACCCTTCTGGCTCTGCGGTCTGCGACGGTTAAGGTCGAGTTGATTGAGGAGCCTAGCGCCGCCGCACCGCCATCAATCTCTTAGCGTCATGGCCGAACTTCTCCGCGCCGATCTTGACCGCTTCCTCGGCGGTGGGGGCCTCAACCGTTCCGAGCCATTTGGCAGGGGCGTCGGCGAGGTAGACGCTCCAAGAGAGCAGGGGCTCATCGGGCATTGGGAGAGCTTCGAGATGTGTTCGTCCGCTCCCGAGCGCCATCATCACATGACGCGAGTATGCTAAAGCGTCGACTAGAAAACCCCAGGCGCGAGAAGTCCAAAGCCCAAATTGCGTTCTCATGCCCTCCCCTCGATGGATGGCCGCCCCGGTTCCTCCGGCGCGTAGGATGGTGGTAGGGGAGAGGGACCCCTGGGCGGCCAAATGCGTCGCGACCGGTACGCAGGGTTCCGAACGGCCGGAATGCTTTGTTAGAATTCCGACATTGAAGATTTGTTCCCTGGGAACTTGAAATTCTTTCGGCCACACCGCGAGTGCGGTACCACTGCAACACTCCGGAAAATTTGATTGGCGTCACCCTTCGGCCTCGGGATCGCCTGGGACGGCCGTTGCTTCTCTGTCCGAGTTTGTCGCTAACATTCGTGGATGGGTGCTGCCATGAGCGAGTACCGAAAGAAGGCAGAAGAGTGTTTGCGTGCTGTGGAAAAAATGCGCGATCCAGCGGAGCGGATCGAAATGCTGGGCATTGCTCGCAATTACATGGTTCTTGCCGCTCATGCCGGCAAAAGTGCCGATCGTCCCGACAAGAATCTAGAAATGCAGAAGCATTGACCTGGATTTTTGTCGCAACAAAAAGGCCCCATCAATCATGGGGCCGAGTCCACACTTTGGAGGAAACCCTGATGAAGGGATTCACCAGCCCTCTTATAGCAGGACTGTTGCTAACCGCCATCGTCTGTGGCGTCGCGCGCTCGCGCTCAGGTTTGCGGACCCGAAGGTGTGGATGAGCTTGCGCTACATGCCGAGGTGGCCTCCCGCGGCAATCAAATCCAGCGAAAGCACTCTGCCGCTCTGTCGCGGGTGCCAACGGGTTGCAAGGGGCGCTAATGGCGCGGCCGACGAGGCCGAGGCGGTCGGCTGGAAAAGGAAACCCATTCGCGCGGGGGGGGGAGGTCGATTGCCGGGCCCCCTATCACACCCTTGGCCACCCTTGGGCCGCCACGGCGCCGCCGCGAGGGCTGTGGACATGATGGACAACGCAAGAGCGTTGCCCACATTCCCACAGCCCCAACAACAGCAACAGACAGACTTCCTTGCAGCGTGATATCAGGAGATCGGGACGGTCGGGTTTCCAATTAAGAAAGCGGTCCCAGTGGTCCCGCTGATAGGGTCCACTTCAGGCCCCCGTGATGTGCCGCGGCGGCCCTAGTTAAAAGCGGTAGTTGATACCAGCTTTGATGGTGTCAACGTCGAGGTTGCCGGTAGGAAGGCCAACGAAGTTCTCGCTGCCGAACCCGTAGTGCAAGTATTCAACTTTGGCGCTCCAGTTCGGTAGAAACGCGTATTCGATGCCCGCGCCGACGGTCCATCCACTGAGCGTCACGCTGTCCGATGCTGAGAAACCAAACGCACTGGCGGAAACCTTGAAATGCCCCCACCCGGCGCCAGCCGTCCCGTAGAACAGCGCGTTTCCGTACGCGACGCCAAACCGGCCGCGCAACGATGCCAGAGTATCAAAGGAGACTTTCACGGAGAGCGGGCCGAACGTGTCAGTCTCCGAGATATCAGCTCCGGCGATGTCGCCCTCAATGCCCCAAACGAAGTTGTTGATTTGATAGTTGTAGCCGACCTGGCCGCCCCCGAAGCCACCCTTCAGGTCGAGCCCCTGAGAGTCTGACCAGCCGTAGCCGCCGTGAACGCCCACATATAATCCGGTCCAACTGAAGACGGGCACCGGAGGTGGTGCCCTGTAGGCGGGCGCCTTGGTACCCACATCGGCCCCGAACGCCGGGCCGGCGAACAGCAACGTAGCCCCAACCAGACCTAGTGCTTTCTTCATGCCCCCCCTCCATGCCGGCTTGTGCCGGAAATCCCTAACGCGGCCCGAATCGCCGCATATCAGAGCAAATAGCGTAAGATTCCCGACTTTGCTGTAGCCGGGCTGCCACGATCACGAAAAAAGAGCATGGCTGGGGAGCATGCAGCAGAGACTCGTCCAGGAAAACGCCCTCCTCGGTGGGAAGCGCCCGATTTTCCTCGCCAAAGACCCGCCCATTGCCCGCTAACCCGCGGAAATGTCGGCGGTCCTCACACAGCCGGAAACGACGGCGCAGAGACCGCACTGGTTGGCGGGCGCCAGGATTCGAACCTGGGAATGGCGGAATCAAAATCCGCAAGAGGCCTTTGATATGCAAAGGCTTTCCGGTTTCATGTTGCATCTGTGTCGCATTGGCCAAGGAGTGCGCGCCGTGCCGCCCCCAATCCCTCGCTACGATCCCGTCGGCCTCATTCGTTCGCCGATGACCGCAGCACCCCAGTAACCGGACCAGTTCCGGTCCGGGCGGGTGTAGTCGGCCATGGGCCAACAAGAGACGCGGCCGCTGATGCAGTTTTAGGCCGTCGGCGGGTAAATTCTGGTCAATCAACAAGCAGTCTGCACAGGCAAATGCTCGGCGCTACGCATCCACAGTGAAGATGACCGCGCGACCCGTCGCTGATGCTTCTTTGAACAAATCGCGGACGCCTTGAAACCACTCCCATGTGTATTCGAAGTCATCTTCACCATGATCGCCATCATATTCCTTGGGATCAATCAGCGAGTAATAGCGATCTCGAAGCCAAGGCTCCGATGATGATGTGAGAGCTGTGGAGACGTCACGCACTTGGCTCGGGGTAACCAATGAGATCGTGTAATCATCGCCTTTGTACAAAGCGCGCCCACCGCATATCACATGGTTCAGTGGATAGCTGCCGCTGTCATACAGCAAGGATCCGTCCGTGAGGCATCGATGGATCGCGTTCCAGGCTTTGTCCGATTGGGCAAGATTCTCAGTGTCCCAGGCTTCCTCGAGCGCTTCAATGATTTTCATCAGCTCGACGTCATTTGGAGCCGCCAACAAGCATTCCATCTCGGTTGGCGTGATAGCGAAATGAACCCCACGACTTGCCATGACTTCAGTCCTACATAAGATATTGTGACGGCCTCAACTCTGGTGTGGCGGTGCTCGTTTACAACTCTCCGCCGTCTTTCCAGGAGCAGTTTTCGTTGGCTACAATTTGACCGTCAACGTCATGCTGCACGTGGCGCCTTTGGGTCAGATGCTGACCTCCCCATTACGGCTCCTTGGTCCGCATTCTCCAGGTGCAGACATTTGCAAGCCCCACCATGGCTCGGCGCCATTCAAATGTCTCGTTAGGATCACCCTCACTTAAACCGCGTCTCGTATACAGCAACGCAACCCTGTTGAGACGTGTTTTGTGTCTCACGTGACCGGCTCGTATGGGTTTACCCGAATGAGACGGCTCTAAGGCCGAGTGCGCTCTCGATCCGCGCGACGTTTGTCAGTCGCGCCGTCATTTCGATCCTCCCCTTCCCCCAAAATTTGCTCGCGTTCCCAGGCCTCCAGCGCGTTCGCGGCTGGGCAGGTCAAGCGCCAGGTCAGGCCTGAGGGAGGATAGTTAAGGTCGACCTTGCCATCCACGCTGCGCTCCGCCATCGCCTCCATGACTATGGTGCCGAACCCGCGCCGCTTCGGCGGAAACACGGCCGGCCCCTCACGCTCAGTCCAGCTCATGGTCAAGGAGTTACCATCGCTCTCCCAGCGGACATCGACACGACCCGTATCCATCGACAGCGCCCCGTATTTCCCAGCATTGGTGGCGAGCTCGTGGAGCGCGAGCCCGATGGCTTGCGCGGAAGCAGGGTTTAGGCGCAGCTTGGGGCCGTGCACGGCGATACGAGGACCGATGAGGTCGGCAAAATGCGCCAGCTGAGCGCAAACCAAGTCTTTGATCTCGACCCCATTCCATTCGTTCCGGATGAGCAAGTCCTGATTGGCTGAAAGCGCCTGAATGCGCTCGGAGAAACGCTCGATGAAACCTTCGGGATTTCTGGTAGCGGTCTGATGAGCGATTGCGTCCACGACGCTGAGCATGTTCTTGGCCCGATGATTGACCTCGCGCATGAGGAGGTGCTCCTTTTCCTCGCGCTCCTTGCGTTCGGTAATGTCCTGAACGGTGCCGCCGAAGCTTACGAGCCGTCGCTCAGGCCCGGCGCCCGCAAAATAAGCAAGTCCATGAGCCTCCACCCAGCGGACCTGGCCGTCTCGCCGCCGTACACGGTACTCGTGATGAACGTACGGCTTCGGATTGGCCGGATCGAGCGCCGCCTGACGGTTCGCCCGAAACCTTTCCGCGTCGTCCGGATGCACCCGGTTCATGAGATCCTCGATCGATATTTCATCAGTGATCACGTCGAGAATTTCCTTAAAACGCGCATCCCCCGAGCCAACACGGCGGATCGGGTCGTACTGCCACCACCCGAGCTGGGTAGCATTGAAAGCGAGCTGAAGGCGATCTTTGCTTACCTGCAGCTGATCTTTGCTCACCTGGAGGTCGTGTTCCGCCGCCTGTCGCCGCGAGGCGGCCCCTCGAAGCTCCGCCATCAACGTGTCGATTTCGGTTACAGGGGTTCCGCTCAGCGGCATTGGGCCACCCTCTCCCAAAGCAATTGCAGCGCGAGCTGCGTGGCCGACCGACCGCGCGATAGTCCGGCCCAGCCAAAAGGCCGAGGCAGCTACCAGCGCAATCGCCAGCAAGGCCATGGCGCCAAGGGTTCGCCACTGCGCCCGAACCGGAGCCTCGAGCAGGGCCTTGGACGCCCACACGGCGGTTTCCCAGCCGGTTAATTCCGACCTCGCACATGCCGCTAGCGATGGTCGCTCTTTGGAGTCGACAAACTCGAATACGCCGCCGGATCTGGGCCGGTGCCACAGTGCCGACGGCACCTCCTGCCCGATGAATGCATACTTATTCCCAGACTGCGCGATGATCCAATGCGCAGCATCGGAGATCACCGCTTGCCAGCCGGCCGGCAGTTCCTTTGCCGCGACCAAGCGTTCGAAGGTGCGCTGTTCTGGCGACCTGGCGAGGGCATACCGATTCTTGCCCCCGATCTCCACGGGCACGATGATGGTGACCAAAAGCCGTTCGGTGACGGGAGCCCAGAATAGGTTGCTTACTTGTGGCCGACCTGTTGCGAGGGCCCTCTCTGCAACTTCAGGAGCACCCGACTTTGGCAACGGCTTACCGAAAGGCACCGCGGTATTGACAAGTTGCTGCATGTTGCGATCGATGAGCACGATGTTGCCGCTTCGACGCAAGGCAAGCGAGGCCTCTGCCTGGTACTGGAATTCGGCGAAGTCCCCTTGGCGCAGCGACGGCGAAGCCGCCAACGCCTGCAGTCTGTCGATCTCCCCTATGACCTCGCGATCAATGTTCGCCGACAAAGTCCGCGCCTCAGTCGCGAGGTCTTCCCGAACGTCGCGGAGCTGCGCATCGGTGAAGCGAAATCCCGCGTATGCGCCATACAGCAGGAGCGGCGCCACGATCGCGCATCCGAGCATGACCAGCAGATGCCACAGCGGCCGAGGCCTGCGGAACGCGGGCATCGTTCCGGTCCGCAGGATAATCCCGACAGCGACGCAGAGCAGGCCAACAGTAGCCGGCAGCGCGGGCGAGCTGACCGCCGCCGAGCCATAGAGCGTGTCGATGCCGGACAGGTAGCCCAGCAGGGCGAACACCGCGAAGGCGCCGACGATGCTGCCAAGCATGGTCGCAGCGAGGCGATGCCGCTCGAAACAGCCAAGCGCGAGCGAGCCGCCGGCGAGCCCAAGCGCCAGTGCCGCCACCTTTGCTATCCGGAATGAGATCGCCCCCGATGCCTCTACCGCGGTCCGCGACGCCAGCCACCAGTCGATGCGAGGATCGAGGTTGAGCAGCATCAGGCCCAGACCGGCCGCGGCGACGGCGACCACGACGAGGCCGACTGCGAGCGCGAAGCGCGAGTCCTTGCCGGGGTACACGAGCGCGAGACCAACCGCCCCAAGGCACAGAGCTGCAGAGGGTCTCATGGGGGGGAAGGCTGAGCCCCAGCTGCACAGCAGCGGCAGACCCGCCCACCAACCGATGAGCACCGTGGCGGTAATTATCACCGTGGCAAAGCCAAAAGCTTGGCTCGCCTGTTGTCTCTTTAGGCCGCCCGCCTGGCCTACAAACAGCGTCACATGGGCTCCAGAAGGTCAAAACTGAAGCCGGCAGGCGCTTCCGGACTATGGTTGAACCTGTCCGGCGATGCCTTCAACATAAGTGCATGAGCGAACAGGGCTAGGTCTTGCAAATATTTTCGTCTGAGCTGGAGCGATACCGGCCAAGTCAGGCTCTCACCCCGCGCCGCATGAACAGCGATCTACCGGCTTGCGATGATTCATTTTGTCGCACGGCTCACCTTCGCGCCGAAGCCGCGGCCGTCAATGCGATGGCAAGCGGGTCGCAGCAAAGCACCATCGCCAGTATCAGCGACCGATCGCCTGCTCCGTTGTGCCCCCGAGCAACTGCGCTACATACATGATCATCGGCGCCGCCTCGACCTCGACCGCATGGGCCTGGGCCGCGACGGCTGCCTGCTCGGTCTTCAGGCCGGTCAGCACGTCTGCTTCGCGCTGGCGAAGGGCCACAAGGGTCCGCACGGGCCTTGCGCTGCGAGTTGATGGCATCGAGGGCGCCGTTGGTCCTGCCACGCCTGGTCATCTCCGCGATTGCGCCGTCTATCTGGGAAAGTCGCGTGTCGACATCGGCGAGCGCATGCGTCTGCGCTCAATTCGGGCGGCCAGCGTCGCGGCCTCAGTCTGAACCGCCCCCTCCGCGCTTATCGGATTGCCCGCCCCCTCATTCTTGATCCTCTGACAGCTGCCAGACGCCACGGACCTCGCAGGGGCACTCGCTAACGGCCATCGTGGAGCACGACAATCCGCGTGCGGACGAATGTTGCGCGCCGGCGGAAAATCCAGCCCGTCTTAACGGTTTCGACGATGGCGAAGAGGCGAAGGCCGTCATCAATCGCGTCGGCAATCCAGCGGTGTCGCCCGGGAACGTAGCCGAGATGAACATCTCCATGACGATAAGACACGGCATGTTTGTCGCCCGGTTCAGCGCGCTCGCGGACGAGCACGAGCGCCTCGCCCGGTTCAAGGTGCTCATACGCATAGCGGCGGAGCTCGATGCCGGCGGGCGATTTGCCTTTCAGCTCTGCTATCCAACTCGGGTACGACCGTACACTCTCCTCCTTCAGCAGAGCTAGCGCGCTGGCCCTGCGGCGCTGTTGGCTTATCTGCTCAGGCTTGCCATGCGGTCGAACAAGAAGCGCGTGGATCGCCGGTAGCGCGACCGCGGGCCAGGCTAAGAGGGCGCAGACGACACCGTAGAGGTACCAGGGCGTCATCGGGCGTCGCTTCCAGCGGGCAATCAGCGCAGGGACAAATCCGATGACGAGCGCCACTCCGATTCGCTGGAGCTGCGGCAGCCACTCAAGGATTGCTGTTTGGTTCATGTGGCGGCCTCTCGCTTCGACCGCGCCCCGCGATGCTCGGCAGAGACGAGCCTCGTCCGGTCCTCACCGCCGGCGATGCCAAAACCGGGACCGGGATGAACGCGACGACGTTCGTCGAGGCAAATGTCAGTTTATCATAAAGTCGCCGCAGTTCTTCCGGTCGATGTATGCCTTCACGCCAACGTCCTGCATCACGACCGGTTTACCCCAGATAGCCGCCGGCTTGCTGCGTGTCCCCAGGGAGCGGAATTTGGGAACGCCGAGATAATCAGCGACCGTGTTCGCCTCGACCGTGATCGACCGCTTGTTGTGCAGGGTCAGCTCTTTCACCGCCTTACGGACGAGGCTTGAGAGCTCGCGCTCAAGATTGCGCACGCCCGCTTCGCGCGTGTAGCGGCGAATGAGCAGCAGCAGCCCCTCGTCGTTGATCGACCATTCCTCTTCTTTGAGGCCGTGCTTGGCGATCGTGTGCGGGATCAGGTGTTTGCGTGCGATCTCGACCTTCTCGTCCTCGGTGTAGCCGGCGATGCGGATGATCTCCATGCAGTCCATTAAGGGCGGCGGGATGTTGAGCGTGTTCGCCGTGGTGATGAACATCACGTGGGAGAGATCGTAGTCGACCTCGAGATAATGGTCTTTGAAGGTGTGGTTCTGCTCGGGGTCGAGCACTTCGAGCAAGGCCGAAGATGGGTCGCCGCGGAAGTCGGCGCCCATTTTGTCCACCCCGTCCAGCAGGAACAGCGGGTTCGACGACTTCGCCTTGCGCATCGACTGGATGATCTTGCCCGGCATCGAGCCGATATAGGTGCGCCGGTCCCCGCGGATTTCCGCCTCGTCGCGCACGCCGCCGAGCGACAGACGCACAAAGTCGCGTCCCGTGGCACGGGCGATCGATTTGCCGAGCGAGGTCTTGCCGACGCCGGGCGGGCCCACCAGGCAGAGGATCGGTCCGGTCAGCTTGTTGACGCGCTGCTGGACCGCAAGGGACTCAACGATGCGCTCCTTGACCTTCTCCAGGCCGTAATGGTCGTTGTCGAGGATCTCCTGCGCAAGCGCCAGATCCTTCTTGACCTCGGTTTTCTTGTTCCAGGGAATCGAAAGCAGCCAGTCGAGATAATTGCGCAGGACTGTGGCCTCGGCCGACATCGGTGACATCTGCCGAAGCTTGTTGAGCTCGTGCTGCGCCTTCTCGCGTGCCTCCTTCGAGAGCTTGGTGTGCTTAATCTTGTCCTCGATCTCGCCGAGCTCGCTGGTCATGACCAGAGGTCCTTCTGCTGTTGTGCCCTCATCCCTCGACCCACTGGGAAACGTCGGCGCTTGGCGCTATGCCGCCGAGCTTCCGACCGAAAGCATAGCACGCACTGCTGCGCTGCGGGATTTCAGCTTGCCCTATGTCGCTTGTGGGTCATCTTCAGCCGCGACGCCGCATCGCTATTGACGGCAGCTTATCCCCCGATAGCTTTCGTGCCGGCCGGGCAGTCGGCAGGGAAGAGTCGGGCCAGCTGCGGAGTCCCGCACTGCAAGAAGGGCGTATGCCCCAGGCAGTTCTTGGAAATTGACCCCCTTCAGCGTTGAGCGCGGCCACGAACAGGTGCGATTTGAAGTAATGGGGCTTATGCCACTTCGGAGCCGCCTGCGGGCGGCGCAAAAAAGCTGCCCATGGGCTAGTGTCCCGGCAATGGCTGAGGGAGGGGCACCGATGAGCGATCCTAGGTCTAACTCGACCACGAATCCGGTCTTAGTCGCCCAGCGCGGACAGGAAGCTTGCGCAATGCTGCATCGTCGCACCTTTTTGATCGGGGCACTTGCGGCATCGGTCGGCGGCATCCCGGCATATGCTGACGCCCTCGCGGATGAGACGATTCACGCGATCCTCGCGAAACGCATTGGCATCGAGCGGGAGAGCAGCGGGATTGTCGCGGTCGTGAGCGATGCTGCGGGTAGCCGATTGTTCACATATGGGAGCGCCGACAACGCGGACAATCGGCCTCTGGACGGCGATACTGTTTTTGAGATCGGCTCAATCACCAAGGTTCTGACCGCTCTCATTTTGGTCGATATGGTTGAGCGCGGCGAAGTCGCAATGAACGATCCGGTGGCGAATTATCTGCCATCTTCGGTGAAGGTTCCCGAATACAAAGGGAAGCCGATCACCTTGCTCGATCTCGCCACCTACACGTCCGGGTTGCCTAACACGCCAAATAATTTCGCACCCAAAAATCGGCTTAATCCTTGGGCGGATTATACGGTTGACCAGCTTTACACCTTCCTGTCTGGTACACGCTGCATTACGAGCCGGGAACTCATTATGAGTACGCCAATCTCGGCTTTGGCTTACTTGGCCACGCGCTGGCGCGCCGCGCGGACAAAACCTACGAGGCGCTTTTGGTGGAGCGTATCTGCGACCCGCTCGGTCTCCGAAGCACTCGCATCACACTGACAGAAGATATGCGATCGCGCATTGCGCAGGGTCACAACGGGCGTCTGGAACCCACGCCGCTATGGGATATCCCGACGCTGGCTGGCGCCGGCGCCGTGCGTTCGACTGCGAATGACCTAACCGTGTTCCTTGAGGCCTGCCTGGGACGCCGGCAGATGCCGTTGCGAGCGCCGTTCGCCAGACTTCTCGAAACCCGGCGCCCGACTGATGTTCCTGGCCACGAGATGGGCCTTGGCTGGTTTATTTCCAACGATTTCGCGGTGCGGATGATGCCGGAGACTCATGGCGATGAGCTTGCTTGGAAGTCAGGCGGGACCGGCGGTTTCCTCACATTCATCGGCTTTTCGACGAGCAGCCGTCAGGGCTCGATCGCTCTATCGAATGCCTTTCGTCATGATCCCGTCGATCTCGGAATACATTTGATCAACCCGGATTTTCGCCCGACTGGAATTGGACCCCTCTTCCGATCCTGAGAAGACCTGTTATGGCTGATGCCCCATAGCTGCGATGCAAAATCAATGTCAGTGTTGGGTCAAAAAGCGCCACCAAGTTTCGCGGCCGGCGCGGCGGGTGCACCTCAGTAAGCGGACCCGCCGGCCGGCCATATATCTTCGGGAACCGACAATCCGCCCAACGACACGCCCTCCCAATCGGGCGCACGGTGGGACAGATGTCCGCAGGGCTGTGTCCCTGCCCCCGTGTCCGCTGGCAGACCCGGTGATGGCTAATCACACGACGCGCATCTGAACCGTCCGCAGTCCACCGACCCCTGAAGTGTCAGAGGCGCTCCCTGGGCACTCTGCGGGGGGGTGCTATACCCTCCCCCTAGCGCTGTTGGCCGGTGTTCCTTTGCCCGGTTAATGTTAACGCATCCCTAGATTTGACCCGCTCGCAGGGCAATGGAAAGGAGGTCCGCCATGAAGCTTCTTTTGAAGCTGCGCATCAGCCTCCCCGGAAAACCCCTGAGTGGATAACCACAGGTCACCGGGCTCTGGATAGGCAGGGCGAATGACCGTTCGATTGTGGCGATACGTCTGGCGCGGCAGAAAGCGCTGCGGTTAGAATCCGCAGGATTGCGAGGAAGCTCCTGATCAGCCCTCGCGATCCTTAACGTCGGATCGCTCGCAATCGCTTGATTGCGTCTCGCGGATCGAAGCCGATCGCATCGGCGAAATCGATAAATTCCACAACGTCAATGCGCCGCTGCCCGCTCTCGACTGTTGCGACGAACGATTGATACCGCTTTAGCCGCTTAGCCACCTCGGCTTGCGTTTGGGTGCGGCTCAATTGAATCTGCAAGAGCAAGGCTGCTCGTGAGGAAGGATTATGCTTTCGTTCCGCCGCTGATGATGAGGTTAGGGAATCGCGCATGTCGAAAAGGACAGGGGACCGCGCAGCCGAAACGCCTGATGTCGAATTAGCGCATTGAAATCGGGCCAGGTTGAGGCAAGTTAGCCTGATCGCTTCGGCTGCTCGAATCCACTCACGAAGCTCGGCATCTCTCTCGGGCCGTCTGTTTGCTCGCGCCGGGCTATTGGGCATCACGTCCTCTCAAATCTCGCACGCTTGAGCCAAAGGTCTTTCGAAGCTTCCCATGGTGGACCATTGATGGGGTGCGAAAAGGCTCAAACATGAAATCGAATTTGAAAGCGATCCTGCCAGCAATTGGCATGCAATGTCATTTGTGGAACACGAGTGGAAAATCAGTGATGCAAAGGCAGCGCGCCGCCTCTATATCGAGATCGGAAAGCACTTCCTGAAAACCAATCGGTAGAAAGCAGTCGGCGAAGCATCGAGATAGAATCACATCTCCCCCTCAATCGCCCTCCGGCCCGCGGCCGTAATCCTCACCTTGCCCGCCTCGACCGGCGTGTCGCCGGCCATGATCACTTTTCGATGCGCCGTCGCAAGCCCAGCACGAACGTTAGCGCGCCGCTGGTGCCTGCGGTGGCCGCGCGGCGGCCCTGGGCGCCGGGGCGGGCGCCGGCCGTGACGGAGGCTCTAAGTTCTTGTAATGGATGTACTGTTCAATCGCCTGCAGTTTGGCGATCTCCCGCGTCATCTGTTCTTGACTGGCGGCGATCCGGTCGACGCGTTGCCGCACCGCATCGAGGTCGAGCGACATTGCGTTGAGCTGCTGCTGATCTAGAGAGGGGGTAGCTAGCGCAGTCGGTACGCGGCTACGCCAATGCAAAACGTGATCGGGGCAAAGGCGAGCAGGGCTCGCTTACCTAGCAACGGTCGCTCGCTCTCAGGCTGGTCATTTCTCAGGTTGGCTGGATCGATAGTGAGCACCTCGACTAATGGCTTTTTGACAGGCACTGAGCTTTTGGAGAGTTCAGATTGTGTGGGACCTGGCATGGTACTCATCTGCACCTCCTCCCCATTTCGTGAATCAGATTGGGGCGCTCTGCCATCCGAGATGGAAGGCCGCGCTTGGATTGCATGGGCGATGAGACGAAAGCTCCAGCAAGACGGCCTGGGTTTTGCCATTCGGGTCGATGAACAGCTCTAGCGCCCGGCGCGCTTCCCCACCGAGATGACGTTTTCGAGAGGATGCGAGGCCGGCTTCGATGTCCGGAATCTTGCTTTCATAAAAAAATGTAGCAGGTTGCCACGTGGGACACAATCCCACCTTTTTCTCGGTGTGTGATGTTTTCCCACATAAATGAACGATCAAATTCAGGGAGTTCGGTGCATGCTTCGCATGTCGATCCGCTGACTAGCGCGAGCGCCACCATGATCCCTCAACGACTTCGCTCCACGTCTGTCGGTGCTTCACATCTTCAAAGCCAGGTATAGGAATGGTGGATGAAAGCAACATCCGACTGCGGACGGTCGTCAGGACATAGCGAAGCTGGCTTCGCTCCCAGGTGACGCCGTGGTCGCCCGGACTAGACCAGAATCGCACGCCCTCGTCGTGACATTCAGCCGCGACGGCGAGGAACCCGAGGAGATGTTCGCCAGTGATGCCAGCGCGCTCGGCGGAACGCCATCACGCTGATCGCAAAGCGCGAATGGCTGCTTTCTGGCGACACTCTCACCGTTCGTCGGACGCACGGCTCGCCCGGTGCCGCACCCCATTGTCTCCGCCGGGCGAGCCTCCACCGCTTCGGCGGATGCGAGCCGTCGCGTGGAAATCTGATTTTGCGTTTCTCAGAGGGGGTTGGAATGCAAGAATCGCTTCCGTCTTTCACGTCGATCAAGCCGCCCGGGGACGCCAACTCGCCGCACGCGAGCGCCGCAGGCCCGCTCGTCTCGGTCGTTATCCCAACGCATAACCGCCCGGACCTCCTTCGCATCGGCTGCCATTCCGCCCGCGCCCAGAACTGCCCCGAACGGCGAGCCGTGGGAAGACTGGCGGCTCTCGCGAGACGCATGTGATACGCCGCGCGATTTGCGTTCGACGCTGCCCGGCGTGCATTTCAATTCCGATCCCTGGCGTTCGTGACGCATGACCCATGGGCGGCCTGCCCGGCCCTTCTCCGCTTGACCCTTAGCGCGGAAGGAGGCTCGCACTCTGTGCTCGCCGAGCAGGCCACCCATGGGGCAGGAAATGGGGCGAGAGGTGGGGGTTACCATGGCACAGGGGGATTATTCTAATCGCGGGCGTCGAACCGTGACGGCTGCCGAAATCCACGCGCTTGCCGACCGGCTGATTGCGCGGGCAGACAGCAAAATGATGGAAGGCACACCGTCGCAGCGCGCCGACTCGCACCTTGCGGCGGCAGCGCTGCGAATCCTCGCGAACGAGCACTTTTACGACGGCGTCACGCTCGACAGGCGCGAGGGAGGGGGCTGACATGGGGTTTTGTTCCACGGTCTTATGAGCTGCCCAAACTTCAGCTCCGCCGGGGGGTGTAGACGGTCCAAGCTCGAGCTGGTCACTGACCGTAAGTACGATGAGCTTCTCGCTGGGGAAGTCGAGCTTGGAGGCGTTTTCCTCAGTCAACGATGACGGCGCATGCTGCGAGCGTTCAGCAAAAGCGCCGCCGAGTTGGCACCAAACTCAGAACGTTAACCAATGCTGCTCGGCATAAAATAACGAACGCCGGCAGCGGCCAGTTGGGGTCTTGCCTAACTGAGACGACCCTCGAGGCTCGCTTCCGGCGTTCCGTTCGTACGAGACCGCTTACGCTGGAGCCCGAACGTTTGCGCCAACGATCATCGCGGTATAGCAGCCGGTGGCGTCACTCAAGCTCTCCTCTTTTCACACTCGCCAATTGCGATTGGCAAACGTAAAAAACAGCAAAAGGACAGACTCCGCCTTGACATAAGTCAAATCAAGCTGGGAGTTGGCTGGCCGCGTGATTCGATTGACCGCAGCATCTTTCCGTTTCCCGACCGCGCTGTCGAGCGGCCTCCACATCCGAATGACTGGCGGCTGTCTCTGCGGCCAAGTTAGGTACACAGCGAATACAGATCCCGTCTTCATCGGGGTGTGCCGTTGCACCCACTGCCAAAAACAGACTGGAACGGCTTTCTCTGTCCTGGTCGGCATTCCGAAATCAGCAATGTCAGTTCAGGGGACGACTTAAGACATTCCACGACACTGGCGATAAGGGCATATTGCTCTGATCTACTCTGCTCCGTATTGGTGCACCGCCGACGAAAGATGCAGATGCAATTTGATCTATGTCATGGCCAGAACCTGCATGTCGCATCGATAATGCGACATGAGCGAAGTTCGTACACCCAGTGACGGAGTCGCGTGCCCCATCTGCGGCGAACCGATGACCTTATCCGTCATCAGGCGTGCATTTGCCGAAAACTTGTACGTATTCCAATGTAAGCCGTGCGGCCTTTCGATGACGGAAGCCGCAAGCTCGACAGCTTCGGCACCGACTAAAACGACGCAGTTGAAAAGCAGCCTCCCCCGGGGTTGTTGACTGGCGATCCGCCAGCGCGGCCTCGGGGGTGGGCCGGCGCAGCACCGCAGCGCCGACGCTGTCTTGACTGCAATCGCGTTATGGCCTGAATGCGGCTATGCGGGTAGTTAAGGATGAAAACGAGAAGGATCGCAGGCGACGTGAAGAACATTGCCTCGCGAAGTCCGTCGACCGAAACGCCGCCCTGATGAGATAGAGGAATTTATGAGACGCAATGCTCTTCGATTTTCTACTTGCCTCGGGCTATCCTTTATGACGGCTGTGGCCTTCGCTGGAGATGTCGAGCGCGGCAGGCATGTAGCTCAGGATCGATGCGCGGCATGTCACATCGTTGGCCGAGGTTTGAGGGGCATCGTTGCCGACTCTCCCCCCTTTGAGGTAATTGGTCGAAAATACGGCTTTAATGAGGATAATCTTGTGGCTGCGCTCGTCAGCCCGCACGCAAAGATGAATTTTGCGGTGCGTGGGCGGGACGCTGACGACGTGGCTGCTTACATTGCAACGCTCGCGAGATAACTCGTCTCCTTGACAGTTCTTGGAGTCAGAACTCCGTCGCCCGATGTCGGGCCATAGATTGCCGAACGATCGTTCCACGCTTCACAATCGAGCGCCGCAAAAACGATTCGTTCCGTTCCGCTGTAGCCGTGTGTGCGCCGCCTGGCTTGGTCTGGGGCGCAATAGGCAGCAGAGGCCAGTCACGTTTGGCGACCCCCCCTGCTCATCGGCTGCGTACCGGCGCGTTTCCCAATTGCTCCGCAGGACGATCCTTTCCGCGCTGCGGCAGACGCACCGCGGTGACCGTACACGGCGCTTCAGCCACAACCCGTGACGATAAGCTAGACTGCTGCGACGCACACTCTACGGCCGAGATGGGTC
>WNFG01001518.1_pt1 | contig 19371 bp, 19 predicted proteins | sample 5400431 | NCBI WGS metagenome assembly WNFG01 (sample SAMN13153346, study PRJNA577476) | soil metagenome | isolation source: 120 cm saprolite under Douglas fir tree site 2 hole 3 replicate 2 | place: USA:California | collected 2015-04-18 | reverse complement strand
GCTCGTCCTTGGTGAGTTGCTGGTTGCCTTCGACGGCCAGATCTGCGACCCGTGTTTGCTGGCCTTCCTTGATATCGAATCGCACATATAATTCTCCATGGCGCCCCTGATAGTCATCCATGATCTGATCGCGGACCTCGGATTCGTGAAACCCGTTTGCGTCATAAAGAGTTCGGATCGACGCCACGTCATCCTGCAACAACGTCGTCGAATACCGTCCCGGGGAAGCATACCCGGCAGGCTGAATTCTTATCCGCCCCAGGAGAAGGGCAGAGCTGAAGTACTTGTTGCCGGAAAATTCCACTCCGATCAGGCGATGGTGGTCGCCGCGGTCCACAAGGTAGGTGACAACTCTGGCGGGGGGATCCGATGTGTTAGCCGCCTTCTCCGCGCCAGATTCCGACGTGGTGTAACTCACTTGTGCGTCAAAATAACCGTCGCGTTCGAACCACTCGCGTAACCCACGCCGGCCTTCCTGGAGAAGGTCCTCGTCGACCGCGCCTTCCTCGTAGATCGGCACTAATTTGCGGAGAGTGCGCGCGGGGACCTTCGCCCCTTCGACCGTCACGCGCACTTCCAACCCGGCGTGAAACGTGACTTCAAGCGGCACAGTATTTGCCTTTGCATCGTAGACGCCTCGATGCAGCGTGACGCGCGCGCCCAGATAGTCCTTTTTCGCCAGCCACTTTCGCGCGCTTTCGGCGCCGCGATTCAAGCGGTCCGCTGTGATTTCGCGTCCTGTCTTTAGCTTCAGCCGGCCGCGAAGTTCCGTCTCAGGAAAGTCGGTCTCGTTTTGAATCGTGATGGCGCCGATCCGCGCCCGGGCGCTTGGCTTTACGCGCACCACAATGTCCACCTGGAGCGCGTCAGGATGTGGCGTCGCTTCGTACTCGATCTTGGACTGATATAGTCCGTCATCTTCGAGCGTCTGCCGGAGCCGGTCCAGCGCTTCCTTCATGTCGCTCTCGCGGAATGTTTCGCCCAGGTTCAGCCGCAGCGCAGAAAGCGCTAGTGATTCGCCGGGTGGCTCGCGCAATCCCGCAATTTGCACGCGATTGATGTAGAAGTTCTGGCGGACCACGAAATCCAGACGCACACCGCCCGGGACATCCGTCAACTCAGCGCGCAGATCCGCGAAGCGGCCCGTACGGAACAGCTCTCGCAAGCTTGAACTTTCGGCATCCATGGAAAACGGCTGGCCGTGCTGGACTGTCAGCTGGGGAGGATCCTGTTCGAGCACCGAGCCGGATTCGGTGACCACGCGCACGGCCACGACCCGCGGCGGCTCACCGGAGGGGCGGTCCTGCGCGGAGACGAAACCTGCACAAGAAAAACAGATCGCGGACAGCCAAATGGCGATCCGTACGAGGGGACGTTGATCGCTCGGCATCATTTTTCACAACAAGACTAGCGTAGCATAGGCGAGTTACCCGACTGGCGCAAAATCTCCGCGGCAGGCGGAAAATGTCACTCACTTCCCCCTGATCGCTCCTCAGGCGCTATCATGGGGTCTTGCAACAATATTCTGGCGGGCCCCAACAGGTGCGGGGTCTACTTTGACGCTGAACGCCCCGATGCGATCGGGGCGTGGAGGCCACCAGAAAGTAGAGCCCGAAACCGAAACAGCGCTGCGACATGGATCCGAAACTTTACGAACGCTATTCGCGGCAGATTCTCTTCACCGAAATCGGCGAAGCGGGACAGCGACGCCTGCTCGAATCCTCCGCCGTACTGGTTGGATGCGGCGCGCTGGGCACCGCGTTGGCAAATCTGCTGGTGCGTGCAGGGCTCGGCAAACTGCGGATCGTGGATCGCGACTTCGTCGAACCTTCGAACTTGCAACGGCAGACGCTATTCGAGGAATCCGACGCGCGGGAGACGCTGCCGAAAGCCGTCGCAGCCGAACGCCGTCTGCGCGCAATCAATTCTGGGGTCGCGGTCGAAGGCATCGTCGCCGATCTCGGCCCGAAAAATGCCGGAGAGTTATTGCGCGGCTTCCCTCTCATACTCGACGGCACCGACAACTTCGAAACACGATTCCTTCTGAACGACGCTGCGATCCACCTGGATGTGCCCTGGATTTATGCCGCTGTGGTCGCCAGCTACGGTGTGACGCTCACTGTGCGGCCTGGCGAGACGGCCTGCCTCGCATGTGCTCTCGAATCGGACGCCCCCTCGGGAAGAGATGTCGGTTCGCAGGCGGCAGGCGCGGGAGCCCCCGCCGGAGTTGAGGACACCTGCGATACGGCCGGCGTTCTCGGCGCAGCCGCCGGAGTGATTGCCTCTATCGAAGCCGCCGAAGCGATCAAACTGCTCCTAGGCAATACGGAATCGGTGGGAGGGCGTCTGGTTTCCTTTGATGTGTGGTCCGGACGATATCAATCGGTGCGCGTGCCACGCAATCCCGACTGCCGCGCGTGCATCCGCCGCGACTTCCGCTACCTCGAAGGCGACGCTCAGCCCCACTTGACCATGTGCGGCCGCGATTCGGTACAGATTCACGAGCGCCGGCGGCAGCTTGATTTGGCCGAGCTGGGACGCCGCCTTGCGCCGACGGTTGCCGAGGTGCGCGAAAATGGTTTCCTCCTCCGTTTCCGTGTGCCACCCTACGAGATGACGGTCTTCGCCGATGGCCGCGCCATTATTAAGGGAACTCAAGACACAAGCGTCGCAAGATCGCTGTACGCGCGCTACATTGGCGCCTGAACGTGTACTTGAACGCGCGCGATCGAAATATTGTTTGTGCCTCGGACGGTCTGGTTTTGCCTTCTGTAGCGCCCGCCTTCAGGCGGGCATGTGCTTGAGTCGAGAGTGCCGGCCTAAAGGCCGGCGCTACAAAATGCGCTTCCCCCCATGGGTTGTCGCACAGTTCTTGTAGCCTCTCTTCATTTCAAATCTCGCAACCTTCATTTTTCTTGTGCAGCCGAGTGAGCCCGCGGCCCATCGCGTTCAGGTTTTCATCTCCGAGCACGCTTTCGATACGAGGGAATACGTCATTCTCTTCAAAGCGCACGTGATCGTGGAGAAGTTTCGCGAGGCGGGCCATCGCTTCCACCTCGATCGGCAGTTTCTTCGCGCGCCGCTGCTCAAAATCCTGCACCGCGGCGCGAATCTCCGCATGGTCGGCGAGCAGGCGCATGATTCCGGCGTCCTGGTCGAGCCGGGTGTGGCGCGCGTAGGCCGGCAGCAGCACTTCCTCCTCCTCGCGAAAATGAATCACGCCCGTCTTGTGCCAGAACGCGATGAATTTGTCCGCCTGCCGCTCGACTGCTTCGGGGCGCTTCTCCGCAGACGCTTCGGCCGTGCGCCGCATCTCGAGCGCCTGAATCAGCGCAAAATGATGGTGCTGGCTCAACGGATGCAGACTCGGGTGGCGTTTCACGCAAAAACCTCCGCAGGTGACCAATTTCGCAGACCTGAAATTTGCCAGGGAATCAAAACCGCCTTGTGGGTCGGACCTTTAGGTCCGACAAAGGTCACAGCCCAAACAAGAGGCTTTTAGAGTCTGTGTGACAGCCTGAACGCGAAACGCTTTTGTAGCGTCGGCCTTCAGGCCGACACTGTGGATGCAAGCACATGCCCGCCTGAAGGCGGGCGCTACATAGACCAAAACCAGGTTCTCACACAGACTCTTTAGGCCCTGGAGCTTCAGGGACTAAAGCCCAAGTGTAGCGAACGTCAGATGTCGGAGCTAAAGCTCCGATCCACAAATCTTACAGTTCATTGCACCTGGGAATTCTTGATTCGCGAAACTGACAGGTGGACCACGTTACATCAGCGGGGCTTTCGATCACTGGAGCCGCTACCCGCCGGTGCGGCCGATAGGTTGGCGGAGGGCGGCGCGGTCGAGATTTTCGCGCAGGTTCATGAGCGTGAGGAATGTATTGAGGATACGGGCCTTCATTTCGTCAGCCAGGTGCAAGCCGCTCGTCGACGCGCGGGCCAGCATTTCACCTTGTTCGGCGATGTAGCGGATTATCTCTACCTGGCGAGCGTGAGGCGTTTTTCCGTATACGGTTTCGCGCCGCATTTCCGCACAAGCCTTTTCGATCTGCAGCGTGAAATGAAGCACGCACAGATGCACGGATTCGAGCGAGTGCGGCACCTGTCCTTTGCATCCGTGTTCGCTGCAGGCTGTCAGTGTCGGCATGTCTGAGGCATACCCTACGATAACAATTGTAGGCATCCTTAGCGTGGAAAATCTACAACGCCTGAATCGAATGCGCCGAATCCGCCATATGCACTGGCGCACATGGCTGCCGACTGGCCGGCAAGGCGTCCCGAGCGTAGTCCTTTGGTTTTCAATGAGTTCGGATGGCTGACCTGCCTTCCGTGTATTCCGATTCCAGGGGCGGTATGCTAGACTATCGTGGCAATACGCAGGGATAAGTCCCCAAAATTGTTCCGACGAGGCGATTCCCATGTCAGGGCATTCCAAGTGGGCCACAATTAAACACAAGAAAGCGGCCACAGACGCCAAGCGCGGCCGCATTTTCACGAAACTGATCCGCGAAATCACCATTGCCGCACGAGTGGGCGGCGGCGACGCGGATTCGAATCCCCGTTTGCGCACCGCCATCCTTGCCGCCAAGAATGAAAACATGCCCAACGAAAATATTGAGCGCGCCCTGGCGCGCGGCACCGGGCAGCTTGAAGGCGAGCAATACGAGGAAGTGAACTTCGAGGGCTACGGCCCCGGCGGAGTGGGCATGATCGTTCAGGTCGTTACCACCAACCGTAACCGCATCGTCAGCGAACTCCGGCACTTGATGAACAAGCACGGCGGCAACATGGCCGAAAACGGCGCGGTCGGATGGATGTTCCATCGCAAGGGCGACATCGTCGTGTCCAAGGAACAGGCCAATGAGGACAAGATGCTTTCCATCGTGCTGGATGCAGGGGCCGAAGATTTGCGCGACGACGGCGCCGCCTGGGAAGTTCTGACCCCGCCCGAAACTTTTGAAGCCGTCCGCGGCGCGCTGACGAAGGAGGGCGTCACGCCTGAATCCGCCGAAGTCGGCTGGGTGCCCCAAAACTACGTGAAGCTGACCGGCGCCCAGGCCGCGCAAATGCTGCGGCTGGTCGAAGCGCTCGAGGAGCATGACGACGTCCAGCGCGTCTCCGCCAACTTCGACATCGATGAGAAAGAAATGCAGGCAGTCATGGCCGCGGAATAGCGAAGCCTTCTCAGTTTCAAACCCGATTGCGAACGCCTCGGGCTTGCCGGGGCGTTTTCGTATTAGCGGGCGGCGCATTCGCGAGTAGTTTTGTAAATTCACCACGGCACGCGGCACCGAAAAAGATGTGGCCGCGCGTGGCGCCCCCGCCGTACACTCAGTGCCGTGCCTAACTCATTTCGAACAAACGGCAACTTCTTCCGGGTGCTTGGCGTTGATCCCGCTGCGGCGGGAGCCACCGGTTATGGCGTGATCGAAAGTGACGGGCGCCGCTGCCGGGTGCTCCGCTTCGGCGCGCTGCGCGCGACTCGCAAGGGTCCCGAGCACTTTCCTGAGCGGCTCTGCAAAATACACGCGATGCTGAGCGATCTGATCCAGGAATTCGAGCCGCAGGGTGTCGCGGTCGAATCCGTATTCACCGCACTGAACATCAAGACAGCACTCAGGCTTGCCGAAGTCCGTGGCGTGGTTCTGCTGGCTGCGGCCCAGTGCAATGTCCCCGTGCAAAGCTATTCACCGCGCGAAGTGAAGGCCTGCGTCGCCGGTTACGGACACGCGGGAAAAGAGCAGATGCAGCTCATGGTGCGCGCCCTGCTGGGCATGAGCGAAACGCCCGAGCCCGCGGATGCCGCCGACGCCCTGGCCGTGGCGCTGTGCCATGTCCAAGCGGCTCAATTTCGCGCGCGCCTCAACGCCGGGGCTGCACGAGCTACCGCCGCCAACCCTGTTCCAGAAACCCTGCCGCGCGGCGCGCACAGCCGCATTGCGGTTTCGCGCATCTGAGCCTTGCGATGACACGGAACCACCTCCAACCCAGGCTCTTGCTTTTTCTATTAGCTGCGTTGATCTTCGCCCCAGTTGGCCAAGCGGCTCCCGGCAACGCCACCATCACTTACCGGCGGGTATTCAAAGGCAGTTCGCCCGAATTCATCGAGATCAAGATCGGAGCGCAGGGGAAAGCCACATTCGAAATTCGTCAACTGGAAGAGGATCCCGATCCGGAAATGTTTGAAGTCGGCGCTCCTGTGCGCCAGAAAATTTTCGAACTGGCCGCCAACCTGAAGAACTTCGCGATCGCGGACCTGGACATTCAGAAACGCATTGCCAATCTCGGCCAGAAAACGTTTCGCTACGAGCGCGACTCGGAAGTGCACGAGACCACTTTCAACTACACGCTGAACGCCTCGGCCAACATGCTCATGCAGATCTTCGAAGGCCTCGCCCGGCAGCAGGGCGACCTCGTCCTGCTCGAACGGCGCGTGAAATATGACCGTCTCGGCGTCAACGATGCCCTGCGTCAATTCGAATCCGACATGGACCATAGGCTTCTCCCCGAACCCGAACGCCTCCTCGCCGTGCTCGACCAGATTGGCGCGGATTCGCATTTCGTGGATATCGCACGAACCCGCGCGCGGGCGCTCGCCGAGCGCATCCGCACATCCCGGGACCATTGATCGCCCCGGCACTGAAAAGCCAGACAGTTCTCCGTCCATTCGCTTGACGCCCCACCACAATAGAGAGAGCATGGATTCAGGGATACGGAGACGCAGGCCCTGATTCCCGCATCTAACGTCTAGGTTTACGGGTTCCCCCGAAAAGGGGCCACTATGAAGTGTCCTTGGATTGTCCGAGCGGGTTTACTGGCCGCGTCCAGCCTTGTTTTTTCAGCTTCTGCCACGCAGGCGCAGGATCCCGATTATTCCCGAGTGGTCCGTCTAAGCAGGGCGGACGGGCAAGTGCTCGTCTCGCATCCTGGCGGCGATGGCTGGGAAGAGGCCCTGGTGAATCTGCCCTTGCAAGAGGGAGATACCCTCACGACCCAGGCCGGGTTCGCTGAAATTGAGTTCGAAAACGGCGCCACGGCATATCTGGCCGAAAATTCCGTCCTTCGATTCGAACTATTGGCCTTCTCCGGCGGCGGCCGCGTTACCCAGCTCAATTTGACTCAAGGCGCCGGAACGTTTTACGCCACCCTCACAAGACAAGACTCGTTCCGCGTGATTACATCGACCCTCGATGTCTCCATTCCGGAGCGCGGTGAATTTCGTGTCGACGCGTTCCGCGACAGCGCGTCGGTTCAAGTTTTGCTGGGCGATGTTTCCGTCAGCACCAGCGGGGGCTCGGCTACCTTTGAAAAAGGACAGAGCGTCGCGATCCATGAAGGAGATCTACAAAATCCGAACGTGGCGCGCCTCCCGGAGCCCGATAGCTTCGATCAATGGGTCAGCGCGCAGAGCGAAACGATTCAGTCCGGCACGAAGGACACGCTCAGTTACATCAGCTCGCCGAATTATTACGGCCTTTCGGACCTTTCGATTTACGGCTCATGGGTCAACTTTCCCGGATATGGAAACTCCTGGCGCCCCTTCCGCGTGGGCTTCGGCTGGACACCTTACATGAACGGGAACTGGATACTCGATCCGCGACTCGGCTGGATTTGGGTGAGCAACGAACCCTGGGGTTGGATGCCGTATCACTTCGGAACCTGGCTGCTTTCTCCGACTCTGGGATGGGTATGGATCCCGGGAGATCCCTCGGGACTACGCCAATGGCAACCTGCGTGCGTCTACTGGGTACGCACCGGCAATCAGATAGGCTGGGTGGCGATGAGCCCGAACGATCGTAACGGAGTGCCAGCGAACCTGGAGCACGGCGTTGTTATCAGACCCGGGACGCCTTTGCGAAATAGAAAGGAGGCTAATCAGATTGTCGCGGGCAAACAAATTCAAAGCGTTACGCCACTGAAACAGCCTCCGCCGGAATTTGCTTCGCGTCCCACGCCGGGCACGCCGCGTTCCGGACTTGTTTCCACGGTCCGAACAATCCCGCAACCATCGGAAGCCGATGGGGCTGTCGTTTTCGATCGTGGGACCCGCACGTTCATCAACGGCAGCAGGAGCATCGGCCCTGCTGTAGGAGCCGCAGCTGTCTCCCCTCAATCCAGCTCGCGCAGCGACGTGCAACGAGTGGTGATTATGCCGTCCGGGTCGATGGACTCCCATGTTCCCCGCGTGATTCTCCCACCGGCCGGGCTTGCGCCGACGTCCAGGATGCCGACGAATAACGCCAATCCTCCCACGAACGCAAACTCAGTGCCGTCTGCCGCGCGGACGGGAGTCAGTCCCCAATCGGGGCCAGCCGCGCCACCCCGGCCAATGAATCCACCATCACCGCAGCCTACACGCTCTGTGGCTCCGCCGGCCGCACCGCAGGTGCCTGCATCAACGCCGCAAGCCAGCTCCGTTGCGCGCCCCGCTGGGCCAACGCCGGAATCTGCGCGGCCTACCGCAGGGGCTGTGATGCCGCGGCGTTAAATTAAATTGAGGCCATTCCGCGATGTCATGCAGCGCCGTTTCGCCGGCACTCTTGTGTTGTGTGGGCGTCTCCACAAAACTGCCGGCGAGATGCCGGCGCTACCCGGTACTTGTGTCCGCGCCAAATCTCAAGAAATAATGATGCTTGCATAGCCGACGACTTCCTGAAGGTCTCCGTTAATCTCGCCGGAAGTCGCGTAGCGTACCAACTCTGCGTGGGTGGCGCCCATTTGACGCACGGCAGTAAGCATCGCCACCGCGGCGCCAAATCCGCACATGGAAATTTCTTCGTCGCGCACAGTGTCGAAAAGTCCGCGCGGATCGAGAGCCAGGATGCGGTCCATTGCCTTGCGGTCCTTCACGCGGGTGACGGCGTCAGACTCGTAGTGGTTCATGTCCGAACTCGCGATCAGGAGGATCGGCCCGCCTTCGGAACCGATGACGTCCGCAATCGCACGGCCCAGTGCTTCGAGGTCCGAGTACTGCACGGAGCCAATCACGATTGGAACAAAGGCAAACGAGGGAGCGAGCCGCTGCAAGAATGGAAGCTGGACTTCCAGAGAGTGCTCGGAATCGTGCGCGACGTGGTCCTCACGAAGCAAAGCGCAGGCGCGCATAATTTTTTCAGCGAGGGGATGATCGATGGGCGCCAATCCCAGGGGCGTCTGCCACGCGCCATCGGAAAGAATCGCAAGAGATTCACCGCGCGGAAAATGCCGCGGGCCGATGAGAATCACGCGGGCAGGAATTTCCAAGCGGCTATACACCGCCCCGGCCACCTGGCCCGAATACTTGTATCCGGCGTGCGGGACAAGGCACGCCCGCGCGGAAATCCTCTCCGCGCCGGCACGGGCGGCGAGAAATATATCCAATTCCTTGTTTAATCGTGCGGGTTCGCTGGGATAAAAGCGGCCGGCGACAGCGGGTGGGCGAATCATGGTGAGCCTCTGGGGCTCAGAGCGGTTTGGAAGGTTTGCCTTTGATTTTCAGCGCAACGTCGGAACCGGGTTGATATTGGATTTCAACCTTGTCGCCGTATTGGTAACCGCCCTGGTCAAGCAGTTTCTGCATCGAATCACGGATCTGATCCGAATAAATGAACGTGTGAATCTCGAGTCCGTTGACGAGGCTTCGGACTTGAATGCCCGTACTCATCATGTGCAGGACTTCGAAGCGTGTCTTCGCCGGCTTCACTTCCTGCGTGTGCACGGACTTGGCTTTGATTGCCGGCGCCGTGGTCACCTGGGCTCGCCCCGGCACGGTGGCAACCCACGCGGCGCATGCAGCCACGAGCAAAAGCGAAAATCCCTTCTTATGCGTCATCGAATGAGATCTTCAACGACTTCAAAAATCGCAGATCCTGCGGCGTCATCTCGAACTTCGGCGATTGACGTTCATCCGTAAGGATTTCCTGATCGACCTGGATGTGCAACGACTCAAGAAACCGCCGGTCGTTCGAGGTGATCTTCGTGTCATCGCCGTTACGGCGCGCGAGACCTATGGTCGCGTCCAGTTTCAATACGATGTCGAATCCGGCCGCTCGCACTTCCGATATCGCGTCCGAGATGCGCGAGGACTCCGACACCGTATCGTTGATGGCATGGCCGAGCTCGCGCAGCAGTTGTTTAAGATGATCGTCCAGTTGCACGACGCCTCCCTCCGGGGGGACTGCCCGTATTTAAATTGTATGGCGCTGCGATCAGGGATACAAGTCCCCGTGAGGCAGTCCGCGTGTCCAATCCGCACACTCTTGCCGTACAGGCTGAAGCTGGCGCGGTTTTGTACTAGAATTCTAGTGTGGCGACCCAATCCATAGGCATCTTTGCCGCGGCGCGAAATTTCTTTCGCGTGCTTTGGAAAGCGGCGCGGGAATTATTTCATGAAGTCACGGGCACGCTGTTTTTTCTGATCGCGCTGTCCGGGATACAATCCGCATGGCGCGCGTGGCAGCGCGGATCGGGCCAGTGGCTAGTGGGTGTGAGCGCGGGCTATGCGCTCCTGATGATTTTCTTCGGCGTGCTGTCGTTCCGCGATTCCCGGCGGGTGCGGTGAATCCCTCCTCCACCAAACCGGCCGCATCAATTGGGCGTAAGCAGCGCTTCACCACTCTCGGCGGCATTCCTCTCAAGACTGTCTATACGCAGGAAGATCTCGCGGGCGGCGATCCCGAAACGTCTGTCGGATTTCCCGGAGAATTTCCTTACACGCGCGGGATTTATCCCACGATGTATCGTGGGCGTCTCTGGACCATGCGGCAGTACGCCGGGTTCGGCACGGCGGCGCAATCGAACAAACGTTTTCGTTACCTGCTGACCAAGGGGCAAACAGGACTATCGATTGCTTTCGATCTGCCCACGCAGATCGGCCACGACTCCGATCATCCCCGGGCGGCAGGCGAGGTCGGCAAGGTTGGCGTCGCGATCGATTCGCTCGAGGACATGGAAACGCTGTTCGACGGCATCCCGCTCGAAAATGTTTCAACCTCGATGACCATCAATTCGACTGCCGCGATTCTGCTTGCGCTGTATGTCGCGGTTGCGAAGAAGCAGGGCGCGAATCTCCAAAAACTTTCCGGCACGGTGCAGAACGACATTCTGAAGGAATATATCGCGCGCGGCACGTACATCTATCCGCCGCGTCCGGCCATGCGGATCGTCACCGACCTGTTCTCCTGGTGCCGTACGGAACTGCCTGCGTGGAACACGATTTCGATTTCGGGGTATCACATCCGAGAAGCGGGCTCGACCGCCGCGCAGGAAATCGCCTTCGCGCTGGCCGATGCCGTCGCGTACGCGGACGCGGCGACCGCCACGGGGCAAGCCATCGACGAATTTGCGCCGCGCCTCTCTTTTTTCTTCAACGCGCACAACGACCTGCTCGAGGAGATCGCCAAGTACCGGGCCGCGCGCCGCCTCTGGGCGCACCTGATGCGCGACCGCTTCGGCGCGCGTGACCCGAGTTCGATGATGCTCCGCTTCCACGTGCAGACCGCGGGAAGCTCGCTCACCGCGCAACAGCCGGAGAACAACATCGTTCGGGTGGCGATCCAGGCGCTGGCCGCTGTCCTGGGCGGATGCCAGTCGCTGCACACGAACGGCCTCGACGAAGCGCTAGCGCTTCCGACCGAAGATGCAGCGCTGCTGGCGCTGCGCACGCAGCAGATCGTCGCGCACGAAACCGGCGTCACCAACACGGTGGACCCCGTCGGCGGGTCTTACGCCATCGAAAAACTAACCGACGAAATCGAATCGCGCGCGAAGGCATACATTCAAAAAATCGACGCGCTGGGCGGAATGCTCCGTGCGATTGAAACCGGATACGTTCAAGGAGAAATCCAGAAGTCCGCCTATGAATACCAGCGCGCCATCGAGCGCGGCGAGCAGATCGTTGTCGGCGTGAACCAATTCGTCGCGGAAAAGGGAATGTCCGTACCCACGCTCTGCATCGACCCGGAACTCGAACGCGCGCAAATCGAGCGCGTCCAGGCGCTGCGCGCCCGCCGCAATTCCGCGCAGGCCGCGGCGGCAGTTAACGCTGTCGAGGCGCGCGCCCGAACAGGGGAAAACCTGATGCCCGCCATCGCCGCCGCTGTCGAAGATTTTGCCACAGTCGGTGAAATTTCCGACGCCCTGCGCCGCGTATTCGGCGAGTACACCGAATCGGTTGTTCTCTAATTCCTCCTTCGGTCCCTTGATAATTCGTATTGCTTATTCAATGTATATTAAAATCATTCCTTGTACTTAACACAAATGTGATATATCAGCGAGAAGAAAGCGCTATTATATCCCCCTTGTGATCGACCTTACCGAAGTCGGCGCGTTTCCCTCGGTTGTCCCGGGCGGATTCCAGATCCGGTTTGGGCTCTACCTGCCCGGAATTCGCGCTACGGATGGCTTCGACGCCGTGGTGCGCGTCATTCATCAGGATGACCGTTTCGACCCCGCGATTCTGCCTCAGGACACATCGCTCAAGTGGAATGCGACACACCCGCTCGGTCTTTGGAGCGCCCCAGTACCTGTGCAGCCTGTTGCAGGAACCAACTTCGGCAATGAGGGTCTCTATCTGTATCGTTTCCAACTTTGGTGGACTCCCCCTGGAGGAAAGCGCCAACTCATTACCCGCTGGTTCACGGACCCATTCGCGACGCAAACCGATGTCGGCCTATTGTCCGCCGTCAAGGTCTCAAACACTGCCGTGCAGTTTGACTGGACTGACGAGGCATACAAAACTCCCGAACTCGATGACCTCATCGTCTATGAATTACAGGTGGAACAATTCAACGACACGTTTGACGGCATAATCCAGCGGCTCACGTATCTCCAGAGCCTTGGCGTGAATTGCCTGGAGCTCATGCCGGTCACCAGTACCAAGCTCGATTTCGACTGGGGTTACGGACCGCTGCATTATTTCTCCCCCAGCGCCCACTTCGGCGGCCCGGACGGTCTTCGCCGCCTTGTGCGTTCCTGCCATCAGTTGAACATGGCAGTGATACTGGATGTCGTCTATCAGCACGTCGATCCGGATTTTTGCTACAACCGTGTCTACACCGACGTAAACAATACTTTCGGAACGCCGAAGGTTCCCAGCCCAATGATCGGATCAAACGGCCCGTTCGGGCCGCAATCGGATTTCGGGCAGGTATTCACGCAGGAGTATTTTGCTCTGTCAAACCGCCATTGGCTCGATGGATACCACGTCGACGGATTCCGTTATGATGAGGTAACCGATCTTTACGTCAGCCCCACGGATACCGGCTACGCCAAACTAGCCTACGACACCTACCAGTATTCGCTCGGCATTCCGCGATTCCAGCGCGCCGCCAACAGCTATAGCCGGATCATCCAGTGCGCCGAAGCGCTCTGGAGAGCGCCCGAAGTCCTGCGCAGCACGTACACGAGTTGCTCGTGGCAGAACGATGTCCTCGATAAGGCCGAAGCGATTGCCGGGGGAGCCGCGGCCGGCGACGACTTCCCACACGCTCTCGACCCGTTCTTCCTCAACCGCTATCCTGGAACGAAAACCGTCGTAAACGCAGCCGGGAACGCCGTGGATATGCCCGTCGCGCCTTTCCAATATTTGAACTCTCACGACCACAGCCACCTGATCGTATTCGCTGGAACGACGGGCAGCGGAGCGTTCCCGCCGGGGGATCGCAGCCGCTTCTGGCGTATTCAGCCGCTCGCGATTGCAGTCTACACGTGCCAGGGAGTTCCCATGCTGTGGGAGGGCGAAGAATTTGCCGATGACTACAATCTTCCAGGCGACGGTTTTGCGCGCGTCGACCTGCGACGCGATACCCACTGGGAGTATTTTTACGACGATTATGGTTTCGCGATGATTCGCCTCTACCGCCGCCTCGCCGAATTGCGCCGCTCTTGCCGCTCCCTCCGTAGCCGTGAATCCATTTACTACTGGCTGCAGTCGTTGCAAGGCAGCCAGTTGATCGCCTACCATCGGCACGCGTCTGCCGGACCCGGTGGCCCTGAAGAGTACGCTATGGTGATCCTGAATTTCGCAGCATACGCCGACACAATCCAAGTGCCATTCCCAAAGGCGGGTCTGTGGACGGAAAAACTGGACGAAAAGGATCGGCCCTCGCCGTTGACGATTCCGGTCGCCTTCCCAGGCGCTGTGCAACGCGTAACCGTGCCATCCAACTACGGATACATCTTCCTGCTTTGATCGGAAACGAAACCATCGTCTTCGATCCACGTTTTCGCTGAACTGCGGGAAACTGCGTGATATAAAGGCGCGAAGATGAAACTGATCCTTGCGTCTTCCTCGCCGCGACGGGCTGAAGTCTTGCGCGATGCCGGTATTGCGTTTGAAGTTTACGCCCCGCAGGTTGAAGAAGCTCGTCGCCCCAATGAGGCCGTTGAGAAAATGGTCGCGCGGCTGGCCGAAGCGAAAGCACGCGCGGCCGCGGAATCAGTCGGCGAGAAAAATCACGCCATCATCATCTGCGCCGATACGGCTGTCGAACTTGATGGTGAAATCTTCGGCAAGCCTCGCGACGCGGCGGATGCCCGCGAAATGCTCTCCTACCTCAGCGGGCGCACCCATTATGTCCTTACCGGCATTTTTGCAGTTCGCCTGCCAGATGGCGCCACACGGTCCGCGGTGGAGAGAACGGCTGTAACGTTTGCGCCGCTCGATCCAATTGAAATCGAAGCTTACGTCACGAGTGGAGAACCATTCGGCAAGGCCGGCGGGTATGCAATTCAAGGCCGCGCCGGACGCTATATTCCGCGCATCGAAGGCTGCTACTTCAATGTTGTGGGATTGCCCCTCGCGCGGCTCTATGCGTTGCTCGGCGATTTGGGTTGGCGGGAAGACGAACAGGCGTGAAACAAAAAGGGCGGCCGCATAGGCCGCCCACACACAAATTCGTTGTTCATCAAGCGCGAGAGATTATTTCTTTTCCTCGGTCGCTGGGGTAGAGGTGGAAGCAGGAGGCGGCGACACCTGCGTTGTCTGCGCCGAGCCCTGCGCGTTGCCGTGCATTCCTTCCTTGAAGCTGCGAATCCCTTCCCCTAAGCCGCGCATAACTTCAGGGATCTTCTTGCCGCCAAACAGGAGTACGACGACAGCCAATACGACTAACCAGTGAAATGGGCTGAATTCTCCCATGATGCACCTGCCTTTTTAAGTTGCCTCCCGCACATCCCGGCGGGACTGTCAAAAAATCAGCCACCAAATTATAGCACGTTCAACCGCCCTCGCCCCTAGCCACAAAATTGCAGCGCCTACCGGAGACAGTTGTTGAAACAAGACGCGAAACCCCTGCGTCAATTTCACGGAAGAGCGGAAGCGATTTCCTCGAGAATTGCCCGTGCAGCGGCTTCTGGGTCAGTCGCCGCGGCGATCGGCCGGCCGATCACCAAGTAATCCGCCCCTGCACGAATCGCTTCCGCAGGAGTCGCGACACGCGCTTGATCGTCAATTTTCCGCTTTGTCGCGCGGCCTGAGGTCCCCGCAACCTCCGGCCGGACGCCGGGGACCACAATCATGAAATCTTTTCCGCAAGCGCGCCGAATCGAACGTACTTCCCGTGGGGATGCCACAACACCATCGAGCCCGGCCTGTCTCGCAAGGTGTGCCAGCTTTACTGCCCGGCTAGAGGCCGGACCCGAAATTCCCACCGTGCGCAGAGACCCGTTGTCCATGCTTGTAAGGATCGTCACGCCGAGCAGCTTCGGGCGCTGTGCCTTGGGCAATGCGGACTCGTCCCTGGCCCTGGCTGCCGCCCGCATCATTTCCAGGCCTCCAAGTGCGTGCAGATTCAATAGGCGCACACCCGGCAAGCCCACCGCTGCGGAAACCGCCCCAGCCACCGAGTTTGGAATATCGTGAAATTTCAGGTCAAGAAAGATCTCAGGCCCCAATCGCCGCAATTTGCCCACAGCGGAGGGCCCTTCGGCTGTAAATAAGTGTATATTTATCTTAAACATACCGACTAGAGCCGATAGGGGTTTGGCAAGTTCGGACGCGCTGTCAAGGGACGGAAAGTCTAAGGCGAGGATTAGTTTTTGCCGGGCTCGCTCCGTTAGGGACGTTTCGGCACCTCGAGAAGCTCGATTCGCAGGCGCGAAACCCCTTGCTCCTCAATGCCCAACCGGCGCGCAACCAAATAAGATAGGTCCAGTTCGCGACCATCAATGAACGGGCCGCGATCATTGATTCGCACGAGCTGCTTAACGTGATTCTTGGGGTTGGATACCCGAATCAAGGAGCCTATCGGCAGGGTCGGGCTGGCGGCCGTGGATGCATACATGTCGAAGATCTCGCCGCTGGCGGTCTGGCGGCCTTGGAATTCAGTGCCATACCAGCTTGCTCGCCCGGACCAAGCTCGAATTGGCTTAAGGGGTTGGCTGGGGTGTGCTACCAAGGGAGCTTCCAGGCCCTGTGCTACCACAAACATAAGGGGCAGCCAGCGGATTGCGGCCCAGACAACGAAGAGTCGCCGTCGCATCAGATCCTCCCAAGGCCAAAGGCAACCCATGCTATCATCATCAAGACCCTGGATTCAAGCACAATCCGCGTTCAGGGTTCCGATTAACTCACTGATTTTATGTATGTTAGTCCTGGCACAGACCCTTTCTATGCTGCTTATGATTCTCTCGCAGGCTGCTGGATCGGAAAAATGAGCTGTGCCGACTTGGACCGCCGTAGCACCGACAATCAGGTATTCCAGAACATCTTCGGCCTTCTCAATACCGCCCAAGCCCACGATCGGGATTCTGACAGCCCGGCTGGCCTCGTGCGCGAGCCGGAGCGTCATGGGCCGGATCGCAGGGCCGGAAAGGCCGCCTGAATTCCGCCCTAGCCTTGATTTCCGTGTCCGAACGTCCACGCTCATCCCTTGGTACGTGTTGGCTACCGTGAGCGCATCCGCACCGGCGTCCTCGGCGGCTCGGGCGATCGCGGCGATATCCGTCACATTCGGTGAAAGCTTGACCCAGAGCTGTCGTTTCGCAGCCCCACGCGCGGCGGCAACGACTTCGCCCACCATCTGAGGATCACTCCCAAACTGGATTCCACCGTGCGCTGTATTTGGGCAGGAAATGTTCAGTTCGTAGGCCGCCAGCCCCTCCGCGTCCTCTAGAATACGTATCACGGCGACGTATTCTTCGACCGTGCAGCCGAACACGTTTGCAATCACGGCAGTGTGATAGGACCGCAGAGCCGGCAATTTCTCGGCCACGAAGGCCCGCACACCAATATTCTGGAGTCCCACGGCGTTCAGCATGCCCGAAGGAGTTTCGCAGAGTCTGGGCGCCGGCGCCCCGGCCATCGGTTCGAGCGAAAGTCCCTTGACGACAATTCCGCCTAGCCGGTTCAGATCGACTAAGTGGGCAAACTCGAGTCCGTATCCGAACGTGCCGCTAGCGGCGATGATGGGGTTGGCGAGGCGCAACGCCCCCACGCTTACGGAAAGGTCTAAAGCGCCCGGCAGAGTCACTATCAAAATTCTAGCATGGCAGACGGACACCACGCGCGCCAGCTGTGGAAAAACGGGACCGGCGCCATATCGTCGATTCCAGACTCGTTGCGATTCCACAAGGCGCTTCGAGACCGGCTGCCCGTATGCTACGATATTCCGCCAGTGCACATCGTCGAAAAATCGCAATTGATGACGGCGACCGAAATTGACCGCACCCTGCAGCGTTTGGCCCATGAAATCGTAGAAAAGAGTGGAGGCACGGCAAACCTGGCCTTGATCGGAGTGCGGCGGCGAGGCGTTCCCCTCGCCAACCGGATCGCGCAGGCCATGCGCGGCATTGACGGGGTGGACGTGCCGGTGGGGACACTGGACATCACCTTGTATCGCGATGATCTCTCGAAAGTCGCTGCCCAGCCCATCTTGCAATCGAGCGAAATCGCGTTTGCGGTGGACGACAAGGATCTGGTTCTAGTCGACGACGTACTTTACACCGGACGCACGATTCGCGCGGCCATGAATGGGCTGTTCGACCTCGGCCGCCCGAAACGCGTGCGCTTGTGCGTGCTGATCGACCGCGGGCACCGCGAACTGCCGGTCGAGGCCTCCTTCATCGGAAGGACGGTGCAGACCAGCGACACGGAAATCATAGAAGTTCGCTTGAATGAAATTGACCGGGAAGAGCGCGTGGTGCTCGTCGAACGCGTGTCCTGAGCCCCGCGGCGCAGGGACCAGCCAAACTTCCGAGGACGGTTTTGTCACATCGCTTTGGCCACATGCTCGGCATCGAACCGCTTAGCGCCGAAGAAATTGTATTTCTCCTGGATCAATCGAAACCTTTTCAGGAAATCCAGCGCCATCCATTGAAAAAACTCGCGACGCTGCGCGGGAAAACCGTGGCGCTGGCATTCTTCGAGCCTTCGACGCGCACGCGCATCAGCTTCGCCACGGCCGCGTCGCGGCTCGGGGCCGATCAAATGAATCTCCAGGCCGAGTCTTCCAGCCTGAAGAAGGGTGAATCGCTGCTCGACACTGTGCGTACACTCGACGCGATGAAGCCTGATTGTATCGTAATACGACACAGTTCATCGGGCGCACCCGACTTTGTCGCGCGGCACCTCCCGCTCCCGGTGATCAACGCGGGCGACGGCACGCACGAGCACCCCACGCAGGCGCTCCTCGATGCGCTGACGATCCGCGACCGCCGGGGAACTCTGGAGGGTTTGAACGTCACGATCCTCGGCGACATCCTGCACAGCCGCGTGGCGCGCTCGAACATTCACCTGCTCTCGAAATTCGGCTGCCGCTTCACGCTCTGCGGTCCCGCGATGTGGCTGCCCCGCGAACTCGAATGCGTCGGGCCGGCGGGCACTTCGATTCGCCGCGTCACGCGTGTTGCGGAAGCGCTGGAAGACGCCGACGTCATATTGACGCTGCGCGTGCAGCAGGAACGTCTGCACGAGCCAGCGCTCCCGATCGGTGAGTACATCCTGCAATACCAGCTCACGCCGGAGCGCCTGCGCCTGGCGCGGCCCGCAGCACTCGTGCTGCATCCCGGACCCATGGTCCGCGGCCTTGAAATCGATCCTGCCGTCGCTGACGGGCCGCAGTCTTGCGTGCTGGAACAAGTCACCAACGGTGTGGCCGTCCGCATGGCGTTGCTCTTCCTGATGACCGGCAGCGGCGCGGACGCGCCCCCGGAAAAGGATTTTTCCCATGCTGCTGATTAGCAATGGACGCGTGCTGGATCCCGCGAGCGGGACCGATTCTCTCCGCGACGTCCTGCTCGATGGAGACCGCATTGCCGCGGTTGCGCCGCAGGGCCAGCTGGCCGCGCGAGCGAAGGATGCCGAGATTTTCGACGCCGCAAATTTCATCGTGGCGCCCGGTTTCATCGATTTGCACTGCCACCTCCGCGAACCGGGCGGCGAGTCCTCGG
>WNFG01005529.1_pt1 | contig 19379 bp, 17 predicted proteins | sample 5400431 | NCBI WGS metagenome assembly WNFG01 (sample SAMN13153346, study PRJNA577476) | soil metagenome | isolation source: 120 cm saprolite under Douglas fir tree site 2 hole 3 replicate 2 | place: USA:California | collected 2015-04-18 | reverse complement strand
CGAATACCAGATCTCTCACCGGGCCTCCGTTGTCAGCGGCGGATGCGGACGTCGGCAGCGAAAAAGAGAGCCAGCCGGTTAGCGCAGTCAGCCAGACATCAATATTCAATCTCATGGAAAACTCCCCGCTCGCCATGGAGCGTCAATTCAAGGTGAATTCAATGTCATCCAAACCAAGGCGACCGGCGCTGGACCCGTACGAGGGCCCGAACTGAAAGTCGACGGATACGATATTTGTCAAATCCAACCCCGATCCATTGTTCAAGAAATCGCTCAGCCGGGCGCGAATTGTTTCAAATTCGTTCGCCCAACCGGCGCCGGTACTGCCGGGGGGGCAGCCGACCCTCTGGTAGGGCGCCCGGATGCCGTCGCCATAGGCGCCCACGTTGATCGAGCTGGCGATCCCGTTTGCATCTCGCAAGGTGACGGTGAAGGTTCGGCCGCCCAGTGCCTGGTCAGTCAGCGGGTGCCGGGTGCCCTGGGCCGCGCGGAAGGAGAAATATTGATAGGCGCTGACGTCGCGGCTGCCGGCCACGATTTCAAACGACATCATTCGATCCACGCCGTCCCACTCGAACACCACGCCGCGCGTGGTGTCGGAGGCGCCGCCCTCGGTCATCCCGTTCATCGGATCGCTGGGGCTCCAGGTGAAGACGCCGTCCGTGTCATGGAGCAATCCCTTGAAGAGGTTGTCAACGTCGTAGGTTACCGACCCGCCCGAACTGCTGATGTTCGGCGAGGCCGGCGTCTGGAAGTTGTCGACCACGAAGTTCATTGCCAGCGAGCCTTCGTTGTATTCCAGATTCGCCACCACGCACGAAGTCGTCGGGACGCCATTGGGATGAAAGCGTTCGTATCCACGCCAGAGATAGTCCTTGGCCGGAACGTTGCCTTCGATGTAGCGCTTTACCAGCGGGAGCAGGTACCCCAGCATGACCTGGTGGGTCTCCGGTCGCGTGAGCAGGCATGGGCCGTCCGCGACCAGGCCGGTGGGTCCGTTGTGAAACGATCCGTGTCCGACGCCGTAGAGCGACGTCGACTGCCGCGTGCCGGTCGCGCGATCGAGCAGGTGGAACGATTGGCAGAGCGAACAGCCGGCGCATCCGTTGACGTCCGCGTCCGCGGCTCCGACCCAGAGATGATAGTTGACGCCGTGGGGGTTGGTCTGAGCCGGCCCGAGGAAGTCGGTGGGGGCGATGCTCGAGATGAGGATGATGTCCTCGAGTCGGAAATTGGTAGGAACATAGGATCCGGTAAAAATGCGATCGTAGGCGCGGGCCACGCCTTCACCGCCGCGGCTGTGACCGATCCAGGTCATTCGATGGTGGTCGATGTGACCGTTCATCACTCCGTCGGCGATCGTTGCCTGCTCGCCGATCAGATAGTCGGTATTGGTCAGGGTCGTGGTGGAAGCGGTTTCGATCCCCGGGCCGGTGTTGTTGAAATGGCTCATCACGATATAGCCGTACGAAGCCAGGTGATTGCCGATGTGATCGTACCAAAGGTAGTTGTGGCCATTTCCATGGCTCACGACAACGAGGGGAAGCTGCCCCATCGAAGCGATGTCGGTGGGATAATACGCAACCTGGGTAAGCATGAAGGTGTCACCCATGTACATCGCCGAGCTCACCGCCAGGGGACCGCGCAGCTGAGTGGGAGCGACGACGTACAAGCCGGCCACGTCTCCCAGGCCGTCGATATAGTCTCCGCTGTCGAGGACGCCATTGCCGTTGAAATCGAGCACCACGTCGTAGGGCACTCCCAGGTCGATTCCGGCATCGCCGCTCAGAGTGCCCGAGTCCACCAGAAAGGTGTTGGAGGAGATGTCGACATCGCTGAACGTCACTGTCTCCGGCTGGCCGCGAACGTCGGTCAAGGAGGGGTCGGCGGTCCAATCGGCAGCGCTCTTGTGCGCGACGAGGTAGAGATCGGCCTGCCGACCAATGACCGCGGGGTAGCGGGAAGGATCGACCGCCACCTCTATGGTGGACCCCTGGTTGAAGGCGATCACGAACTCGAAGTACGGAAACGCGGGGAGCGAGTTGCCGGCCAACTTCACCGGGACCACCCCAGTCACGCCGGCTCGAGTGTTAGCCGGGGAAGGCGCGGCAAACGAGAGGCTCGAAAACACGAGCCCGAAGGACAGGACGGTCGAGAAAACTTTCACGAGACCCCTCCATTGCAGCGACCGCGGAACAGCACCGGCCCCGGTGACATCCCCCCGGGCGGGCGCCGGAAATTGCAAACAGCGTCCTCTTTCAGACTTGGCGATCGGAGACAAGAACCAAATCCACAAGCGTTGCCCTCAACTCATGGAAAACACGTCTAAATCGGAACCCGATGCCGTCGATCAGGACTACGGGTGAGTGCTGCGCGATCTGCGCGTGCTTGGGTTCAAACACCGGAAGCCCCCGACCGATCGGTCCCTTTAACGGCTGTTGAGGATGCGCTTGGTGTAGGCACCCGAGGTCAATGGACAAGTTGTCCTCATGATAGGGGCCGGCGAAGTCGCGATTCTGATCGTCGACGATGAATTCGCAGTGCGCGAGATTCTGGAAGACGTCCTCGCCGAGGAGGGCTTCACCGTCTATAGCGCCGCCGATGGAGCCCAGGCGCTCGAGATTCTGGCGAAGTGTAAGCTGCCCGCTTTGATTCTGCTCGACGTGATGATGCCGGTGATGGACGGGATCCAGTTTCTGAAAAAGCTTCGCGCGAGTGAGAAGCTGAAGCGCATTCCTGTGCTGGTGACCTCCGCCACGAATCAGAAGCCGCAGGCGGTCGATGGCTTCCTACCGAAGCCGATCTCGTTGGCAAATCTGCTCGAAGCGGTCTACCGCTATGCTCGGCCGGAGCGCCCGGTGAGCGTCGCGCCAGCCTGAGGCTGATGACGCCGCCGCCGCCGTCGTCTCACCGGTGACCGAGCGATGGAAGCGCGGCGTCGGGAATTTTGATGGCGCAGGCCAGGCCCGGCCACCGGTCCGAACAAGACTCGGCAGCTCGTGGTGGTCCGGGCCAGATCCACCAAGGTTCGCGCAGGGAACGTCACGGCCACGCCGCATTTCGATCGCCGCATCTCCCTCGCGAGCGGAGCCGTACGGGGTGAGACTGCCCATCCGACGCCAGGTTTGGGAAAAAACTACGGTTTTGCGTAACTTCACTCTTGGCCAGGGCATCAGCGGGAGCGTGGGTTGATCCGTCCTCTAGACGACGTTGCCGTTGGTTTTCAGCCAGCCAATTACCACTTTGGCCATCGACAAGGAGGCAATCGGACTCCGGCTTGAAAGATTACCCTCGGATCGCCAACCAGGTTCGACGTCTGCGTTCGCAATCGGTCAAATGCATCCGGCAAGAGTTAAGTGCGAAATATTCGTCTGGACTGGCGCGCGGGAAACGGCGGGGTGTGGCGAGCGGTTGCTGGTATGCGAGCCCACCATCAGGTCAGTGAGAGCGCGCCAGCCGTAACCCTTTCGAGGATCTCAAGTGCACGCTTCGTCAGCGAGTTTAGTGAGCACCGGCGTTCCCGGACTGGACGCGATTCTTCGCGGAGGTCTGCCCATCAAACGCATCTACCTGCTCCAGGGCGCGCCCGGAGTCGGGAAGACGACCGTGGGGCTGCAGTTTTTGCTCGAAGGTCTGCGTCATGGCGAGGGCGGACTCTACGTCGCGCTCTCCGAAACCGAAGACGAGCTTCGCGCCGTGGCGATCTCCCACGGCTGGGATCTCGCAGGGATTACCCTCCACCAGCTCTCCACTCCGGAGGAGCTGCTCGAGCAGCAAAGGGCGAGCACGATTTTTCATACGGCCGAGGTGGAGCTCAACGAATCCGTCTCCAAGGTAATGAATCTGGTGGAGCGGACGAAGCCCGCGCGCATTGTCATCGACTCGCTGTCTGAGTTGCGTCTGCTCGCCGGCGATTCCCTGCGTTATCGCCGCCAGATTCTGTCGCTCAAGCAGCAGTTCGAACGCGCCGTCTTCTTCACCTTCGATGAGAGCCTGGCGACGTTCTACAGTCGCGCGTCGAGTACGGGCATGGCGTTGGATGGGTCCGGTTCAGGACCCCTGGTCGTCCGCCGGGTAGAGCCGGGGGAGCTTTCGCCGGGCGCGTTTGCCGACGAAGTCCAGCGATCTGTCGAAAACGACGGGACGCGTCTGGTCGTCATCGACAGTCTCAACAGCTACCTGATGGCGATGCCGAAGGAAAATCTTCTCCTCCTCCACATGCACGAGCTTTTGACCTACCTCGGGAAACGAGGAGTGTTGACGATTCTCGTCGTCGCGCAACATGGAATAATCCAAGGCATGCAAGCGCCGGTGGATTTGACCTACCTGGCGGACACGGTTGTCTTGTTTCGATTTTTTGAGACGAGAGGGCAAGTCTGCAAGGCTATTTCCGTCTTGAAGAAGAGAATCGGCGGGCACGAGACCACGATTCGCCAATTTGATGTCGACCGAGAAGGCATCCGGTTCGGTCCGCCTCTTTCTGAGTTTCGGGGCGTTCTCACCGGCGTTCCGGAGTACGTCGGACCCGAAGCGGGCCTTTCGAGCGGTCAGCGATGAGCGACACGCTGTCTATCAGCCCCGCCGAGCATCGGATCCTGATCATGGCGCCGACAGGGCGAGACGCCCAGCTGGCCTGCGAGGTGCTCAAGGGCGCGGAGATCGCCGCGGAGGCCTTTGAAGACATGCCGAGCTTGTGCCGCGAGCTTCAAGAAGGGGCGGGCTCGGTACTGATTGCAGAAGAGGCTCTTTTGCCGGAGGCGCTGGCGCTGCTCGCGGGAGCGTTGGCGAAGCAGCCACTCTGGTCGGACCTGCCGATCGTGGTCCTCGCCGCTCCGGCCGATTCGCGTTCGTCGGCGGTGAGGATGCAACAGATGCTGGCCGTGCTCGGAGGGGTGACGATCGTCGAGCGGCCCGCGCGGGTGGGAACGCTGGTCACCGCGGTCAAGGCTGCGCTGCGGGCGAGAAATCGCCAGTACGCGGCGCGAAAAACGCTGTTCGAATTGGAGGAGCAGAAAGAGAAGTTGAGGCGTGCCGACCGGCGCAAGGACGAATTTCTTGCCATGCTTGCCCATGAGCTTCGCAATCCTCTGGCTGCGATCAGCACCGCCCTTGCTCTCATCGAGGTCAACGGCGGGGACGCCGCCGGAGTCGCCAGGCACCGGGAAACCGCCCGCCGCCAGCTGGGGAATTTAGTGAGGTTGGTCGATGATCTGCTGGATGTGTCGCGCATCACCCGAGGGCTGGTCGATTTGCGCAGGGAGCACGTGGATCTGGTCGGCGTCCTGCACAGCGCGATTGGAGCCGCCCGACTGGCGATTGAGTCGCGCCAACACGAATTGGAGGTGACCGTTTCCTCAGGCGACTTTCAGCTGGGAGCGGACGCCACTCGTCTCGAGCAGGTGGTCGCCAATCTGCTTTCCAACGCCGCGAAATACACGCCGCCGAAAGGTAAAATATCGGTGCGGTTGACGAGGGAAGTGATCGAAGGAAAATCTCACGGTGTATTGCGGGTCAAAGACACCGGCCGGGGCATTCCAACCCCGATGTTGGAGCGCGTTTTCGAGATGTTCGTTCAGGTGGACCAGACGCTCGATCGCACTATGGGCGGTCTGGGTCTGGGGCTCACTCTGGTCCGACGGTTGGTCCAGATGCATGGTGGCAGCGTGGAAGCGATCAGCGCTGGGCCGGGAAGCGGCAGCGAGTTCGTGGTGCGACTGCCCCTTGGCCCCGCCGCCAAGATGGGTGAGAAGCGGGAGAGTCGCCTGCCGGCGAGGGGCGCAATTCCTCGCAAACGTGTTCTCATCGTCGAAGATTCTGAGGACGTCCGCGAAACCCTGAAGGAGTTTCTCGAGGAGCTTGGACACGAGGTCGCGGTCGCGGCGGATGGGCTCGAAGGCGTGGCCAAGCTGCTCGAATTGGTCCCCGATGTGGCGTTGGTGGACGTTGGCTTGCCGGGCATCGATGGCTTTGAGGTCGCCCGGAGGGTCCGGGCCCATGCCGAATGCGAGCGTTCGTTTCTCGTTGCCCTGACCGGTTACGGCGGTCCGGAGATTCGCGACCGGGCGGAACGCGCAGGTTTTGATTTGTATCTCACCAAACCGATCAGCATCGCCAGATTGCCCGAGGTCATTGGCCAGTCGCGGGCCTACGCCGGTCCAAATCGATCATCCGATGATTGCGCGCGCGAGGCAAAGGCCGAGCACTCCGGCCAATAGACCGACGATCACCGTGGCCGCGACGTTGAGAGCGGCCAACATCGGATCGCCGCGCTGGACCAGGCTGATCGTTTCGTAATTGAATGTCGAGTAGGTGGTGAATCCGGCCACGACTCCGGTGGTCAACGCCAGGCGCAGATCCGCGCCAATCACATTCTTCGTCACCGCCAGGTAGATGATGACCGAGACCAGAAACGAGCCAATGATATTGATGGCAATGGTTCCATAGGGGAAGACGGGTCCAAGGGCCTTGGCGATCCACGAACCCAATAGGTATCGCGCCCCGCCTCCCAGGCCGCTGCCGACCATCACCAGAAAAAGTTGGCGCACGCGGCCTCCTCGCATTCGGCAATATAGGGGATGGTGGCGAGTTGGCGTCTGGTTCGAAGAAGATTCACCCGGCAGATCACTCCGCGGCGCCCGTGCTGGGCAACTCGATCCGCGAGGCCCGGCGCCACAAAAAGTACACTGGAATGCCGCCCAAGAGGATTGCGCTGCCGATCAGGGCGTTTCGCGGATCGGCGAAGAACGTATTGAGAACAATTCCGGCGCCGACTGCCGCGAATGCCAGAGGGGTCCAGGGGAAAAGGGGGACCGGATGGGGCCGCGCCGCGTTGGGGAGCTTGCGGCGCAGCACGATTAACGCCACCCCCGCGAGAAAGAAAAAAATCCAATCGGCGAACACGACATACCCGAGCAGTCTCTCGAAGGTGTTGGTCAAGGCAAACAGCGAAGCGAGGGTTCCCTGAATCAAAATCGCCCGCGTTGGCGCACGGAACTTTCGGCTGAGCTCGCCGACCGAACGGAAGAACAGACCATCTGCCGCCATGGCGTAGTACACCCGGGGAGCGGTCATCAGCGCGAGGTTCAAGAATCCGAAGGCGGAAATCACAATCAGGACGGCCATCAGCATTGCCGCGCGCTCGCCCACCACGGCCTGCGCGAGATCTGCCGCTGGCGTCCTCGTCGCCGCCAGCGCCGGGGCGGTAAGGACGTGCACGTAGGCGAGGTTGGCGCCGACGTACACCACGACCACGCAGACGACGCCGAGAAGGAGCGCTCGGGGTAGCGTCCGCAAGGGCTCTTTCACCTCCTCAGCGACGAAGTTCAAATTCTGCCAGCCGCCATAGGCAAACATCACCGGGACCAGTGCCGCGAAGAAAGCGGAGAGCAGCCCCAGCCCGTGAAGGTCCGGTGGAACGAGCTGTTGCAGGTCGATCCCGGAGCGGCGGTTGAGCGCGAAGGCGCCGATCACCAGGGCCAGGATGGCGAGGGTCTTGGTCACCGTGATCAGATTGACCACTACCGCTCCGGGCTTGATTCCGAGCGCGTGAAAACAGGAGAGCGAGAGCATCAGGCTCACGGCGATCGGGGTGACCGCCGTGGAATCCAGATGGGCCAGGCGCGCGGCGTATTGGGCCAGGGTGACCGCCACGGTGGCGGTGGCGGCGGACTGGATGATGAAGAGCAGGGACCAGCCGTGCAGAAAGGCCACCAGGGGATGAAACGCCGCTCGGAAAAACGCGTACTGCCCACCGACCCGGGGCAGCACCGTCCCCAGCTCCGCGAAAACGAAAGCTCCGGCAAGCGCGATCGCGCCGCCGCAGATCCAGACCGCCAGGATGAGAAATGGCGTCCGCACGGTCTGGGCGACGATGTACGGGTTGACGAAGATGCCGGTGCCGATGATGCCGCTGATCACGATCATCACCGCGTCGAACAGGCCGAGCTTGGCGGCAAATGCCGACGGCGGGGTCGGGTCGCTGGGCATCGTAGGGGTCAGCTCATCCCGTCAGCCATGGGCGGCGGTGCTGCCGGCGGCGCCCGACATCGATTCAACGGCGGGGCCCCGTCCCACGATCCGTCCGTCACGGGCGGCGGTATCACCGGCGGCGATTCGAGGCGCCGAATCAGCGGTGGGGCCTCGTCCTACGGTCCGTCCGTCGTGGGCGGCCGTACCGGCGGCGATTCGAGGCGCCGAATCAGCGGCGGGGCCTCGTCCTACGGTCCGTCCGTCATGTGCGGCGGTGCCTCCGGCGAGTCCAGGCGCCGATTCAGCGGCAGCGCCCCGTCCTACTACCCGTCCGTCGAGAGAAGCTGAAATTCTTTGTTCGCGGGAGACGATCTCGTTGAAGGAGGGACCGGCGACGTCCGCCACGCGTCTCGACTCGCGATCCAGCGCCCGCAGGGCGGCGAGCTTGTCGTCGTTGCCGAGCCGGGCACGATCGACGGCGCGGCGAAGCACGCGGAGCGTTTCATCATAAATCTTAAGGGGCACCGGAAAAGGGTGGCCGTCCTTGCCGCCGTGGGCGAACGAAAACCGCGCCGGGTCCGCGAATCGGCTCGGCGCGCCGTGGATCACCTCCGCCACCAGCGACAGCGCGAAGACCGTCCGCGGACCGACTCCCGGAGTCAACAGAAGCTCGGTGAAGTCGCGCGGGCCCCGTTTCGCGGCGGCGGCCAGGTTCGCGCGCAGGCGCTTCATTGAAACATCGGTGGGCCACACGTCGTGATGCGGCGGCATCCTCAAGTGCGTTTCATCCGTTTGAAACAAAGAGGGCTGATCGCGGTCGACCATTCTTCGCAGCTCGCGCAAGACGCGGTCCGGGTCCTCGCGCGCGAGCTCGGCGTTGAGCTCCCGGGCGCGCGCCGCCCGGTGGTCGGTCAGATTGACGATCGTTCCGGTCGGACGGCCCTCGATCGCCGCATGAGGGGCGTCGACAAAGCTCCTCAATCCCTCCGACAGCCAATGGTAGCGCCGCGCCAATTGGCTCGAGGTGTTCATCCCCTGCTGGATCACCGTCCAATCGCCGTCGTCGGTGACGACGAACGTATGCAAATAAATGTTGAATCCATCCTGCACGGCGGCGCTGTCGACCTTGGCGACGAGCCGACTGATCTCGCCTAGCCGCTGGCCGTCGATCCCGGTTCGCTGTCCGATCGCGCGCAGCTCCGATGGCGTCTGACGCGAGTGACTGCCTCGCCCGCCGCAGACGTGGACGCCGAGATCCCATTGGGCATCGGCGAGGGCCCGCTTGAGCGCCCAGACCGCGCTGGTGGTAATTCCCGACGAATGCCAATCCATGCCCATCACCGCGCCAAAAGATTGGAACCAGAAGGGGTGCGCGAGCCGGCGAAGAAGCTCGGCGCGGCCATACTGTAGAATTATCGCCTCCACGAGCACGCCGGCGAGCCGCGCCATCCTTTCCGAAAGCCACTTCGGGACACTGCCGTAGTGCAAGGGCAGGTCAGCGGTTCCCGTTCGCCTGGCCATCAATGTTCCCCCGACTTGGCGATGGCACCCTGGATCTCGTGACGGCCAATCAGAATAGGCGCTCGCAGCGACTGGGAAGGATCGATCCTCACGGCGTTAAGAGGACGGCCTCGGCGTCGATGGTGATCTGCACGATCTTCCCCACCACGAGGCCATTCCGGGTGAGGGGAGAGCTCCAGTCCACTCCAAAGTCGTGGCGATTGAGCTCGGTTTTGCCGGTGAAGCCCGCGCGGAGCTTGGGGCCTTTGTCGACCCCGCCTTCCCACCAGGGCGTTTCCCACTGGCCGAGGCCCAAGACCTTCATCGCGATCCTGCGGGTCACTCCGCGGATGGTGAGGTCGCCGTGCATCAGGTAATCATGAAGCCCGAGCGCCTCGACCTCATCGCCGGAGAACTTGATCTCCGGGTATTTCTCTACGTCGAGGAAATCGGGGCTTCGCAGATGCGCGTCGCGGTCGGGATCTCCGGTCCAGAGGTTCCTCGCGTCGATCGTCACCGAAACGGAGGTTTTCTCGGGGTGGTCGGGATCGTAGCGGAGCTTTCCCTCGATGTTTTTGAAGTGCCCACGGACGTAGGTGACCATCATATGGCGGACGCAGAACTCGGCCGCTGTGTGCCCCGGCTCGAAGAACCATTCCATGGGTCGGGCTTAGCATATTTTGCGCGAGGGGCGTCGGGTTCCGTTCTCAAAGCCTCGCATGGGCGTTGACTCGAAAACGCCTGCCGCCTACGTTGGTTCGACTCATCATCCAGCCGCTGATACAGCCGCGGCCTTCATCAGAAAGGGAGAAACACATGGCCGTGAGGTTTGCGATCAATGGCTTTGGACGCATCGGCCGCTGCATCTTGCGCGCGGCGCTGAGCCGATCAACGACCTGGACAAGCCCGCGGTTCTGGCCCACCTGTTCAAGTACGATTCCGTCCATCGCACCTGGAACGGCAAGGTGTCGTCGTCGGACAAGGGGTTGAGCATCGACGGCAAGGAGTATCGGGTGATCGCCGAGAAGGACCCCTCGGCCCTCCCCTGGAAGTCGCTCAAGGTGGACGTGGTCCTCGAGTGCACCGGCCGTTTCACCGAGCGCACCGCGGCGGAGAAGCACCTGGCGGCGGGAGCGAAGAAAGTTCTGATTTCCGCCCCGGCGAAGAACCCGGACGTCACCCTGGCGTTCGGCGTCAATCACGACACGTACGATCCGAAGAAGCACAACATCATCTCCAATGCCTCCTGCACCACGAACTGCCTGGCGCCCACCGCCAAGGTCCTGCTCGACAGCTTCGGGATCGAGAAGGGCGTGATGACGACGGTGCACAGCTACACCAACGACCAGCGCATCCTGGACCTGGTCCACGAGGACCTCCGGCGGCGGGCGGCGGCGATCTCGATCATTCCGGCCTCGACCGGAGCGGCGAAGGCGATCGGCGACGTGCTCCCCGCGCTCAAAGGCAAGATGAACGGGCTGGCGCTTCGGGTTCCGACCCCGAACGTGTCGATCGTCGATCTCACCGCGGTCACCTCGAAGAACACCACCGTCGAAGAGGTGAATGCCGCCTACAAGAAAGCCGCTGAGGGTTCGCTGAAGGGAATTCTCGAGTACGCCGACGTTCCGACGGTTTCGGTCGACTACAACGGCAATCCCCATTCGGCGATTTTCGACTCGCTCAGCACGCTGGTGATGGGCGGAAATCTGGTGAAGGTCTTTTCCTGGTACGACAACGAGTGGGGCTTCTCCAACCGGATGGTCGACGTCGCGAAGTACGTGGCGTCCAAGGGGCTTTAAGCCAAACGCTCGCCGGTTCCGGGGGATAGGATCGAATGATTCGGTACGTGGACGAGCTCCAGCTTGGAAACAAGCGCGTTTTCATCCGGGTAGATTTCAACGTTCCCCTCACCGAGGACGGTCAGGTCTCGGACGACACGCGCATCCGCTTGGCGCTGCCGACGATCGAGCTTGCGCTCAAGGCAGGCGCGAAAGTCATCCTCGCCTCGCACCTGGGGCGGCCGAAGGGGGTCGATCCCAAGCTCTCGCTGGAGCCCGTCGCGTCCCGCCTCTCCGAGCTGCTCAGCAATGAGCAAGAGGTGATCCTCGCCGACGACTGCGTGGGCGACGGGGTGAAGAAGCTGGTGCGGGATCTGGAGCCCGGTCACGTCCTGATGCTCGAAAATCTAAGGTTCCACAAGGAAGAGGAGGCGAATGACGAGGCCTTCTCGCGCGAGCTTGCCTCGCACGCCGATGTGTATGTCAACGACGCCTTCGGCGCGGCTCACCGCGCCCACGCGTCCACGGTGGGGATGGTCCGCTTCGTGGCGGAAAAGGCGGGGGGGCTCCTGCTGCGGAACGAGCTTCAGTATCTGGGCAAGCTGATCAAGTCGCCGGAAAAGCCGTACGTCTCCGTCCTCGGGGGCGCCAAGGTTTCGGACAAGATCAAGGTGATCGACAATCTGCTGCCGAAATTGGACGCGCTGATGATCGGCGGCGCGATGGCCTATACCTTTCTCAAGGCGAAGGGCGTCGAGGTCGGGCGAAGCCGCGTCGAATCCGACAAGCTGACGCTCGCGGGGCGGGCGCTGGATGCGTCGGAGAGGCTGGGGATCAACCTGCTCTTGCCGGTGGACCACGTGGTGGCGCGCGAGCCAAAGCCCGAGAGCGAGAGCCGGATCGTAAACGACGCGGCGATTCCGAAAGAGATGATGGGTCTGGACATCGGCCCGAAGACGCGCGCGCTTTTCGCCGCCCACATCGGCAGCGCGAAGACCGTGTTCTGGAATGGGCCGATGGGGATGTTCGAAGTGGAGAAGTTCGCCGAAGGGACGCGCGCGATCGCCCGGGCGATGGCGGCGAACCGGAACGCGACCACGGTGGTGGGGGGAGGGGACAGCGCGGCGGCGGTCGAGCAGATGGGCCTTGCCGATAAGCTGAGCCACATCTCGACCGGCGGGGGCGCCTCGCTGGAATTTCTCGAGGGTCGCCCGCTTCCGGGCGTCGTTGCCCTGGAGACAGAGAGGAAACCATGAGCGAGCCCAGGCGGCCCATCGTTGCCGGCAATTGGAAGATGAACAAGACGGTCGGCGAAGCGCTGACGCTAATTCGCGAGCTGCGCGGGATGGTGTCGATGGTTCGGGACAAGGTGGAGGTGGTGGTCGCGCCGCCGTTCACCGCGCTTTCTTCCGTGTCCAAGGCGATTGTGGACTCGAACATCCGCCTCGCGGGGCAGAACTGCTTCTGGGAAGCCTGGGGCGCGTACACCGGCGAGGTCTCCGCGCCGATGCTCGCCGAAGTGGGATGTCTGTATGTGATCCTCGGTCACTCGGAACGGCGGCAGTACTTCGGCGAGACAGACGAGACGGTGAATCGCCGTGTGAAAGCCGCTCTCAATTCCCAGCTCCTGCCGATCATCTGCATCGGCGAGACGCTCGCCCAGCGCGAGGGGGGGCGAACGCTCGAGGTGGTGACCCGCCAGCTGTCCGCCGCGCTCGAGGGCTTCGCGGCGGCCGACGTGGCGCGTTTCGTGATCGCCTACGAGCCGATCTGGGCGATCGGCACCGGCCGGAACGCCACCAGCAGTCAGGCCCAGGAGGTCCACGCGCACATCCGGGAACAGCTGACCGGGCTGTACGGCCGGGAAATCTCCGAGCAGGTTCGCATCCAGTACGGTGGCTCGGTCAAGCCGGAGAATGCCGCTGAGCTGATGGGCCAACCCGATATCGACGGAGCGCTGGTAGGCGGGGCGAGCTTGAAAGCGGCCGATTTTGCCGCAATCGTGAAGGCGGCGAGCTAGAGTTCCCGGCGCTTTGGCTGGGCGCTTGGGGTTGTCAGTCCGGGTCGCAAGCGGGTATGGTGCGCGGCCTTTCAGTCGGGAAGCCCAATGTTGACCTTCTTTACCATCATCCATGTCGTCCTTTGCGTGTTCATGATCTTCGTCATCCTTCTGCAGCCTGGAAAGGATGCGGGGATGGGCGCGGCGCTCGGGGGCGGCGCGGCGACGAGCGCGTTCGGCGGCCGAGGCGCGGTGACGTTTCTGAGCAAGGTCACTGCGGTGTGCGCCGGGTTGTTCTTCATCACCTCGCTTGGGCTTTCCTTCGTGGGGATGAGGACGTCGGTCGCGGCGGGCATCGCCGTGCCGGCGAAGAAGGCTGTGCCGGGTCTGGGGATGGACGGCGGAGTGACGGACGAGGCGGCCCCGGTGGAAGATGCGGAACCTGCCGCGCAGGGCGAGCCGAAGGACGGCAAGGAAACTTCGCCCGCGAGCAGTGCTGGACCGTCCGATAAGACGCCGGTGCCCGCGGAGAAGAAGGCGACGCCCGGAACTGCTCCCGCTCCAGCGAAAAAGAGCGCGCCGGCTCCGAAAAAGCCCTGAAGTTCTCCGCTGAGATGCTTGCCAGCAAAGCGCAGCCGGGTGGTATGAGTAGAAACCGCAGTGAGCCCAGGTGGTGGAACTGGTAGACACACCATCTTGAGGGGGTGGCGCCGCAAGGCGTGCGGGTTCGAGTCCCGCCCTGGGCACTCAGTAACGATCCGCGGTTACTGCGCTTTTCTCCGTTCCGTCCGTCATTTCTTGCCTCATTGCCGTCTAATAGCCGTAACTTTCGCGACGGCTTCTTCGTTCGACGCGGTGGTGTATCGAGCGTCGAGCGCTCGCACCGCGTCTTTCTTCGCCTCTGGACTCAGGTGGGCATAACGCATCGTCATCTCGATCGTGGTGTGCCCGAGCAGCTCCTGCACTTCCTGGAGCGTTCGCCCGCTCATGACCAAATGCGAAGCGAACGAATGCCGCAGCGTGTGCCAGCCGATTCGCCGCAGTCCCGCCCGCTCCGCGTTCCTCACGATCGCGTCTACGCACGCGTGCTGGGGGTTGCGGATGAACGTGGGCCCGGCGTAGGGGCGGTCGTCCTTCTGAGGAAAGACCCAGGCGCACCCCAGCCTGCGAGGCAGCGTGCGGAGCGCCTCGGTGGCGGTGGTGTTCAGGGGAACTTCGCGAGTGCGCCCGCCCTTCGGTGTGTCGAGTCGGCCCTTATAGACGGCGCGCTTGACGATCAACCGCCCACCGTGCAGATCGACGCAGTCCCATGCCAGCCCGGCAAGCTCGCCGATCCGCAGGCCCGTGTTGAGGGCGAGCACGATCATCGTTCGCCATCGGCCTGGCTCCGCAAGCGCGACCAGTTGTTGGGCTTCCTCCACCGAAAGGAAGTCGAATTCGGGCTTGGGCGCCTTGAGCCAGCGGATCTTTGGTCCCGCACCGATAACTCCGAACTCCACCGCGACGCCGAAAAGCTTGTGAAGCACACCGAGGATGTTGTTGACGGTCTTTTTGGTGAGGCGCTTCAGCACCAGAGCTTTGAACGCCTCGATGTCCGAAGGACCGATCGCGTCGAGCTTCTTGGTGCCGAACAATGGGACCAAGTGCTTTTGGACGATGTGACCCTTGGATCGCGTCGTCGAATGCTTGTTGTTGGTTTCTGCGTGTTCGAGGAAGCGCGGCGCGAATTCCGCCAGCGTCGGCACCTCCTGTTTGGTTACCGCCCCCTTTCCGTAACTGCCGTTGAGTAGCGCTTGGCGTATCTGGTGCTCGTACTGCTCCGCTCCCCGGCGAGAGTTCACCGGCGAGGTCTTGCGGACCCGTTCGATGCGCCCATCCGGATGTTGGAATTGCACGTCCACGTCGTATGCCTTGCGCTGTTCGCCGCTCTTGTTCGTCCACTGCCGAAGTTTCACGCTCATGTTCTGCTCCTGAGCGCGCCTCGGTTACCCCGGAACGCTTCTAGCAAAGCCGCCCGACTGACGCGAATGGCACGGCCGAAGTGAATTGCCCATCCGGGGCGATTCAGACGAATGACTTCGTAGAGAGTCTTGCGATTGACTCTGAGTAGGCGGGCCGCCTCCTCGACGGTGAGAATGTCCGGGAGCTTCGATGGAAGCACGGCACCAATCGAATCCCGCTTGCTAGAGCAGTCGTTGCCTTCCACGGCCCACGTCTGGACGACGCTGTTCAGGTCGACTACTTCTGCCCCCAAGACAGCCCCGGCCGCCGCGGACCAAAATGATGAGCTTCCGAATTCCGGTGGAGTTGCGGGACCGATTGCAGAAAGCGGCCAAGAAGCACAACCGCGAAGTGACCGAGACACTGTGCGCCCTGCTTGATCAAGCGTTGGCGCTCGACGATGCGCTCGACATCCCCAGGATCAGAAAAGTGCTGGAGCGATCCATGAAGCTGGAAGGGTTGACGCCGGCGGAAGCGGTCGCGCGGCTGCTCGAACGGGCGGTCGTAAAATGAAAACGATGCCTATTTGCCAAGGCCCTGCTGGATCACCGGAAATACGCGTTGAGGACAGTTCAAGTCACCATCATCAATTCAGACGGCTGCCAAGGTTCATTTACACCCGAAGACGGGATCCGGGTCGGGGATACCGGACAACCTGTATACAGGGCCTACCGGCACGAACTTTTACACGCTCTTTTGCAGTGCCGAACCGGAAACCAGGATTTGAGACATCTTCGCCCGGAATGGACGATTCCCGGTGTCCAGCGAGATAGCCGCAGCGACGGTCCGCCGAGCCCCTGAATCTCAGCCCCGAACATGGCGTAGCGTAGCGACTGTCAGTGCTAGCTGATAGACTGATAGATCATGAGCGAAACGACCGCGGGTGCTGCTGGGAACAAAAGGTTAAAAGTACGGCGCTGCTTTAAGGCGTTGAAAGTCTACCTTGATCCTATCGCATTGGGCTTGCAGATTCTCGCAGTCCCCTTTGCAATATTCTACGCCTGCGTAACGTACCGTCAGTGGCACGACATCGGCCGCAATTTCCTAGTTGACCAGCGAGCCTGGGTATCAGCTGTCCATTTTCAGATCACACTCGAAGTCGCTGAAGCATTCGCGGTCGTCCAAATACTATTACAAAATACGGGAAAGACGCCGGCAATCGAGTATGTAGTCCAGCCCACGATCCGCGTGTCCAATCAACCGCCACCATGCATTGAAAAGATAGAACCAACCTGGAATGCTAACAAAGGGATTCTGCCCCCTAATGTGTCGAACTTCTTCACTGTGGCGGTGAGTGAACAGATACCGACAGAACTGATAAGGCAATATCACATGCACATGGACAAAAAGGATCTATACGTTTATGGATTAGCTCAGTACAAAGATATCTTCGGGAAAGACCATTGGACACAATTCTGCCGATTCCATCATTCCGGAGACGTTGCAGATAGGTTCATGGTGTGTGCATCCTGCAATGGGATGGACCATTGAACCCTTCGTGAACTCGAATCGACTCTACAATGGCCCAGGAAAGCAAGCCGAAACCAGAAGTACAGATCAAGCTCGAATCTTCGTTCATTGGCGTTACCTTCCACTTCATCTTTCGGCTTGCTCAGACGGTTCAGGCCACGCTGCCGACATTGCTGGTTTGGGTAGTTAAAGTTCCAGCCTTGTGGATTTTCCGGAAACCCGAAGCCGAATGGAAAGACGGAAAGTCCGCCAAATACCGCGTGGATACCAAGAAACGTCATCACCGACTTGCGTGGTGGATTTTGATGAACGTGCACACGTTCTCGCAATGGCTCGCTGGTATGCATAGCGATCGAGATCTCTATCAGCGATTGCTTGTGTGGAATACGCAATTCCCAGCTCTAGGCTACCAGGACGGAGAGTTGGACACAGCGATCGAGTACCTCGGGGAACCCTATGCTGATGGAGGTAGGTCGTGGAACCTCTACTGGATAACTACGCCTATCCCAGTTGGGAAGTTTCAGGTTGTATCAAAGAAATTGACTGAGAACGGCAAGGCAACAATCCAGTGTGTATGGATTACAGGAAAGCTGGCCGGAACGTCGTTTGATATTGATTCTGATTTTAGCCAATACAAGTCGTGGGGTGGCGCAGGCAAGACCCTTCCTGCGCGTATCTACTTCCCGAACAGACTTCTGGTCTGGTTGGCCGAAGGCGCTACGTCGGCGGCTCTCATTCTTTCAATCATAGGGCTCAGTGAGAAGGGTGTGGTCGTGCTTGGGATGCTTTGGGCCAAAGCCGGCCAGGTGATCGCGGATATTGCGAATTGGGTGGTCAAACTATTCCACTGACCCGCGCGCAACCCGAATCACCGCACTGACGATCGGAACCAGTAAAAGGCCTCTAAATCGGCTCTAACGGAGAATCGGTGTGGCCTTCGACCTTCCGGGGCTCGAAAAAGCTACTTTCCAAGCCCTCCAGATGGTTTTCATCAACCCTCACACCGTATGGGGATCGTTTGATGGTGCAGCTTCGCGCTCTGCGCCATGACGAGGGTTTGGAGAATTCAGCACTTGCTGCGCCAGAGAAAGTCGAGGGCGAGGGCTTGGAGAAGCCGGCACTTGCTGCGCCAGAGAAAGTCGGGGGCGAACCTGATCCGGCTCCCTAAGGCGCTCGCCCTCTTCCGATGTGGCCGGGGTTGCTTTTCCCCGCTTCCATGTGCCGTCAATGTGCCGTGCGGGCGCGGTTTTCAATGGCAGCGCACGGAACGGGGCGGGATACGGCGGGGACGGGGCTCGAATGAAATCAAAGCGATAGAGGGCAACCGCTCGTGCTGCTTGAGGTTTTCTATCGCTCCGATTGGGTTCGAGTCCCGCCCTGGGCATGTAAGCAGTTGAAATCGCAACGATCTATTTCATCAAAATCGCTATGTTGCCCCAGTGCTGCCCTGCACCCTCTGAGAAGGCTCAGATTTACCCGCACTGGGCAACGACCGTTTCAACATGTCGCTGCTCGGGGCCCGCAAAGGTCGGGGGCCGGCGGTTGCGTCTGAACTCGCCGCGCCAAGGCCCTTCATGGGGGCAGATCACGGCTCGCGATCTGCGTCGATGGGGTTGCCTACTCTTTTGCGTTCTGCCAGTTCAGTCGGAGAGTCGCCGCTGAATCTCATCGATTCGCGCAATGACTGGTCTGGAAGCGAACGTGGGACTAGGAAAGGTGGCGTCCCAGCGCGCGCCTGGCGGGAAGATGGCCGCCACGTCCCAGACGACTGCCTTCTTTCCAGCGGCCGCAGCGGCTTGCCTGCGACTTGTATCACCGAGAGAGTCGGCCTTTGCCGAGAGAACGAGGTCCTTATCCCAGTACTGAGATGCCCTTGAGTCAGAAATGAGAGAGAGAACCTTCGATGTCGGCGGAGCGAAATCTGACCATAGAACCGACTCCCAGACGACGAATACGCGCACGGGCCGGCCCCCGACTTTCCTCAGGACGTCTCCGAGTGCGGAGGCCCCCCGCACACAGACAGGTCAGGTCGGGGAGACCATCGCTAGGACGCGAGTCTGATCGGCCGCGGCATTGAACGCGGCGCGAAGCTCTTCGACGTTTTGGTTGTTGAGGTAAACGAGTGGAGGTTGACCCGGCGGTGTCTGGCGCGTGCTGAACTTGTAAGACGCGGCAACAACAACAAGCGCCGCCACGGCGATTCCAATTCCGATGACGACTGCTATTCGAGCAAATCCGAGGTTGGTCACCAAAATCCTCCATCGCAAGACGTCTTTAAAGCTGGCATCACAAAGCTGGCATCACCCAGTCGGGACATTTTGCTTGGCCATCAGGCCATACGCGCGCAGTTTCCGCCAGAGAGTATTCCCAGCCACTCCCAGGAGTTTCGCTGTCTCCTTGCGATTTCCACCGCAGCGTTCAAGCACCCGAAGAATGTGTCGTCGCTCGATCTCCGCAAGAGGAAGGACTTCCTCATCCGTCGAAAGCATCTTCGTGTCAGCGCCTAGAAGCTCCGGGGGAAGATCAGACTCCTCGATTTTGGGCTTGCCCTCGGCCAGCACGACGGCGCGCTCCATGGCGTTCTCAAGCTCGCGCACGTTGCCGGGCCACGAATAGGCGAGCAGCCGATCTAGAGCTGCAGCAGAGAGGCTGCAAGGTCCGCA
>WNFG01006384.1_pt1 | contig 19385 bp, 20 predicted proteins | sample 5400431 | NCBI WGS metagenome assembly WNFG01 (sample SAMN13153346, study PRJNA577476) | soil metagenome | isolation source: 120 cm saprolite under Douglas fir tree site 2 hole 3 replicate 2 | place: USA:California | collected 2015-04-18 | reverse complement strand
AGCTTCGTGGTCCGAGGCAAGGAGCGGCGCACCGTCCGCGGCAAAGCCTGGCGCAACGGAGATATGGAAACCAGCGTGACCGCAAGCATCGGCGTGGCCCAGAGCGCGGAAGGCAGGACAGACCCGGCGGACGTAATGAAGTCGGCGGACAAGGCGCTCTATCGCGCGAAATCCAAAGGACGGAATTGCACGGTGGCCGCAGGACGGAAACGCGCTGCTCGGGCTCTGGCTAGCTAGATACCAAGCCAAACCTTTTTACCGCAGAGTGCGCGGAGAACGCAGAGAAAAACCTTTTAACCGCAACGGACGCAAAGGACGCCACGGAAGATCAGGGTCAGAACGATGTTGTTGAGACTATCGCTTCCTTTGCGTCCTTCGCGCCCTTTGCGGTGAAAGGGTTTTTCTTGTCAATTCAGCCCAATCTCCCGCATACGCTGCTCAAGGTTGGAATAAGAGATCGATAGGATTCGTTCCCGGTCCAGACCCAACGGGTTGGGCGAATAGACAAAGTTGTTGCGTCCGGCGATCTTGCTGCTTTCTGTGAGGAAGAGTTCGCGGACCTGGGGAACATACTCGGGATGTTGTTCGAGCATTTCCCGGAGGTAGTCCATGCCGTGCGTGATGTGGCGGCCTTCGTCGGCGCGGATCATGCGAACGCCCTCGTTCAGCCGCGGGAACATGTGCATCTTGGTCAGCAGCTCTTCGAAGAATTCGTAGCCGGTCAGCGCCATGGTGCCTTCGATGATCCCCATATAGTGCGCGGCAAACATGACCAGCGCCAGGCCCAGCTCTTTTGTGTTGCCGCTGGTGATGGCGCGTCCCATGGCTTCGCCGCGCTGGCGCAGCTCGTCGAGCAGGACGCCGCGATATTCAGGCACCAGATACGCCGAGGTGTTGACCGTCCCGCAGATCTCTTTGAAGTAGCGCTCGAAGAACTCAGCGTGCTTGACCTCTTCATAGATCTGGGTGGAGAGAAACATGCGCCGGTCGAACTCCGGCACGGCGAGCATGAACCAGGCCAGCGTGTCTGAGACGCTGACTTCGCCTTCATAAAAGAGCGCACAGACCTTGATGAGCTGCTCTTTCTGTTCGGCGTTGAGCGCCTGCCAGTGGGCGCGGTCTTCTTCCAGCGGGATGGCTTCGGGGTCCCATTGGCCGAGCCGTTTGGCCATGGAATAAAGCTGGCGAGGTGACTTGGTGACGCGGGTTGCGGTGGACATGGCGGTGTCCCTCCGGTGACGGGAATACCCTATCAGAGTTTTAACTGAAAATTCCATCCGCAAAGGAGAGCTGGTCAATACAATGAGGAGTTGTAAAGGAGACTCCTATGGCGATCTGCGATGCAATGTTACCGGAATTCGATCACGAAATGGCAAACACCAGAAAAACCCTTGAGCGCATCCCCGAAGACAAGTTCGGCTGGAAGCCGCACGCGAAATCCGCAACCCTGGGCGGGCTGGCCACGCACCTGGCCACCATTACGCAGTGGACCGAGGCCATCATTGGCCAGGATTCGTTTGATGTAGCGGATGCCCCGCCGAACCAGCCTCTCAAGTCGCGCGACGAGGTGCTTGCGGCCTTCGACAAGAGCACCGCCACGGCCCGGAAAGCTATCGCCGGCGCAAAGGATGGTGATCTGATGAAGCCGTGGTCACTGAAGATGGGCGGCAACGCAATCTTCACCCTGCCGCGTGCGGCCGTGCTGCGCAGCTTTATTTTCAGCCACACCATTCATCATCGCGCGCAGTTGGGCGTTTATCTGCGGCTCAACGACGTGCCTGTGCCCTCGATCTACGGGCCGTCGGCGGACGAAAACCAATTCTAGGCAAAAAATAACAGGCCCTGAACATGTCAGGGCCTGCCTGTCGTTGAAATCGCCTGGCCGGCCAGCTTTCCCCCGAAACCTGCCGGCCAGAACTCTTGTACGAACGCAACGATAATCGCGCGGGAGACCAAATCGGACAAGAGTACGTTGGTAACCCGGATTCGCCGCTGATCGCCGCAGATGAACGCTGATCAAAAATGCCGCTGCGACAGGGCGGTATGTCAGCGCGTGCATCCGCGCGCAACTCTTAGTAAGCTATACATGCATGGCATCTGATAACTCATTCGACATCGTCAGCAAAGTGGACCTGCAGGAGGTCACAAACGCGATCCAAAACGCGCTCAAGGAAGTCCACACGCGTTTTGATTTGAAAGACAGCAAGTCCGATATCCAGATCGAGGGCAAGGACGCGATCATCCTGACCTCAGTGGACGAATACAAGCTCAAAGCGGTGAATGATATCCTGCAAAGCAAGCTGGTCAAGCGCGGTGTACCGATCAAAGCGCTGACGTATGGCGTGGTTGAGCCGGCCGCGGGATCGAGCGCGCGGCAGAAGATCACCATGCAGCAGGGTATCCCGCAGGAAAAGGCCAAGGAGATTGTGCGGGTGATCAAGGATTCCAAAAAGAAAGCGCAGGCCTCAATCCAGGGCGACACCGTCCGCGTGAGCAGCAAAGACCGCGACTCGCTGCAAGAGATCATCGCGCTGCTGAAGGGCCACGACTTCGGGATCGACATGCAGTTCACGAATTACAGAAGCTAAGGGGAGCTTTGAGTTCATCAGCCATATCCAGCGCCAAAGAAGTGTTCGAGCTGCTGCGCGAAGACCTGGCAGCCATTGAGCGCGAATTCGGGCGCGATACGGTCTCGGGTGTCCGGGCGATCACCGATATCGGCGAACATCTTCGGGCGGGCGGAGGCAAGCGGATCCGTCCCGCGCTCCTGCTGCTCGCGGCCAAACTTTTTCCCCACGATGAGCGCAGCGCCATACGGCTCGGCGCCGTGGTTGAGATCATCCACACGGCGACGCTGGTGCACGACGACATTATTGACGAAGCCAAGACAAGGCGCGGGCGTCCCGCGGCCAACACGCAGTGGGGAAACTCGAAGTGCGTTCTCGCCGGCGACTGGCTCTATATGCAGGCCTTCAAGATTGCCGTGGAAGAGCGCAACTTCCGTGTGCTCGATGTCCTGATCGAACTGACACAGCAGATGGTCGAGGGCGAGCTGCTGCAAATGGACAAGCTGGGCAAGTGCATCGGTCTGGATGAGCACTTCGATCTTATATATCGCAAGACCGCGTGCCTGTTCTCGGTGTCCATGAAGGTGGGGGCGATTCTTGGCCAGGCCACTGCCGACCAGGAAGCCCGGCTGGCGGAATACGGACGCAACCTGGGTCTGGCATTTCAGATCGTGGACGACGTGCTCGACCTGACGGCCTCAGAAGAAGTCCTGGGCAAGCCGGTGGCAAGCGATCTGCGCGAAGGCAAGGTCACCATGGCGGTGATCCACGCGCTGGAGCGCTGCACGCCCGCCGAACGCAAGCTGGTGGAGAAAGTCCTGGAAGAGCGGGCGTTTATCTCCGTGCAGCACGAGCAGATTCTGGAAATCCTGAATCGCTATGGCTCCATCGAGTATGCCTACGCCGCCGCGGCGGAGCACGCCGAGATCGCGCGCCGGGCCATCTGTACGTTTCCCGATTCCGAAATTAAGAGCGCGCTGCTGTTTATTCCTGAGTTTGTCGTGGAACGCAGCAACTAGCTCCGTTTTTTTCTTTATCCCGAACGGAGTGAAGGACCCATATACCCTGAAAGAATCTACGTAATGGTGCGGAATTCTTCGCCCTATATGTATCCCTCACTTCGTTTCGGGATAAAGCAGTTCGGGATAAAGAAAAAGCCGCCCGGTACCACTCAAACAACCAAGACAATCTATACTTTCCAGAGTGGAGGTAAGCAGTGGCACTTTCTGCGGTCATTGTCGACGACGAGCAGCTGGCTCGCGACGAACTCAGCTATCTGCTGAAGTCGGTGGACGATATTGATATCGTGGCCCAGGGCAGCAACGGCCTGGAAGCCGTGAACCTGATCAAAGAGCATTCGCCGGACCTCGTCTTCCTTGACGTCCAGATGCCGGGACTGGATGGCTTTGGCGTCATCAAGAAACTGCTCGACAAGAAGATCTCCGTGCCGCAGATTGTCTTCGCCACCGCGTTTGACCAGTACGCGGTGCAGGCGTTCGAGGTCAACGCGATTGATTATCTCCTGAAGCCTTTTGACAAGAAGCGCGTGGTGCAGGCCATCGACAAGGCGCGCAAGAAACTGCAAGGCACCTCTGCCGGCAGTGACAAGCTGGAGACGCTGGTCAAGATGCTCGAAGCCCAGCGTCCGCAAAACTCAAAGGTCCTGGTGCGCGCGGCCGGGCGCTTGCTGCTGGTCGAGCAGAAAGACGTTTGCTTTGCCTCGATTGAAGATGGCGTGATCAGCGTGGTCTCGACTACGCTCGAAGGCCAGTCCAACTGCCGCACGCTCGAAGAACTGCTGGATGGGCTCGACTCCGACATGTTCTGGCGCGCGCACCGCTCTTATGTGGTCAATATCAACCGCATCAAGGAAGTCGTCCCGTGGTTCAAGAGTTCCTACCAACTTCGCATGGACGACAAAAAGCAGTCCGAGATTCCGGTCAGCCGCGCGCAGACCAAGCGACTGCGCGAGCTCTTTGGTTTGTAGGAATACTTACCACTGATCCCGCCAAGCGGGGCTGATGACACTGATCAGGAGAGACGTCCTCATGAAGAACTTTGCATTGTCTGTGGCTATTCTAGGATTTACATTTGGTCTCTCTGCCCAGACCACTCCGCCGCCGGTATCTACGTTTTCCATTGTTGCCATTGATCCGCAGAGTGGTGATATGGGCGTGGCCGTGGCGTCGCGCTACTTCTCCGTTGGATCGGTTGTTCCCTGGGCCATGGCGGATGTGGGTGCGGTGGCCACGCAGGCCAACGTGAATGTCGGCTACGGCCAGCAGGCGATTGATCTCTTGCGCCAGGGGCTTACCGCTCAGCAGGTACTGGAAAAAATTCTGAAAGACGATACCTTTCCCGGCAAAGACGGTCGCCAAGTAGCAATCGTTGACGCGAAGGGCAACGTCGCCGCTTATACCGGGCCGAACGCTCCCAACTGGGCCGGAGATCGTCACGGCAAGACGTGGTCGGCGCAAGGCAACATTCTGGTTGGTCCGCAAGTCCCGGAAGCGATGGGAAAGGCGTTCGAATCGACCCAGGGCGAGCTGGCGGAAAGGCTCTTCGCTGCGCTCAAAGCCGGGGACGCCGCGGGCGGCGATTCGCGTGGACGCCAGTCGGCGTCAATCCTGGTCGTAAGAAAACGCGGCGGACGCAACACCAACAACGATCGCTATATTTACATCAACGTCGACGACAATCCCGATCCCTTCACCGAACTGCGCCGCCTGCTGAATCTGAATCTGGCCTACAACTACGGCGACCAGATGTACAAAGCCTTCGAAGCTAAAGACATGGCGAAGGCACGCACCGCCGCGCAAAAGTCGGTCGAGTACGCTCCGAATAACGCCAATGGACACATGCAGTTGGCTTTCGTTGACTATGCCCTGGGCGACAAGGCCGCGTCGCTCGAGGAGTTTGCCAAGGCCCGGAGTCTGCGTCCGGAAGATTTTGCCAGGCGCTGGAGAAGCGAAGCAGATTCGCCGGAATTCAAGTCCATGCTGGACGACAAAGAATTTCTGAAGAAACTCTTTCCTGACGGAGTGCCGGAAGACGCAAGCAAACCAGCGACCTCCAAGTAATGACACAGGGCTAACATTCCCGGCGCTCTGGCGCGCTCTGGCGCAACACTCTCAACGATTGCCACATCTATATCAGGGCCGGCGAGTAAATTTACGCGGCAGTTGGTGATGATGTTGTCTTTCAGGCGACGGTTCCCCCACAGGCTTGCCGCTTTATTTCTGCTCTGTCTCTTGATCACGCCGCCTCGTGCGCAGGCGTATTCTGTACTCACCCACGAACAGATCGTCGACTTTCTCTGGGATACTGACATCAAAAAATTGCTGCTGGAGCGTTATCCCGCCACCACTCCCGACGAATTGAAGCGTGCACACGCGTTTGCGTATGGCGGATGTCTGATCCAGGACATGGGCTATTATCCTGCGGGCAATAAATTCTTCAGCGATCTGGTCCACTATGTCCGCAGCGGCGATTTTGTGGTGGAGCTTATCCGCCAATCTCGCGACGTGAATGAGCTGGCGTTTGCTCTGGGTGCGCTGTCGCACTACGCGTCCGATATCAGCGGACACCCCGCCGTGAACGGCGCTGTCGCCATCATTTTTCCCAAGCTTCGCGCCAGGTACGGCAATGAAGTAACTTACGCCGACGATCCCAAGGCGCATATCCAAACCGAATTTGGGTTTGACGTTTACCAGGTTTATCAGCAACGGTACACGTCCGAGGCCTATCGCCAATTCATTGGCTTTGAAGTCGCCAAGCCTTTGTTGGATCGCACTTTCTCGGCAACATATGGAATCAATATAAAAGACGTCTTTTCCGATGAAGAGCGCTCGATCGAGAGCTATCGTCACGCGGTGGGGACGTGGATTCCGCAGCTCACACGAGTCGCTTTGGTCACGAAGAAGAAAGAACTGGAAGCCACACCGAATTTCAATCCCAAGCAATTTCGATTTCTGCTTTCGCGGACCCAGTATGAGAAAAATTGGGGCAAGAACTACGACAAGCCAGGTTTCGGAGCAAGATTGCTCGCGTTTATCGTGAGAACCCTGCCGAAAATCGGTCCGTTGCGCGCACTCGATATCAAGCCGCCTACCGCCGAAACCGAGAAAATGTATGTCAAGAGCGTGGAGGAGACGGCGCGAATGTATCGCTCTCTGCTGAGGAGCGTTGACACTGGCCAGTTGACTCTGAGCGATCTCGACCTGGACACTGGCAAGGCGGCCAGAGCTGGGGAGTACGTGCTCACCGACAAGGCCTACGCCAGGCTTCTCCGGCAGTTGGCGAAGCACAACTTCGCCAACCTGAATCCGCAGCTGCGGGCTAATGTGCTGGCCTTTTATTCCGACCTGAGCCGTCCTATTGCGACCAAGAAGCACAAGAAAGAGTGGGAGCAGACGCTGCGCGACCTGCAAGCTCTGAAGATGGTGACGCCAGCCAACGGAACCCCGGCGCTAGGCGGTCGCTAACGGCGCCGCGGCCCTGCGCGGGAGCATCTCGCCGATCCGCCTGATCTGCGCGCCTACGCCGCGGAGCTTTTCTTCGATACGCTCGTAGCCGCGATCAATGTGATAGACGCGGTCGAGAATGGTTTCGCCATCGGCGACAAGCGCGGCAATCACCAGAGAAGCCGAGGCCCGCAGATCGGAGCATTGAACGGCAGCGCTGCTCAATGGTGTCTTGCCCCGTATGATGGCGCTGCTGCCTTCCACCTTGATGTTCGCGCCCATACGCACGAGTTCCTGTGCGTGCATGAAGCGGTTCTCAAAGATGTTCTCGGTTACAGTCGAGGTCCCTTCCGCCTGCGTCGCAAGCGCCATGTATTGAGCCTGCATGTCGGTGGGGAAGCCCGGATACTCTTCGGTCGAGACGTCCGCGGCACGCAGTTGGCTGTCAGCAATAACCCGCACGGATTCTCCATTACTTCTTACTTTTACGCCGCATTCTTGAAGTTTTTCTAGAAGTGCGCCCAAGTGCGTGGGATCGCAATTGGCAACGATCAAATCACCGCCGGTAAGCGCTCCGGCAATTACGAATGTGCCGGCCTCAATGCGGTCCGGAATAATGCGATGCCGGGCGCCGTGCAGCTTTTCCACGCCCCGAATGCGGATGCTCGAAGTTCCCGCGCCTTCAATACGAGCACCCATTTTGTTGAGCAGAGCGGCGAGGTCGGCGACCTCGGGCTCACGTGCGCAATTCTCCATGAGCGTCTCACCCTCGGCGAGGGCCGCGGCCATCATCAGGTCTTCGGTCCCGGTGACCGTGATCTTGTCAAAGGTGATGTGTCCGCCGCGCAGCCGGTCGGCTGAGGCTTCAATGTATCCGTGCTCCTGGGTTATGTTGGCGCCCAGAGTTTCCAGGCCTTTGATGTGGAGATCGATGGGCCTTGCGCCGATGGCGCAGCCTCCAGGCAGCGACACGCGGGCACGCCCCATGCGCGCAACCAGCGGGCCGAGTACCAGAGTTGAGGCGCGCATGGTCTTGACCAGTTCGTAAGCGGCTTCAGGGTTTACAAGGTTGCGGCAGCAGAGCGTTGTGCGGTGCGAAGCGCGACCGTATCCCAATTCGACTTCGGCGCCCATGGAGACCAGCAGACTGCGCTCGGTCTGTATGTCGCGGACGTCAGGAATGTTCTCCAGGATCACCGGTTCTTCCGTGAGGATAGACGCCGCCATGGCCGGCAGGGCCGCGTTCTTTGCTCCACCCACGCGGATGGTCCCCACCAGAGGATTCCCGCCACGAATTACAAATTTGTCCATAAATGCGCGCCTGGTCCATCCATTATTCAAGATACAACCCTCGGTGGTAATGCCCGAGGGGCATTGCCGGGTTAGCTGCATTCTAAATTAGCCGTCCTGAATTGCTTTTCGGACGTTTCCCTTAAACTGTTTCAGTTTCTGCTGTGCTCGAATCGGACCAAGCCCGGTCTTGAGCATGACCAAGGCTACCGGTACCCGTCCGCTGGCGGCGTTGAGGGCCCGTACTGCGGTTTCACGGTCCACGCCCGCGGCTTTTTCTAAGATGCTTAAACCGCGCTCCACGAGCTTCTGATTTTTTGTGTGTACGTTCACCATCAGGTTCCCGTAGACATAGCCCAAACGGGCCATTGCCCCTGTAGTAAGCATGTTCAGTACCATTTTCTGTGCAGTTCCGGCCTTCATGCGGGTTGATCCGGACAATGCCTCCGGACCAACTTGGACCACGATTTCCATTTCGGCGCTCCGGCCCAGCTCGGAATCGGGATTGCAGACCACAGCCACCGTTCTGGCGCCCCTTTTCCGCGCATCTTCAACCGCTGCGATGGTGTAGGGAGTGCGTCCGCTGGCGGCGATGCCTACCACAACGTCATTCTTGCCCGGCTTGCGCCTGGCGATATCGCGCTGACCCAGCTTGCGCGAGTCTTCGCTGGCTTCGGTCGCGCTGCTGAGTGCGGCCGGTCCGCCGGCGATTACGTATTGCACTGTCTTTGGGTCGGTATTGAATGTAGGCGGACACTCGGATGCGTCGAGCGCGGCAATGCGGCCGCTGGTCCCAGCGCCAACGTAGATGAGCCGTCCTCCGTTGCGGATAGCATCCGCGATAGCGTCAATGGCCTTGGCGATCTGCGGCAACGCTCGCTCCACGGCGCGCGCGACTTTCTTGTCCTCAGCATTGATGATGCGGGCGATCTCCAGAGCGGACTTGGTGTCCAACTCCGAAGATGCCGCGTTCTGTTGCTCTGTGCTGAGCTTTCTTATGCTCACTTAAGTGCCTCAACGATTGCGTCGTGAAACGCGGGCCGGATTTGCCGGATCAATTGCGACCGGCAGTCTGGCCACGTCCGGTTCGTAAGCAGCGTAACAGAGAGTTGGCGCTCAGGATCAATCCAAAGAGAGGCGCCGTCCCGGATGGCGAGGCTTGGCGCTGAGTAAAGAGTTTTACGGTCTCGGGACTGACCAAGGGCGTTCCGCCAGACAACATGCAGCGTGTAAACACGGACACATCGTGTGCCGTTGCGAACACGCCTGCGTGTCCGGCCACGCCGCCCATGACCCAGGCGTTGTCATCGTTGACTTCACCTTGAATAGCGTGCCCGCGAAGAGTTTGTTCGTTGCCGGTTGGTGGAATAGACGATGACCAGTGTGGCGGCGGATTAAACCTCATCCGATCCAGGCCGAGTCGGGCAAAGATTTCCAGATGGCACAACTGGTCGAGCGGCTCGCGGGTCAGTCGCTCCAGTGCAATCCCCAGCACGATGAAACCAATGTCACTGTATTCGGCGCGAAGGCCGGGATCGGCGGTGAGAGGAACTCTCAGAGCTTGGTGCTCCAACTCTTCTTTATTGCGCGCGCTTTCGTAGAGCTTCACATGCGCGGGAAGTCCTGAAGAGTGCGCCAGCAGCATCTGCAAGGTAATCGCTTCGCGGCGGCGGCGATCGTCGATGCCGAATTCTGGCAAGACGTCAACGACTCTTTGCTCCAAATGGAGCACTCCGCGTTCGAACAAGATCATGCACATTGCCGTGGTGGCAACCACCTTGGTCACCGACGCTAAATCGTAGATCGTTTCCGGCGTTACGCGAGACGAGTCGCTGTCATACGTAAATTGGCCGAGTCCGTGCAAGGCAATCAGCTTTCCTCGATGGACCACCGCGACCGATGCTCCAGGGAAGGCCCGCTGGTCAATTCCTCTCTGCAAGATCTCAAAAGCGCGATGGAACTGTTCGTGCTGATCAGCGAGCGCGCTTTGTGGAGGCGTGGAGATAGTATCGGTCCAAAAAATCTCGAATTTGCTTTTGTTTTCGGTTTATAACACACTCAGGTCATACATGAAATTTACCCTCCAGATTCCGCTGCTTTTGTTGTGCGCCTTGCTTAGCATCGGTAGCCTGTCCGCCGAGAAGCGAGCCAAACGGCCCAGAAAGCCTGCTGCAACTTCAACCATGCCGGCGATTGAGACGCCCATGCCCGCAGTGGACGGCCTGATCCAGCAGCAGGTCAGCAATGAAGGCATTACCGGCGCGGTGCTGGTCGTCGGACACAACGGCAGGATCGTCCACCAGAAGGCTTTCGGGTACAAGGCGGTAAATCCGAAGCACGAACCCATGACGCTCGACACGGTCTTCGATCTGGCGTCACTCACCAAGGCCGTCGCTACTGCGCCGAGCGTGATGCGGCTGGTGCAACTCGGCCAGCTTCGCCTGAACGAGCCGGTTGTCCACCTGGTTCCGGAGTTTGGCGCCAATGGCAAAGAGGCAATCACCGTCCGCGAACTCCTGACCCACTATTCCGGCCTGCGTCCGGATCTGGACTTGAAGGTCGAATGGGCAGGACAGGCCGAGGCTTTCCGGCAGGCGCATGAGGAAAAGCCGCAAGCCCCGCCGGGAGCGCGCTTCGTCTATAGCGACATCAATTTCATCATGCTGGGGGAGCTGGTGCAGCGGCTGTCGGGAATGTCGCTGGACAAATACGCCGACGCCCATGTCTTCCAGCCATTGGGGATGACACACACACGTTTCATGCCTCCGCCGTCGTGGCACACGAATATCGCGGAGACCCTCTCGATCGGCAATCATCATCTGCTGCGCGGCGTGGTCCAGGACCCAACCGCCGAACGCATGGGCGGAGTCGCCGGACATGCCGGCTTATTTTCCACTGCCGGCGATCTTGCGCTGTACGCGCAGGCACTGATTGATCGCAAGAAAATTCTTTCGCCCGACGTGATTGAAAAGATGACCACGCCGCAGCAGCCGCCGAACTCCATGGATCTGCGCGGGCTGGGCTGGGACATTGATTCTCCGTTTGCCGTGAATCGCGGGGCGCTGTTGCCGGTAGGCTCTTTCGGACACACTGGCTATACCGGCACGTCGCTATGGATCGATCCTTATACGAACACCTACATCATTCTTCTGACGAATTCGGTGCGTCCGCGCGTGAACGGCGGCACCCCTGTCATTTCGCTACGTACACGTGTGGCGACGGCAGTAGCGGCGGAATTGAATCTTGACGTCACCTCGGCGGGTAGGGACAAACTGCTGACTATCACCGGCTACAGCGAGCTTGAGCCCAATGCCCGGCGTCTGGCGTACCGCAATGGGCACGTGCTCACTGGGATTGACGTTCTGGAGCAGGACAACTTCGCGTCGCTGAAGCAGGGCAAACCGCAGATCACGATTGGCGTGCTCACCAATCAGACCGGACTGGACGGGCAGGGGCGTCGGACGATAGACGTGCTGGCCTCTGCGCCGGGAGTAAAACTGGCGGCGATCTTCAGTCCGGAGCATGGAATCTTTGGTGCTTTGGACACGGAGAAGGTCGGCAACACCATAGACACGGCAACCGGTGTGCCGGTCTACAGCATGTACGGCAGTACTGACGACAAACGGCGTCCTCCGATTGAGGTACTGAAAACTCTGGACGCTGTGCTGATTGATATCCAGGACGTCGGTGCGCGCTTCTTCACTTACGAGACCACCCTGGGCTACATGCTGGAGGGAGCTGCCCACAGTAATACGGAGGTTGTGGTTCTGGATCGTCCTGTTCCTATTACGGGCGCTCTGGTTCAGGGCCCGATTTCGGACGCGAACCACCAGATATTCACCAACTATCATCCGCTACCGGTGCGTCACGGGCTCACACTGGGAGAGCTGGCGCAGCTCTTCAATGTGGAGAGAAAGATAGGAGCGCGGCTGCGCGTGATCCAGATGCAGGGCTGGGTGCGCGGTGACTGGTTTGATTCTACCGGCCTTTCCTGGGTGAATCTTTCGCCCAACATGCGCTCCATGACGGCCGCCACTCTCTATGCGGGAGTCGGGATGATAGAGCTGACAAATATCTCCGTCGGGCGCGGAACGGACTCGCCTTTCGAACTGGTGGGCGCACCCTGGATCGACGGACGCGCTTTCGCCAGTGCGCTGAATGAGCGCCTGATTACTGGGGTGCGCTTTGTGCCGGTGAGCTTCACGCCGGTCAGCGGCCCCTATGCGAATCAGCAGTGCAATGGCGTCAACATCATTGTCACTGACAGAAATCTGCTTGACGCGCCTGAACTAGGCGTGGAACTGGCGTATGCGCTCGAGAAGCTCTATCCGAATGACTGGAAGGCTGCGAATCTGTTTACGCTGATGGCGAACCGGCACAGCTATGATCAATTGCTCAATGGCGATGATCCTCGCAACATCGCCCAGGACTGGCAGGAAGACCTAATCAAGTTCCGCGAGTTACGGGCGAAGTATCTTCTCTACAAATAACGTCTGCTTCTCGCCAAGTGGGAAGTTGACCTGACGTTGTACTGCGTTTAGGCTTACAGGCAGTAATTTGAACGGAGGAATTTAAGATGCGCAGAAGAATCGCCATCGTAAGCTTATGGCTGGTGGCATTAGCTGTTCCGCGGGCCGGTCAAATCCTGGCCCAAACCGAGAAACCAGCCCCACCGCCCCTGGCGCTGAAGGTAGGCGATGAAGCGCCGGATTTCACCCTGCGCGGCACCGACATGAAGCAGGTTTCGCTGCACGACTTCCGCGGCAAGAAGAATGTAGCCCTGGCGTTTTACATATTCGCCTTCACGGGTGGCTGAACCAAGCAGATGCAGAACTTCCAGCAGAATCTTGAAAAACTGGAAGCTGCAGATACCCAGGTTCTGGGTATTAGCATGGACAGTCCCTTCAGCAACAAAGCCTGGGCCGAGCAAATCAAAGTCACTTTTCCGCTGCTAAGCGACTGGGGTGGAGAGACCACCCGCAAGTACGGCCTCTATAACGATAAAAGCAAAATTGGACGCCGCGTCAACCTCCTGATCGACAAGGATGGCAAGATCGCGCACATAGATCTCGATAGTGACGCCGTTGATCCAACCAAGGTAGTCGAGGCTTGCGAGCGCCGGAAGCTCAAAACCTAGTGCACGCACTCGCAGAGAACCAGGCCCGCCGTGGACCATCATCCCGGCGGGTTCTTTTTTTGCTCTCGATGGCCGAATTGCTGGCCATGTCGCTGTGGTTCACAGGCACCGCAGTGCTTCCCCAGGTGACACAGATTTGGCGCTCTGATCTGGCGCTCGGTTCGTGGCTCACCATCGCCGTGCAAATTGGATTCGCGTTGGGAGCAATCACGTTTGCGCTGTTCAATGTTCCAGACGTCTTTAGTCCAATCAAAGTTTTTGTAGTCTCAGCAGTTTTAGCGGCCGCCGCCAATGCAGCATTCGCCTATTGCGCGGCTGATCCTTTTCCAGCGATTCTCCTGCGCGGCGCAACCGGGTTCTTTCTCGCGGGTGTATACCCTGTGGGAATGAAGATCATCGCCGGCTGGTTCCAGAAGGGAAGAGGGTTGGCGCTCGGCGTCATGATTGGCGCGCTGACGGTGGGCTCAGCTTTACCTCATGCGGTGAACTCGGTGGGTGGAATCCCGTGGCGGGGGGTGGTGTTGCTGGGAAGCGCGCAGGCGATTCTCGGTGCGCTCATCGTGGCACTCGCGGTACGTGAAGGACCCTATGCCATGCCGCAATCCCGGCTCGATCTCTCGCAGGTGTGGGAGATCGCGCGCAACCGGCGGCTGCGTCTGGCGAATCTCGGTTATCTCGGACATATGTGGGAGCTCTACGCCATGTGGGGATGGATTGCCGTGATCATCTCGGTCTCGTCCGGCTGGCCAAGGCTCCGCTACGAAGCCTGGACCGCCGCAGCGATTGCTATTGGACTGATCGGATGCGTCTGGGCCGGAGCCGCCAGCGACCGCTTGCAGAACAGTGCGGATTCCGTCCGCATTGCTCAAAGAGCCAGAGTCACGGTGGTCGCCATGACGGTCAGCGCCGCATGTTGCATGGCGGCCGCATTCGTGTTTCACCGTCCCGCGCTGCTGGTCGCGCTGGCCATGGTCTGGGGAATCGCGGTGATCGCGGACTCCGCGCAGTTTTCCGCGATCATCAGCGAGGTGGCGGAAAAGCGCTACATAGGCACCGCGCTTACGTTGCAAGTGGCGCTGGGGTTCCTGCTCACGGCGTTTGCCATCCGGGCCGTCGCCGCCATTGCCGCGCACTATGGATGGCAGTCCGCATTGGCCAGTATGGCGGTCGGGCCGCTGTTGGGGGTCTGGGCCATGAGCCGGCTGATGCGGCCCTCAGTGGTCAGTAAAAACACAACTCCGGCGGTAGAAATGGGTTTAATATCTCCGGGGTAGATTTGCGTGAGGACGCCAAACACATGTCGAGAAAGCTAGCTCTGATACTGGCGGCGGCCCTTACCCTTGGTCCGCTGGCCATTGGCCAAACGACCGACGGAGACAAGACAGAAGACTCCGACCTGATCAAGAAAGATATGGAACAGGTGGAGAAAGACAAGCAGAAGCTGAAGGACGACTGGAAGAACCACGCCAACAAGCAGCAAATGGTTGCCGACCGTGAGCAGATTCAGAAAGACCAGGCCAAGTTGAAGAAAGACCGGGCCGATCAACGCAGGCACGGTAATCGTAAGAGCAAGAGCGGACAATGAGCTTCCGTGGTTTCCCAAAGGACCGAAGCAGGAGGTCTTGAACCTATGAAATGGAAATCGCATTTGGTTTTGGCGGCCGGCCTGTTGGCAGCTTCGTTGGGTTGCGTTGCCGCCCAGACAGATATCCAAAATGACAAGCGAGACCTGCGGCAGGACCAGGCCCGGTTGCAGCAGGAGAAGCAGCAGCTTCTGATTGACCAGCAAAGGCTGGCGACGGACCGAATGAATCATGTCAGCCGCGCGCAGATCAGGGCAGACCAGGCGCAAATCAGAAGCGACCGCCTGCGCATGCAGCGGCTCAAGGCAGATATGAAGGCCGACCGGCGGGACATTCGCCAGGACCGCAGGCGTCACCGCTAGCGCGGCCGACGGGGCCGGCTTTTCCCGAGACGCCAGCCCACTCTATATATACTGTCGGTGAAATGTCACTGCACATAGGCACCTCAGGATGGTCTTATCCAACTTGGAAGCCGGCATTCTTTCCGGAAAAGCTGCCGCAGAAACGCTTTCTTGAGTTCTATTCCACGCGTCTCAACGCCGTCGAGCTGAATGCAACCTTCCGCAGAATGGGCACCGCGAGCGCCATCGCGGGTTGGGTCGCAAACACTACTCCAGACTTTCGTTTCGCGGCCAAAGCGCACCAGGCCATCACCCATTTCAAACGTCTGAAAGATGCAGGCGATATCCTGCGCGCGTTTCTACAAAGCATGGAGCCCATGCGCGAGTCCGGGAAGATGGGGCCCATTCTGGTGCAGACGCCGCCTAATCTCCAGGCCGACTTGGCCGTCTTGAAGGACTTCGCCCAGTTTCTTCCCCAGGCGTACCGCTTTGCGTTTGAGTTTCGCCACCAGAGTTGGTTCACTGACGCGGTGTACGACATCCTCAAATCCAGGAATGCCGCTCTGTGCTGGGCGGAGAGCGAAAAGATTTCAACGCCACGCATCGTTACAGCGGACTTTGTTTATTACCGCTACCGCGTGCCGGAGTACTCGACCTCTCAGTTGGAAAAGATTGCCGACGAACTCAAGGAACAAGGCCGCGACAAGGAAGTTTTCGCCTTCTTCAAGCATGAAGAAAATCCGGAGAGCGCCCTGAACGCCGTGGTGGTGGCTCGGCGAAACGGCATCGAAGAGAAACCGTTTGTTATGCCGGTGAAGAAGGGCAAGTAAATCTGCCCGAACCTTTCCTGTTATTTACTCATATTAAAGTCGGGCGCATACTGAGTTTGTGACAGCCACCGGCCAGCGTGTGCTTCCCGACTTTCTCGATTATCTGAAAATCGAGAAGGGCCTCGCCGTATTAACGCTGAACGCATACGAATCTGACCTCGAGCAATTCTCTGAATTCCTGAGAAAGAAAAAGCGCGACCCATTGCACGCCCGCAGAGAAGATGTTCGCGCGTTTCTAGGCGAACTGTTTTCGAATGGCGTCAGTGGCCGGTCGGTGGGACGCAAGCTTTCGGCGCTCCGGCACTTTTACAAATATCTTCTGCTCGACCGCCGAATCCAAAGCGATCCTACGCTAGATATTGATTCTCCCAAGCAGTGGAAGGTCCTGCCCAAGTCCCTGGCGGGCAGTGAGATTGACGCCATTCAGAAGTCCATCCAGCCAAAACAAGATACGCAATTGCTCCGAGCGCTGGCGCAACGCGACTACGCCATCGTCGAACTGCTGTACGCGAGCGGCATGAGGGTTAGCGAGTTGATTGGCGTTCGTTTGGAAGACCTGAAGCTGGAACTAGGTCATGTTTTAGTGCGGGGCAAAGGCGACAAGGAACGGATCGTGCCCCTGGGGCGTGCGGCGCACGAAGCGATGCAGCAATACATGGCCGATGGGCGACAGGTGCTGCTCGCTGGCCGCATCTCGTCCATATTATTTGTCCGGCGGTTGGGAGGCCGGCTCACCCGGCAACGCGTCTGGCAGATGCTGAACGCGGCGTCATCGACAACACGTCACGCGAGTCCACACATGTTCCGCCATAGCTGCGCTACGCACATGGTTGAAAACGGAGCCGATCTGCGGACTGTCCAGACGATTCTGGGGCACGCTGATATCTCGACCAGTCAGATCTATACCCACGTTGCGCTGGATCGTCTGAAGAGCGTTTATCGCAAGCACCATCCACGCGCGACTAAAACCGCGGCGGAGCAAAGCTCGTGAATCAAAGCCCCAACCGGACCAACGCTCAGATTCAGAGCGGGACCAGGAAATTTCTGGAATCAATGCGCGCTGAGCGCAACGCCTCGCCGCATACGCTCCGGGCCTACAGCAACGAACTGCGGCGCTTTGCGGATTATGTTGGCCCCGAAATCAAATGGAAAGACATTGACCATGTATTCATTCGCGGATTTCTCTCCCAGCTTCATGCGGCGAACCTGAGCAAAGTCTCGGTGGCGCGAGCTTTGGCCGCGCTGCGGTCACTGTTCAAGTGGCTGGCTCGCGAAGGACTGGTCCAGCAGAATCCCGCCAAGCTGGTGTCAACCCCGAAGCTCCCCAAAAAACTGCCGCGCGTGCCAACGCTTGAAGAAATCAACGGTCTGCTGAACACCGCGATGCCGGAGACAGCGTCCTTCCCGGAGCGCGATCGCGCGATCTTTGAACTGCTCTATGGCTGCGGGCTGCGTAATTCGGAACTGGTAGGGATCGAGATGACCGATATTCAGGATGCGAACGGAGTGCTTCTGGTCCGCGGAAAAGGCCGCAAGCAGCGCTATGTGCCGATTGAGGGTGCGGTGCAGGAAGCGTTGCTGACCTATCGTGAAGTGCGACAGCAGTTATTGCGGCGGGCAGGGAAGACGACGCGACGTTTATTCGTCAACCAGCGCGGCGGGCCGTTGACGACTCACAGCGTCGGGCGGATCGTGAAACAGATCGCCATCGCCAAGGGGCTGTCGCCCGACGTCCATCCGCACACTCTGCGGCACGCGTTTGGCACACACATGCTGAGTGAAGGAGCCGACCTGCGCGCCATCCAGGAGTTGCTGGGTCACGAGCGGCTTTCCACCACGCAAAAATACACGCAGCTTTCGGTGAGCCAGGTGCTTGAGGTTTACGACCGGACCCATCCTCGCGCCAAGTAGCTGTGTTATATTTTCGCCTCACACTTCCATGCCTCTTTTTGGCAACTACGGCTATGGCCTCATTCTGATGGCGATCGCGGTGTACCATTTCGTCAAGCGCCGTCCGAACAATTATTGGCTGTGGATCATCCTCATAGGCGGCGGCCTGGGAGCGCTGGTTTACATACTGGTTGAGGTCGTTCCCGACCTGGGTCTGTTGCGGCCTTATTTGCAAGTCCTGAGTCATCGCAAGCGGGTGAAGCAGCTGGAGATGATGGTTCTGGACAATCCATCTGCCGGAAATTATGAAGAGCTGGCCGACCTCTATCTCGAATCGAAGAAGTATGCCCAGGCAAAACAGTGTTACGACTACGCCATATCCGTGCGTACGGATTCGCCCGATCCCTTTTATCGCCGCGCTTTGTGTGAACTGGAATTAAACGATTATCCCAGTGCCGCGACCGATCTGGAGAGGGTCGTAACCAAGACGCGCGGTTATGACTATGGAAGAGCGGCCGGCTTGCTGGCCTATGCATGGGCGCGGACAGGACAAAACGACCGAGCAGCCAGTCTGTTCAGCGACGTGACTCAGACTTCCACGTTGTCGGAGACGCAATACAACTACGCCAGTTTTCTCGCCGAAAACGGAAACCTCGCCGAAGCCCGCCAGTGGGCCCAACGCATACTCGCTAAGCAAGCCACCATGCCCAGATATCTGCGACGCATGGAGCGTCCGTGGTTTCGCCGGGCTGCCATTTTGCTGAAACGCCTGCCCGCCTGATTCTGCGCTACGCGCGTCATTGGTCTCTTTTTAAGTTGTGCCCTTCTACGACCAGGAATTGCTACATCCCTCGTCAATAACCAGCCTGGCAGTATTACGGGAGTAACCCCCGGTTGAAGGAAAACAAAAGTCCCGTCAGGAGCGGAAGTTGGCGGAAACTTGCTCCAGACATCCTCGCTTAAGGCGCATGTTTGCAATGGATTAGGAGATACATGGGGAAAGATTTCGCGCGAAGCCCGTGCCAGAACCATCGATTTCCATTTGCGTATTTTGACGGCAGAACAAGGCTAAGCAACCTTGGATGACGGAAGTACTGTTGCCGCCAAATGAAGGAACTTTAATAATGCGCTTACGAACATGGGATTTTCCATTAACGAAATTTTCATGACAAATGGCGAGGGGAAAAACAAGATGAAAAAGCATTTAGTTCTGTTGACTATATTTGCTCTGCTGACGGCAAGCGTTGCATTTGCCGGCACACAGGCAACAAACACCAATACAGT
>WNFG01001515.1_pt1 | contig 19395 bp, 22 predicted proteins | sample 5400431 | NCBI WGS metagenome assembly WNFG01 (sample SAMN13153346, study PRJNA577476) | soil metagenome | isolation source: 120 cm saprolite under Douglas fir tree site 2 hole 3 replicate 2 | place: USA:California | collected 2015-04-18 | reverse complement strand
CGCCGACGGCCAGGACGTGGAGCTGCGCCTTTCCACGCTGCCGACCGCGTTCGGCGAAAAGCTCGTGATGCGCGTTTTCGACCCGGACGTGATCGTCAAGGATTTCGCCGAGCTCGGCTTCTCCGAAGACGACAAGACCCGCTGGAAGCAGATGACCGGCCAGCCGAACGGAATCATCCTGGTGACGGGGCCGACCGGCTCGGGCAAGACCACCACGCTCTATTCGACCCTGAAGACGCTCGCCACGCCCGAGGTGAACGTGTGCACGATCGAGGACCCGATCGAGATGATCGAGCCCGCCTTCAACCAGATGCAGGTGCAGCAGTCGATCGAGCTCGGTTTCGCCGAGGGCGTGCGCGCGCTCATGCGCCAGGACCCGGATATCATCATGGTGGGTGAGGTCCGCGACGTCCAGACCGCGGAGATGGCGGTGCAGGCCGCGCTCACCGGACACCTCGTTCTGTCCACGCTGCACACCAACGATTCAGCCAGCGCGATCACTCGGCTGCTCGAGCTCGGGGTGCCCGCCTACCTGCTCAACTCGACCATACTCGGGGTCATGGCGCAGCGCCTGGTGCGCACCTTGTGCAAGCACTGCAAGGAAAAAATCGCCTACGAACCGGGGCGCGAAGGCGACTTGAGCTGGGAGGAGTTCGTCGCGCCCTGGAAGGCGAAGCGTCCGGCGCACGTCTACCGGCCGGTGGGTTGCCTCGAATGCCGCAACACCGGCTACACCGGCCGCATCGGCCTGTACGAGATCCTGCTGCTTTCCCCGGAGGTGAAGCGGCTGGTCAACGCCGAGGCGGACGTCGCCAAGATCAGGGACCAGGCCTACAAGGAGGGCATGAAGCCGCTGCGCATCAGCGGCGCGATGAAAGTCGCGATGGGATTGACGACGTTCGAAGAAGTGCTCAAGGTCGCGCCCCCGCCCGGAAAGGCCTAGCCCTTATTTCTCGGAGGTGCACGCCCACACGGCGATCTTGCAGTTGTCGCCGCATTTTCTGAGCGCTTTGGCTTCGGCGATCTCGCGCGAGGCGCCCGTGTCGGAGGCGACGCGCTTCGGCCTCGCCGCGACGGCGCCGCAGCTATCGCGGAAGGTCCGGAGCAGATCGCAATTCGTGCCGCAAATGCGAAAGGCCTCCGCCTCGGCTTCGCGCTTGGTCTTCCGGTCCACAGCGTAGCCATAGGCGCCGGTCTTGGTGCTGTAGGCGATCGAGCCCCAAAGCTGCCGCTTGCCGTAACGCGCCGCGGCGGCGTCGAACGAAAGGGCGAAGGCGACGAGCAGTCCAACGACGGTAATCCGTTGCATGGCTGGACCTATTTGACGAGAGCGCGCATCGCGCGCTCCAGTCCCTGGATGGTAGTGGGATACATGCGCCCTCCCATGATATCCCTGAGTATGCCGATCGACTGGCGGTAGAGCCAGATCTCCTCCGGTTCGGGATTGAGCCAGACCGCCCTGGGGTACAGCTCCAGCATGCGCTTCAGCCACACCGCTCCCGCTTCGTCGTTGGAGTATTCGATCGAGCCGCCCGGCTGCAGGATCTCATAGGGACTCATGGTCGCGTCCCCGACGAAGACGAGCTTATAGTCGTGCCCGTACTTGTGCATGATGTCGAAGGTCCGGGTGCGTTCGGAGTGCCTGCGGCGGTTGTCCTTCCACACGTAGTCGTAGAGACAATTGTGGAAGTAGAAATACTCCAGGTGCTTGAACTCGGTCTTCGCCGCCGAGAAGAGCTCCTCGCACAGCTTCACGTGGTCGTCCATCGAGCCGCCGATGTCGAGGAACATCAGCACCTTGACGGCGTTGTGGCGCTCCGGGCGCATGCTGAGGTCGAGAACCCCGGCGTTGCGCGCGGTCTTGTCGATGGTGGTGTCGAGGTCGAGCTCCTCCGGCGCGCCTTCGCGCGCGAACTTGCGCAGCCTTCGGAGCGCCACCTTGATGTTGCGCGTGCCCAGCTCCACCGAGTCGTCCAGGTTGCGGTACTCGCGCGCATCCCACACCTTCACTGCGCTCCTGTTGCGCGACTGGTCCTGGCCGATGCGCACGCCCTCCGGGTTGTAGCCGTAGGCGCCGAAAGGGGAGGTGCCCGCGGTGCCGATCCATTTGTTCCCGCCCTGATGCCGGCCCTTTTGCTCCTCGAGACGCTTTTTCAGCGCCTCCATGAGCTTGTCCCAGCCGCCCATCGCTTCGATCATCGCTTTTTCTTCGGGCGAAAGCTTGAGCTCGGCCTGCTTGAGCAGCCATTCGAGCGGTACGTCGAACTCGACCCCGGCGACCGACTCGATTCCCTTGAAGTACTCGCCGAAGGCGCGGTCGAACTTGTCGAAATTCTGCTCGTCCTTCACCAGCGTCGTGCGCGACAGATAGTAGAACTCGTCGATCGAGGGCGAGATGACGTCCTTCTGCATCGCCTCGAGCAGCGTCAGCCACTCCTTGATCGAGACCGGGATCTTGTGATCCTTGAGCTTGACGAAGAATCCGGAAAGCATGGCGGCGGCGTCAGAACGAGGGTTTGCCCGTCGCGGAGACCTGTGGAACATCTATCGGGCGTTTCTCCATGACGAGGACGCTGTCATAAAAATGCAGCGCAAACGTAGTGCGCGTCAGCTCGTCCACCGCCAGCCCCGGGTCCTTTGAGTACCAGCCGTAGAGCCGGTCGATGAGCCCCTTGCTGTGCTCCAGGAACGTTCCCTCGCGCCGGTAACCCCCGCCGTACTCCGGGAAAAACGAGGTATGAATGTCCTCGCACAGATAGATCCCGTTCGGCTGGATGTGGGGATACAGCTCCTCGAACGTGGCGATCTGCTGCGTCATGGTATGTCCGCCGTCGTCGATCAGGATGTCGATGTGCTGCACGCGCTCGCGCACCTCGGCAAGAAAACGGCGGTCGGCCTGGTCGCCGATGAGAATGGTGGTCGATTCATCCTCGAACTGCTTGCATCGGGGATCGACGTCGATGCCGACGATATGCGCCCCGGGGCCGAAATAGTGCTGCCACATCTGCAGAGACCCGCCATGGAAGACGCCGATTTCGACCACGACCGGCGAGCGGCCGCGAAAAGGCTCGAAGTGACGATGGTAGATCTCGAAGTAGTGGTGCCATTTATGGATCAGGCGTCCGCTGTTGCTGAAATAGTACTCGGCGATCGGATTGGCGGCGTGCGGCTGCACCGCATCGGGCCCCGGGGCGCCTCTTCCCGAAACAAGCGAGCGCAGCAGGTTGGCGAGAAGTCGGCCGAGCATGTCGGGAGGGGGAAAGGGCGCGCAACCGCGTGTTCAGCGTTGCTGGCGCGACATGAAGATCAGGCGCTCGAACAGGTGGACGTCCTGCTCGTTCTTCAGCAGCGCGCCGTGCAGCGGCGGGATGATGGTCTTGCGGTCCTTGGCCCTCAGGGCGTCGGGCGGGATGTCCTCGGCGAGCAGAAGCTTCAGCCAGTCGAGCAGCTCGGAGGTCGAGGGCTTTTTTTTGAGGCCGGGCACTTCGCGCACCTCGAAGAACACCTCGAGCGCTTCGCGAAGCAGCGATTTCTTGAGCCCCGGAAAGTGCACGTCCACGATCTTCTCCATCGTTTCCTTGTCGGGGAAGCGGATGTAGTGGAAAAAACAGCGCCGCAGAAAGGCGTCGGGCAGCTCCTTTTCGTTGTTCGAGGTGATGAAGACGATGGGGCGCTGCGTCGCCTTCACGAGCTCCCGCGTTTCGTATACGAAGAACTCCATGCGGTCGAGCTCGCGCAAGAGGTCGTTGGGAAATTCGATGTCGGCCTTGTCGATCTCGTCGATGAGGAGCACGATCGGCGTCTCGGAAGTGAACGCCTGCCACAGCATGCCGCGGACGATGTAGTTGCGGATCTCGTGCACGCGGGGGTCGCCGAGCTGGGAGTCGCGCAGGCGGCTCACCGCGTCGTATTCGTACAAGCCCTGCTGGGCCTTGGTCGTGGACTTGATGTGCCATTCGAGGAGCGGCAGGCCGAGCGCCCGGGCCACTTCCACGGCGAGCATGGTCTTGCCGGTGCCCGGCTCGCCTTTTACCAGCAGCGGGCGCTCGAGCGTGATCGCCGCGTTGACCGCGAGCGTGAGGTCGTCGGTGGAAACGTAAGCTTCAGAGCCTTTAAATCGCATCGGTCCATCCTCGGATCGGGTTGCGCCTCATTGTATACAATCGCGCGGTGCGTGCATTGTTTCCCCTGCTGCTGTGTGTTGCCGCTTCCGCCCACGCGGCCACTGTCGCCATCGACGTGGGCCATTTCATCGAGGAGCCCGGTGCGACCAGCGCGCGCGGGCGCCCCGAGCTCGATTTCAACCGCGATCTCGCCGTGGAGATCGAATCCGCCGCGCGACGCGACGGATTGAAGACGATGCTCATCGGCTACGACGGCTTCATGTCGGAGCTCACGCGCCGCACCGCTGCCGCGGCGGCGGCGGATTTTCTCCTCTCGGTGCACCACGACTCGGTGCAGCCGCATTTTCTCGAGAGCTGTGAATTCGACCGCGTGGAGCGGGCGTTCAGCGACCGGTATTCGGGTTTTTCCCTGTTCGTTTCGCGCAAGAACCGCTCGCTCGCGCGCAGTCTCGCCTGTGCCTCCGCGATCGGCGAGGCGCTGCGCGGCGCCGGTTTCTCGCCTTCGCTCTATCACGCCGATCCGATCCCGGGGGAGAACAAGCCGTTTGCCGACCGCAGGAACGGAGTGCATTACTACGACAATCTCATCGTGCTCAAGACCGCGAGAACTCCCGCCGTGCTCCTCGAAGCGGGCGTGATCGTCAACCGCGAAGAGGAGCTCAAGGTGCAGTCGGAGGAAGTACGCACGCGGATCGCCGCGGCGGTGGCCGATGGACTGCAGCGGTGTCTTTGACCCTGGCCGAGCGCAGCGTATAGAATGGTCCGGCTTTTTCGCCGAGAACGCGAAATGAGAATATCGCTGGCGGTCCCGCTCCTGAGTTTCCTCGCATGTCTGCCCGCTCACGCGCAGGGAAACGCCGAGGCGGCGAAGGGGAAGAACTCGATGTGCATCGGCTGCCATGGCATCCCGATGTACAGGACCGCGTTCCCCGAGGTCTACTCGGTGCCCATGATCGCCGGACAGGCGCCCGACTATATCGTCAAGGCGCTGCAAGCCTACCGGGCAGGCGACCGCAGTCATCCGAGCATGCAGGGCGTCGCGAAAAGCCTCTCCGACCAGGACATGGCCGACCTCGCTGCCTACTATGGCGGCACGTGGAAGGCGGTCAAATGAACAGGCTCCTGATCCTCGCGCTCGCGTGTTTCAGCGCGCAAGCCTTCTCCGCGGGCGATGCGGACTCCGGAAAGCTGAAGTCCCAGACCTGCGCCGCCTGCCACGGGCCCGACGGAAACAGCCCCGCGGGGCCGGATTTTCCGCGGCTCGCCGGGCAGTACTACGACTACCTCCTGAAGGCGCTGCGCGATTACAAGTCCGGCGCGCGCAAGAACCCGATCATGGGCGGGCAGGTCGGCGGCCTCAACTCGCAGGACATGGCCGATCTCGCGGCGTTTTATTCGCGCCAAAAAGGTTCGTTGCACGTCATTCGCTGAAGCTCAGCGACGTTCAGGCTTTCGTTTTTTTCCGAAATTCGCACAGATCCCGGATGACGCAGTCTGGGCAGGCGGGCTTTCTCGCCTTGCAGACGTAGCGCCCGTGCAGGATCAGCCAGTGGTGCGCGTCCTTGCGGAAGCCCTCGGGAACGAACTTGAGGAGCTTGTCCTCGACCTCCCGCACGTCCTTGCCCGGCGCGAGGCCGGTGCGGTTGGCGACTCGAAAGATGTGCGTGTCCACCGCGATGGTCGGATGGCCGAAAGCGGTGTTGAGGATCACGTTGGCCGTTTTCCTGCCGACTCCGGGGAGCGCCTCGAGCGCCTCGCGCGACTCGGGCACCTTCCCGCCGTGGCGCTCGACGAGCAGCCGGCAGGTCTCGAGGATGTGCTTCGCCTTGGAACGATACAGGCCGATCGTGCGGATATGCTCGATCAATCCCTCCATGCCGAGAGCGAGCAGGGCCTGCGGGGTATTGGCCACCCGATAGAGCTTTTCGGTCGCAAGATTCACGCTCTTGTCGGTGGCCTGCGCGGAGAGCACGACCGACACCAATAGCTCGAAGGGCGTCCGGTATGCGAGCTCGGTCGTCGGATGGGGATTGGCCGCGCGCAGCCGCTCGAAGATCTTCCGGCGTTTGTGCGGATTCACGTTCGTTGCCTTCGCGCCCGTGCGCGTTCGATCGCGGCCTGGATGATCGCGCGCTTTTTCACCGCGTCGGGATCTTCTTTCGCCTTGAGCGCCCGCGCCGCCAGGCGCTCGGCGCGTTCCCGGCGCTCGCGCTCGTGCCGCGACCGGCGCCGCTCGAAGCGCTCGCGGGCGGCGTGCGCCCGGGCCCGGTCCCAGGTCGCATCGGCGCCCGACGCGGGCACCATGTCGATGCAGTCCACGGGGCACGGCGCAACGCACAGGTCGCAACCGGAACAAAGCCCGGTCACGACCGTGTGCATCAGCTTCGGCGCCCCGACGATTGCATCGACCGGGCAGGCCTGGATGCACAGAGTGCATCCGATGCAGCGCGCTTCGTCGATCAGCGCGACGCGGCGCGGCTGCTCGATGCCGTTCTGAGGATTGAGGGACCGGACTTCGCGTCCGAGCAGCGCCGCCAGCTCGCGGATGACGGCGTCACCTCCGGGCGGGCATTGATTGATTTCAGCCTCGCCTCCCGCGATCGCTTCCGCATACGGTTTGCACGCGGGGTAGCCGCACTTCGTGCACTGCGTCTGTGGCAGCAGCGCATCGATTCGCTCGGTGATCCCGCTCATCGAACCCGTCCCTGGGACGCGAGGCCGCGCACGATTTCGCCGACGAGTCCCGGGCCACGGTACACGAGAGCGGTATAAAGCTGGACGAGGTCTGCGCCGGCATCCAGCTTTTCGCGAGCGTCGGCCGCGCTCGCGATTCCGCCTACCCCGATGACCGCCACGCTCGCGGGAAGATGCCGCCGCAGTCTCCCCACCACGGCAGTGGCGAGCGCCTTGAGCGGCGCACCGGAAAGGCCGCCTGGCTCGCGGCTCGCGGGCAGATGCCCGACCCCATCGCGCGACACGGTGGTGTTGGTCGCGATGACGGCGTCGATGCCGCGAGCGGCGACGCGGTCTGCGATCGCCTCGATCCCGGACTCGTCCAGGTCCGGCGCGACCTTCACCGCGAGAGGGACGCGTTTTCCGTGCTGCTTCGCCAATCGGTCGCGCTCTGCGGCGAGGGCAGCAAGAAGCGCATCGAGCTCATCCGGCTGCTGCAGTGACCGCACGTCCTTCGTATTGGGCGAGGAGACGTTCGCCGTTACAAAACTCGCAAAGGAGTAGACCTTGCGCAGGCAGGCCAGGTAATCGTCGGCCGCGCGCTCTTTCGGCGTATCGAAATTTTTTCCGACATTGACGCCGAGAATGCCGCGATAGCGCGAGCGATGAATGTTTTCCGTCAAGGCCTCCACGCCGTCGTTGTTGAACCCCAGGCGGTTGATGAGCGCTTCGGCTTCGGGCAGGCGGAACAGGCGCGGCCTGGCGTTTCCCGGCTGGGCACGCGGGGTCACTGCTCCGATTTCGAGGAAGCCGAACCCGAGGGCACCGAGCCCATCGATGTGTCTGCCGTCCTTGTCCAGCCCCGCTGCAAGCCCCACGGGATTCGGGAAATCCAGGCCCATCACCCGTACCGGCATGCGCGGCGCAGGGGAAGCGGCGAGCGATGCTGCGCCGAGCCGCGCCAGGATATCGAGGGAGCCGAGGCTGAGACCGTGCGCTCTCTCCGGGTCGAGCGCGAAGAGCAGCGGCCGGACGGCGCGATAAAGCATGCGCCATTTTACCGCGACGCGAATGGGCGCCCGGTTTAGGAATGAATCTCTTCGGGCGCGAGCTGTCGCCAAGTGCCGTCGACGAAGCCCTCGATCGGCTGAAAGTGCGCCTTGTAGGACATCTTGCGGCTGTCCTTGATCCAATACCCGAGATACAGATAGGGCAGGGAGGCGCGGCGGCACTCTTCGATCTGCCAGAGGATGTTGTAGGTGCCGAAACTCGCGCCGACGGCGTCGGGATCGTAAAAAGTGTAGACCGAGGAAAGCCCGTCGCCCAGCTGATCGACGATCGACACCATCATGAGCTTACCCTTGTCGCGGAATTCCACCAGCCGCGTGCTGACCCGGCTTTGCAGCAGGAAATGCGAATACTGGTCGCGGCTGTCCTGATCCATGCCGCCGCCGGAGTGCCGGCTCGCCTGATAGCGAAGGTAAAGCGAGTAGTGCTCGACGCGAAAGCGCAATCCCGTCACCGCGTGCTGCAGCCCCTCATGCTTCGCGAAGGCCCGCCGCTGGCTGCGCGATGCGCGAAACTCCTCGACGGGGACGCGCACCGGAACGCAGGCGCGGCAGTGGTCGCAGTAGGGCCTGTAGGTAAAGATGCCGCTGCGGCGAAAGCCGAGCCGCACGAGGTCCGCGTAGAGCTCGGTGCCGATCAGATGGCTGGGAGTCGCGACCTGCGAGCGCGCCATCCTGCCCGGCAGATAGCTGCAGGGGTAGGGCGCGGTCACGTAGAACTGCAGTACCGCGTGCGGCAGATCGTTCAGCTTCGACATTGCACCTGCGCGAGAGATGCGCCGGACCAACTGCCCGGCGAGTGCGGATAGTGTATCAACTCTTCGAGCAACCTGGAAAACCGACGCCGGGGAATCTCGCGGGCGCCGAGCGTCTCCAGGTGCGGCGTGCGCATCTGGCAGTCGATGAGCCCGAAACCTGCCGACTCGAGGTGTGCAACCAGCGCGGCGAGCGCGATCTTCGAGGCATCGCGGACTCGGGAGAACATCGACTCGCCGAAAAACACCCGGCCGATCGCCACGCCGTAGAGTCCTCCGGCGAGATCTCCGTCGATCCAGGTTTCGACCGAATGCGCGTATCCGAGCCGGTGCAGGCCCCGGTAGGCCTCGATCATTGCGCCGCTGATCCAGGTGCCGGGCTCGCCTTTGCGTGGCGCAGCGCAGCCGGCCACGACTTCGTCGAAGGCTGAGTCGAAGCGCGCTTCATAGGAACGATTGCGAAGGGTTTTCCCGAGGGAGCGCGAAATCTTGAGCTCCGCGGGAAACAGGATCATGCGCGGGTCCGGGCTCCACCACAGGATCGGATCGCCTTCGGAAAACCAGGGAAAGATTCCGTGGCGGTAAGCGTCAAGCAGGCGCTCGGTGGAAAGGTCGCCGCCCGCCGCGAGCAAACCATTCGGCTCCCCAAGCGCAGACTGGAGCGGCGGGAAGGGCGAGTCGCGCTCCAGCCAGGGAATCATCCCGCTTTCAGCACTTCACCTGCTGCCTGCAGTACTGCGTCAGCTCGCTTACTATGCACCGGCTCTCGACGACCGTATGGGCATGCCCACCGTGATCGAGGGCGAGGCGGAATTCGTACTTGCTGAAAAATTCGTTGAACAGCTCGCCGCCCAGCGTACCGACCGCGGACAGACCGTCGCTCTTCGGATCGTATTCGAGGAGAATCGCCGCGAGCGGTTGAGGTGCAGGGCCTGCCAATACCTTCGCGCCCTCGGCGGGATCGTACTGGCTGTGCTCGGAGCAGCAGTGGATCACATGGGCGAACTTGCTTCCGGCGGACTTTTCGTCGCGGTAGCTGATGAAGCTGATCTCGCGGGTGGGGTAGGTGAGTCGATGGGCGCAGATCGCCGAATAGGCGACGATGGTGTGTTCCGCGCCCACGCCGCCCGGCCACTCATAGGTTTGCTCGTCCGCGGTCTTCAGCTGCGCGAAAGGCTTGGTCGGCCTGCCGAGGTTCAACAGGAAGCAGGGTGTCGCGGCAAACGGGTAGTGGAAGATGAAATTCCGGTTCGCGGGGAGCGCGCGCGCCCTGAGGGGCAGGCCCGCCGGGTCGACGAGCCGCGCGCGGGAATAGAACCGCGGGCTCGCGTCGGCCGGCGCCGCAGGCAGTGAAGCGGCGAGCGTCGAAGCGGCGCAGGCCAACATGAAATCTCGTCGTTGCATGGCAAAGTGTGTTGCAACGCTAAGGGGTGCCGGTTGCCCGTGTCAAGCGAGTTACTTCGGCGGCAGGATTTCTCCGGCGTGAAAACCGAACGCCCCCGCCTTGCGGTCGGCGTAGAAGTGACGCAGCGTCGTCGAGATCGTGCGGAAGGCGATTTCCTTCCAGGGAATCTCGCTCTCGCGGAAGAGCCCGACTTCCAGGGTTTCCTCGCCCGCGCCGAAGTCGCTGTCGAGAAGCTTGGCGCGGTAGAAGACGTGAACCTGGTTTACGTGCGGCACGGAAAGAAGCGTAAACACCTCTCCCAGCTCGACGCGCGCCTTCGCTTCCTCCAGGGTTTCCCGAAGCGCGGCCTGTGCGGTGGTCTCGCCGAGCTCCATGAATCCCGCGGGGAGCGTCCACAGCCCATGACGCGGCTCGATCGCGCGCTTGCACAGGAGGATCCGGTCCTCCCATTCGGGGATCGTGCCGACCACCACGAGCGGATTGCGGTAGTGAATGGTCCCGCAGTTGTCGCATACGTGGCGAGGGAGCGAATCGCCGGGCGGCACGCGCAGCGCCAGCTTGGCGCCGCACTTGGAGCAAAAATTCAGCGGAGGGAAAGGCATGCTCGCGCTTATGATACCGGGCGCCGGAGCAGCTCCGGGAGCTCGTCAAGGCTCTTGATGACGTGATCCGGAGCGGCGCCGAGCTCGTCGACGGGTGCGCCGCCGCGGTTGATCCAGAAGGTGCGAAAGCCGAAGGACTTCGCCCCGCACGCGTCCCAGCAGTTGCTCGACACGAAACCGATCGCCGTCTTCGGCGCGCGCAGCTTCTCCACAGCAAGCCGGTATACGGCGGGAGCCGGTTTGTAGATTTTTCGCGGATCGACGCTGATGACCGTCCCGATCAGTCCACGAAGCCCGGCATTCGCCACCAACGGGCGCAACATCGCCGCCGAGCCGTTCGAGAGAATCGCGAGTTTGAGTTTCGAAGCCTTGAGCGCGGCGAGGGCGCCGCGGACCTCGGGGAAAGTCGAGAGCTTCAGATAGGCGCCCATGAGGGCGCGACAACGCTCTTCGTCGAGCTGGAGTCCGAGCGCGGCGCAGGCGTAGCGCAAGCCGGCTTCGGTGATCCGTGCAAAATCCTCGTAGCGCCGCATCAGACTGCGCTGCCAGGTGTATTCGAGCTGCTTGGCGCGCCAAAGCTGGCTCAAGGCGGAACCCTTTCCCGGCCAAATCTGCTCGCACAGCTCGATCAGCGAGTGCACGTCGAAGAGGGTGCCGTAGGCGTCGAACACCAGGGCCCTGAGGGATCGGGGCCGCACCATGCTCCGCGCGCTTGGGTTTGAAGGCATCGAGGGAGTATAGACGACCGGGTCCCTCGTATCGTCCATAATGGCGCACGTGATGGACGGTCCGCGCACTTCGTTTCCGCTCCGCCTGTGCCTGGTTCTGTGCGGGCTGATGGTTTCGGTTCCTTTTCTCCTTCCGTACCATTATTTCCCTTTTCCGACTTTCTACACCGAGTGGTCCGCCTTCGTCATCGGATTGGCGGCGCTGTGCGTGATGGGTCTGGCTCCATCGCGGCACGCGGTTCCGGTGCCCGCGATGTCCCCCGGCTTGTTCGCGCTCACCGCCGTGCTGGTCCTCCAGGTGGCGCTCGGCGAAGTGGCCTACCCGTTGCGCAGCGCATTGGGCGCGCTCTACACGATCTGGGCCGCGTTGATCGTGATGCTGGGCGCATGGCTGGGCAGCGAGATGGGTGAGCGTCCCGTTTCGCATTCTCTCCAGTGGTGGCTCGCCATCGCCGGCGCTCTGGCGGCGGCCAGCGGTTTTTTTCAGCTCTACCACACGCCCTTGCCCGCCGGTGTGACTGTCGTGCAGCACCCAACCAGCCTGATGTCCGGAGTCATCGGTCAGTCGAACAATTTTGCCAACTATCTCGGTGCGGCATTGCTTTCGGTTGCGTTTCTGCATTCGCGCAACGTTCTCGGTACGGCCGCTGCTCTGCTTATGGCGCTGCTTATGTCGAGCGGCATGGCCCTATCCGGCTCCCGCACCTCCTGGGGCTATATGGGCATCAGTCTCATTCTTATCCCCCTCCTGCTCCGTCGGGACAGTCCCGAGGCGGCTGGAAAGGTGCTTCGCGTCGCGGCGTTTGCCTTCGCGGTGTTCTGCCTGGTCCAGGTGCTGAACTCGTATACAGACGTGTTCACCAGTCCCGAGGGCAGGCCCTATTCTGCGGGAGAACGTCTTTTCCGCTACCTCGAGAGCGACACCGCATCCGGCGAGCGCACCGTAAGAATCCAGCTTTTCCTGTATGCGTGGCTGATGTTTCTCTCGAACCCGATTTTGGGCGTCGGGTTCGGCGAATACGCCTGGCGCGCATTCGAATTGTCGGCGGGCTTGCCGGGCCCGGTCACTGTGGGGCTCGACCGCCACGCCCACAACCTGTTCTTGCAACTGCTGGCTGAGACCGGTATTGCGGGCTTCCTTTGCGTGGCGGTTCCGCTGGCTTCATGGTTCTACCGGATACCATGGCGACGTCTTAGCTCGGAGCGGTGCTGGGCCATCGGGGTCTTGGCAATCATGGGGCTGCACAGCATGGTCGAATTTCCGCTGTGGCACGCCGATTTCCTCGGCGCGTTTGCCTTGCTGTTCGGACTCGTGTCGCCGGCTTTTGCGGCCGTCGACCTGAACCGGCTGCGCCGGGGGTTTTTCCTGATCGTCCTGGTCTCGGGATGCCTGACGGCACGAAGCATCTGGTCGGACTACCGCGAGTTCGAGGAGTGGTATCTGAACTTGGAGGCAAGGGGCAAGCGAGGTGAAGCGTTCGATGCCAGGGATTTCAAAACCCTGTTGACGCTCCTGGACAAGGGGTCGTTCTTCTCGCCCTATTTCGATCGATTGCTGACCGAGGCGATGGAACTCGACGAACGCGACCTGAACGACAAGCTCGCGCTCAATAGCCAGGTGATGCGGCTCTACCCGGTGCCTTCGGTGGTGCATCGCCAGATCGTGCTGCTCGCGCTTGCCGGACGCGGCGACGAGGCGGCGCGCACCTTGCGCGGCGCAGTCCGGGCCTACCCGCAATTTGTCCGATACTGGCTCCCCAAGTTGGACGAGCTCGCGCGCAAGCAGCCGGCGCGTTTCGCGGGCCTGCTCGCTTCCGCGCGCGCTCAACTCGGTGGAGCCGACGCGGAGTTTGCGCCTTTGTCGGGAAAGCGGTAACGTGCCCGCGACGACAACCTGAAGTCGCCCTCCAGCGGTGACGGGAGCGAAGGATCGTGGCCGAGGCAATCAGAACCAAGCGTCCCGAGCGGATACGGCTCGGCGACCTGCTCCTGCAACAGAAGCTCATCTCGCAGGAGCAGCTCAAGGGGGCGCTCGAGGATCAGAGCCGCTCGGGTCGAAAGCTGGGCCGGGTGCTGATCGAGAGCGGATATCTTTCGGAGGACCAGATCGGCGAGGCGCTCGCCCGCCAGCTCGGTGTTCCGTTCATCAACCTGAAGTACTACAACTTCAATTCCGCGGTGACCCGCAAACTGCCCGAAGCCCAGGCGCGGCGTTTCCGCGCGCTTTTGCTCGAGGAGCAGGACGACTCGGTGCTGGTCGCGATGGTCGATCCCACCGACTTGTTCGCTTTCGATGAGATCTCGCGGCTCACCCGCAAGGAAGTCAACATCGCGGTGGTGTCCGAAACGATGCTTCTGCAGACCGTCGATCGGATCTACCGGCGCACCGACCAGATCAGTTCGCTTGCCAAGGAGCTGGGCGAGGATCTGGGCGATGTCGTGGACTTCGGAACCCTCACCCTGGGCGCCGAGGATGCCCCGGTCGTCAAACTGCTTCAGACGATGTTCGAGGACGCGGTCGGGGCCCGAGCATCCGATATTCACATCGAACCGCATGAGCAGGGGCTGCACATCCGCTTCCGGATCGACGGCCTTTTGCAGCCGCAGACCGAGACCGACGCCAAGATATCCTCGGCGGTGGCGCAGCGGCTCAAGCTGATGTCGGGGCTCGATATCTCCGAGCGGCGCCTGCCGCAGGACGGTCGCTTCAACGTCAAGGTCAGGGATCATCCGATAGACGTACGCATCTCCTCTATGCCGACGCAGTACGGCGAGACGATCGTGATGCGCCTGCTTCATCGCGCCGGAGGCCTGCATCAGCTCGACGATCTCGGCATGTCGCCGGAATTGCTCCAGCGTTTCAGCAGCGCCATCCACCGTTACACGGGGATGGTGCTCGTGACCGGACCCACCGGCAGCGGCAAGACGACCACCTTGTACGCGGCGCTGAACGAACTGAACAAACCGGATTGCAAGATCATCACAGTGGAGGATCCGGTTGAATACCGTCTCGACGGCTTGAACCAGGTCCAGGTCAACGAGAAGATCGAGCTTACGTTCAGCCGCGTGCTGCGTTCGGCTCTGCGGCAGGACCCCGACGTGATCCTGATCGGGGAAATGCGCGACGTCGAGACGGCGCAAATCGGTCTGCGCGCCGCCATCACGGGCCACATGGTGCTGTCGACGCTGCACACTCGCGACGCGGCGAGCGCGCCGCTGCGGCTGGCCGACATGGGCGTGCCGCGCTATATGGTCGCCTACTCGCTCCAGGCGGTCGTGGCGCAGCGCCTCCTCCGCGTCAACTGCGAATCCTGCAGCAAGCCGCGCCAGCCCGACCCGCAGGAAGTGCAGTGGCTGCGCACCGTCGGGTGCGATCCGGCCGCCGGGCGGATCATGGCCGGGAGCGGCTGCCAGCACTGCAACGGCAGCGGCTATGCGGGGCGGATCGGGATCTACGAAATGCTCGAAATGGACAACGAGCTCGCGGCGCTTGCCAATTCGGACGACCCGGGCCGCTTCATCGCGGCAGCCGAGCAGCGGATGGCCGGTCAGATGTTGCGGGATCGTGCGGCCGAGCTTGCGCTCACCGGCAAGACCACGGTTTCCGAAGCCATGCGCGTGACCGCGCAGCTCGAAGACTAGCGCCGCTCGCGTGCCGTTCTTCGCCTACACGGGCCGCAACGCCAGAGGAGAACTGGTGCGCGGCGTGCTCGAGAACTCCGATTCGGGCGCGGTCGCGGATCAACTCCTCACAACCGGTGTGTCCCCGATAGACATCAGCCCTGCGTCCGGCCCGAAGGAGCTCGCCGGAGAGGGATGGCTGCGCTGGCTGAGCACCGAGCGGGTGACGCTCGAGGACATGCTGCTTTTCAGCCGGCAGATGTACACGCTTCTCAAGGCCGGAGTTCCCATACTCAAATCCTTGGCCGCGCTGCAGGAGTCCGCGACCCGAATCGGGTTTGCGAACATGCTGCAGGACGTGCGCGCCAGCCTGGACAGCGGCAGAGACCTTTCCAGCTCGATGCGCAGACACCCCAAGGTGTTCGGGCCGTTCTACATCAGCATGGTGCGCGTGGGCGAGCTGACCGGGGCGCTGGAAGAGGTCTTCCTCAGGCTCTTCAACCACATCGAGTTCGAAAGGGAAATCAAGGACCAGGTTACCCAGGCCCTGCGCTATCCGATTTTCGTCATCGTCGTGATGGGCGTCGCCGTCGTCATCGTCAATATTTTCGTCATTCCCGCCTTTGCCAGGATTTTTGCGAGCTTCAAGGCCGAGCTGCCGCTTATGACGCGGCTGTTGCTCGGGTTTTCGGACTTCATGGTGCAGTACTGGCCGGCGCTGCTGGGTATCGCCGCCGGCGCCTATATAGCGTTCCGCGTCTGGGTCGGCACCCCCGCGGGCCGCTACAGTTGGGACCGTATGAAGCTTCGCATCCCGATCGCGGGCAAAATCGTTCTCAAGGCGACGCTGGCCCGGTTTGCGCGCTCGCTGTCGATCGCCCTGAAAAGCGGCGTGCCGATTGTGCAGGCCCTGTCGGTGGTGGAGCAGGTCGTTGACAACGCGTATGTAGGGCAGCGAATCGAGCAAATCCGCGACGGGGTCGAGCGCGGCGAGAGCCTGCTGCGGACCGCGGTGACCACCGGGGTGTTCACTCCCGTGGTGCTGCAGATGATTTCGGTGGGCGAGGAAGCGGGCGAGCTGGACGAGCTGCTGAGCGAAGTGGCCGAAATGTATCAGCGCGAGGTCGAATACGAGCTGAAGACTCTCTCGTCGCAGATCGAGCCCATCCTGATCGTGCTGCTCGGCGCACTGGTGCTGGTCCTCGCGCTCGGGGTGTTCCTGCCCATGTGGGATCTGGGGCGAGCTGCCCTTTCGGGCGGGAACCGCTAGAGTCCCGATGCCGAGTTCAGGGCCGCGCGGGCACCGATGCGCCAGCCCGGGCTTTACCCTGATCGAGCTGATCATCGTCGTCTGCATCGTTGCGCTTTGCGCGGCGCTGTTGCTCGACCGCCTGCGTTTCTACCAGGAAGCCGCGGAAAAAGCGGTCATGGAATACACCGTTGCCACGCTCAAGAGCGCGTTGCAGCTGCGGGTCGCGGCGATGCTCGTGCGCGGTGAAGAAAAAAATATCGGCTCGCTCGCCCGTGCCAACCCGGTGGATTGGTTGATGGAGCCCCCGGTGGGCTACCGTGGAGAGTTCCGCGCGCCGCAACCCGCGGTGCCGCGCGGAAGCTGGTATTTTGACGCGACCAGGAACGAGCTGGTTTACGTTCCCAATCTCGACGCTCACCTCGAGCGCCTGCCGGACGGCAGCAAACGGCTCCGATTTCGAGTGCGCCTCAGCTTCGAGCCAGCGGAACCGGATTCCGAGCCCAGGCGATTCGCCGGAATGGGGGTCGAGGCGGTGACGACTTATACTTGGTTCTATAGGCAATAGGCATGAGAACAGCGCTCGATCGGCGTAGCTGCGTCCAAGCAGTGCGGGCGGTCCCGATAGGGACCCTAACCAGTTCCAGGGAAATAGGCGATAGAATTCGGGTTTTGGTCATAAGCTGTCAAATTTTCCAGAGAAAACAATTTTGGAGGATACAAAAGTGATGAAAGAGACTCACGGTTTCACGTTGATCGAGCTGATCGTAGTGATTCTGGTTCTCGGCATCCTCGCGGCCATCGCGGCGCCCAGGTTCATCAACCTGACCGGGCAGGCTCGCATAGCCGCGCTGAACGGCTTGCGCGCGGCGGTCAGTTCCGCCGCGACGCTGGCGAACGCGTTGACGGTCGCTCAAGGGAACACCGCCGGCCAGCCGATCGTTGTCGAAGGGACCACCGTGCAGATGACCAACTACTACCCGTCCTCGGGTGCGAACGGAATCGATCTGGCAGTGCGCTTCGATGCCGCGACCTTCGCCACTGCGGCCCCCGCACAGACTTTCCAGATCAAGGCCGCGCCGACTCCGACGTCCTGCGCTTTCCTCTACACCGCCGCGCCATCCACGACCCAGCCCGCGACAGTCGCGACGGCGGTGACCACCGGCTGCTGAGTCCCTGACACAGGTCAGCGTCGAGCCGGCAGCGCCCGGATTTCGAGCGTAAGGATCTTGACAGGGACGAAGAGAATCGGAACCCCATGCGCTTGGTCTGCAAGGAATAGGCACGGGAATTGACTTGCACTAGGATTCGCAATAAGGGTGGAAAGCCCCCGCAGAGCTTGTGTATAATCAGATCGGGCGTTAAGTTGAGCCTGTAAGCTATTAAATCAGAGAGGTAAACGAAAATGAAGAATCAAACGCGTGGCTTCACGCTGATCGAGCTGATCGTGGTGATCCTGATTCTCGGCATCCTCGCGGCCATCGCGGCGCCGAAGTTTATCGATCTGACCGGGCAGGCCCGCATAGCCGCGCTGAACGGCTTGCGCGCGGCGGTCAGTTCCGCCGCGACGCTGGCGAACGCGCTGACGGTCGCTCAAGGGAACACCGCCGGCCAGCCGATCGTTGTCGAAGGGACGACCGTGCAGATGACCAACTACTACCCGTCCTCGGGTGCGAACGGAATCGATCTGGCAGTGCGCTTCGATGCCGCGACCTTCGCCACTGCGGCCCCCGCACAGACTTTCCAGATCAAGGCCGCGCCGACTCCGGCGTCCTGCGCTTTCCTCTACATCGCCGCGCCATCCACGACCCAGCCCGCGACAGTCGCGACGGCGGTGACCACCGGCTGCTGACCGGCGGTCGCAACTAACCGACTCCCAATCGAATGGAAGGGCGGGTGCCGCAAGGTGCCCGCCCTTTTTGTTTCCAAGGCTGCGGGGTTGACGAAACAGGGTCGGGACCGCGCCTCCGCGGGCCGGCTCGCGAACGCGGCTTTACTCTCCGGGAGCTGATCATCGTGATGCTTATCGTCGGAATCATTTCGGCGATCGCGCTGACCAGGACGGGCAACGACCCGGTGATGCTGGCGACGCAGGTCGATCAGTTGGCAGGCGACATCCGTTACGTGCAGGCGCTTGCGATGACTCAGGGGCAGCGTTACATCATCAGCTTTCCTTCGGGCACCAGCTACCGATTTCTCGATTCCGGGGGCAACCCCGTAGCGCATCCGGCCAATGGATCCAACGCGGCGATTACCTTGGCATCCGGGGCCACGCTGGCGCTGGCGGCGACCGCTCCGGCCGGCAATGCGCTGGGATTCGATGGACGCGGGACTCCATACAGTGTCACGACTCCAGCGACTTTCAACGGGGCTCTTACGGCGCAGGCAACCGTCACCTTGAGCAAGGGAGGCGCGAACCAGTCGGTCACGGTCACGCCCGAGACCGGGAAAGTGACGCCGCCATGACGGCATGGCCAGCGATAGTGCGCAGACGCGGATTCACGCTGGTGGAGATGGTGGTTTTCATCGTGATCGTCGGCGTTGCGGCGGTCGCGCTGTTCCAGACGTTCGGGCAGACGCTCCCGCGCAGCCCGACGCCGGCGCAACTGGTCCAGGCCACCCAGCTCGCGCAGGAGCGCATGGAGCTGATTCTCGGACGCCGCGGCGTGGCCAGCTACGCCGCGCTGAACGATCCTTGCGTAGGCGGCACGCCGCCCGCTATCTGCACCACCACCTTTGGCTACGTCGTAACGGTCGCCGGCATCAACGCGCCACCACCGGTGCCAGTCGCGTGGAACGGCAATCCGACTGCGGATTTCAAGCTCATAACCGTTACGGTAAGCCTGGGCGGCACACAGCTCGCGCAAAGCGACGCAGTCGTGGCGAACTATTGAAGAGCATGGTGCGAACTGCTCATATCGCTCTGCACGCCCGCGGTTTCACGCTGATCGAGGTGATCATCACCCTCGTGATCGCCGGGGTGCTGGCGACTATCGGCGCGACGCTCCTGAGCAGCGGCTTTCGCAGCTACTTCCTGGGACGCGAATTGGCACAGGACGCGGCACAGGGAACGCTCGCGCTGGAGAGAATGACGCGCGATCTGCGTACCGCACGGTCTGCCGCGGACCTCACCACAATCGGCGCGTCGACCATCACCTTTGTCGATGTCGA
>WNFG01003189.1_pt2 | contig 19417 bp, 16 predicted proteins | sample 5400431 | NCBI WGS metagenome assembly WNFG01 (sample SAMN13153346, study PRJNA577476) | soil metagenome | isolation source: 120 cm saprolite under Douglas fir tree site 2 hole 3 replicate 2 | place: USA:California | collected 2015-04-18 | reverse complement strand
GGGGGGCGCTTTACGAGATATGCGCGACTTACCGACGCTGGTCCGAGAGCGCTCGAAGGCGCGCGCGAATGACGTACGCGTGAAACGCCCCCTCATCCGCCTTCGGCACCTTCTCCCCCAGCTGAAAAGCGCTGGGGGAGAAGGACTCTCGATTGGAGGAACTGCCGAGAACGAACCGCTCGCACAACTCCACATCGTCCCAAGTTTCGCCACCAACAGGGTGCCGGCAATTCCACTCAGCGTGTGAGAAATGCGGGCTAGTACGGCCACGCAAGGGCCGCCGTGAATCCCGGGATCTCGCTCGCCAGCCAATCCGACTGCGCCGACATGAGATCGCGCAGCTCGCGCGCCAGCACCGTATCGACCGACTTTCCGTCCCGCGCCGCCAGTTTTTCCAGTGCCACGACCTCCATCCGAGGGATGCGCACCTCCAGATCGGCCAGCCGCAACAGCTCGGGCAGCGCTTCGGCGACACCTCAGCTCCGAGCGCCGCCTCGTGTCCGCCTGTTCCCAGAAGTCCATCGCGTACGACACCAGCCCTTCCCACGGCAGCACGACTGCGCTATGACTCTCGATCCCTTCCAGCTCGCGACCTCCATTCATCCCCGAACGTCCTCGAGGCTCATCCCAACTACATCCGCGATTCGGAGCTGGGGCTGAAGGTGGCGAGCCTGACGATCATCGTGCGCCTATGCCGCGGATTTGATCACGGCGTTCACGCGCGAGGCGGCGAAGAGGACGAACGTGCGTGGACACTAGGGGTGATGTCACTTCCTAGGATCGCTGCGGACTGGGCTTCCTACGCGTTCGGCGATGTTCATGATCAAGGCGCGCCTGATACTGCGATAATAGCGCTGTGTTTAAGCTCTTCGTCCTTGGAGCCGGGTTTTCACGACCCGCCGGCTTACCGCTGGGATCGGAGTTGTTTGCCGCCGTATTGAGTGAGGCCCGGCGGCTCAACTCTAACTCAGTCCTCATCGAGGACATTGATCGTTATCTTGAGTATATATTTCTGACCAAGGCGATTCGACTTGATCGTGATTCGGTAGACTTGGAGCAGTTCATGTCGTTTCTCGACATTGAGCATGCTTTGCGCTTCACTGGCAGCGATCGGTGGTCTGATGCCGGAAACCAAACACAACTGCTCGTGCGATATCTTATAGCCCGGGTTATTCACACCATGCAGGCCCGAATGTCTGATCAATCGCGCACACTCTATGACTCTTTCGTGCAACGCCTCGAAGGCGGCGATCGCATTCTCACATTCAATTATGACACGCTGATTGAGGAGGCGCTCGACAGAAGCGGGAAGCCTTACCGCTTCACTCCGTCTCGATACAGTGAGGCGACAGACATCGCAGCGAAATACGCAGATGGCGCTGAGCATGACATAACGCTGTTGAAGCTACATGGCTCGATCGACTGGTTTGACATCCGGCCATACCAGAAGAACGTTGAATATGCGAGAGGCGTCGTTAATGCACTTCCCGAGGATGCCGTGTTCAACAATGCGCGAATCCATTCGAAGACCATCACGCAGGGGCCGTATTGGCCACACAGCGACCTGAACCATATCCACAGAGTTTTGAACCTGGGGGAGTACTTCGACGCGGCAAGGCCGCTCGTCGACGCTTCGCCGGTGATCATTTCGCCGTCCTATTCAAAAGTGCTGTATCTGAACTCGCTCGTGGATTTCTGGGATGGCTTCGACTCGGTTGGCAGTCTTAACGGCACGCTGGCAATAATTGGATATTCGTTGCCACCATATGATGAGTATGTTCGACAAGCACTATACTCAGCCGTCCGCAATTTTCAGCACTACGATACAGGCACCATAATCCCCAAAACCACGATGCGTGTCGTAGACTATCGGCCGACAGAGATTGCGCGTCAAGAGTTTCTTGATACATACCGCTTTGTGGAGTGGGATCGCGTCGACACGTACTTTGGCGGTTTCGACTCGAAGGCTATCGAAATCCTCTTTGGCCCCAACCTGACGTCGTCATGACCTGACGAGACAATCGTTAAGGCCGAGTTCTGGTCGTCTCGGTGGTCAGGCGCGGAACGTTCGATCGGCGCCGGACCTCCCGCCCTCGGAACGACCGAGTCAGCGTGCATGCATCGGATCCCAGCCGGGGATTCTTCGCGTCGCTCAGAATGACAGTCGGAACGTTGTTTTCCAGTCCTTCGCGAACTGATCAACCTACTGATTTTGCCAGCGCCGCTTCCCCTTCGCGCCTTCGCGCCTTCGCGTCTTCGCGTGAGATCGATTTCACGCGAAGCCGCGAAGAACGCGAAGTTCGAAGTTCACCACGCCCTCACCCTCTCCGCCGGCGCGAGGTACAACTTCTGTCCCGCCTTCACATCGAACGCCGCATACCACTCGTCGATATTGCGCACCGTGTCCGCCCGGTACTCGCCCGGCGCGTGGCCGTTGGTCATGAGCGAGTTACGGAGCGCCTGAGGGCGCAGTTTCGAGCGCCAGTCCTGGGCGAAGGCGAGGAAGAAGCGTTGGTCGCCTTGGAAGCCAGAGGCCGAGGGGGCGGGCTTGTTGCCGTAGGCGCGGCGGTAGCCGTCGTAGGAGGCGGAGAGGCCGGCCACGTCGGCGAGGTTCTCGCTCAGCGTCAGTTTGCCGTTGACGTGCAGGCCGGGGAGGGGCTCGTATTTGTCGAACTCGGCGGCTAACCGGTCGGCGGCGGCGCTGAAATGGGCGAAATCCTCTTTCGTCCACCAGTTCAAGAGGCGTCCCTCGGCGTCGAACTGGCTGCCTTGATCGTCGAAGCTGTGGCTGATCTCGTGGCCGATCACGGTGCCGATGGCGCCGTAGTTCACCACCGCGTCGGCGTTCGCGTCGAAGAAGGGGGGATTGAGGATCGCGGCGGGGAAATTGAGCGCGTTCTGTAGCGGCAGGTTGACGGCGTTGACGGTCTGCGGGGTCATCGACCATTCCGACTTGTCGACCGGCTTGCCGAGCTTGGCCAGGCTGGCGTGATAGTCGAACAGCTCCGAGCGCTGGCGGTTGCCGAGGGCGTCGTCGCGCGTGATCTTGAGGCCGGCGTAATCGCGCCAGTGCTCGGGGTAGCCGATGCCGACGTAGAGCGTGCTCAGTTTAGCCTTCGCCTTGGTGCGCGTTTCCGGCGACATCCAGGCGAGCTTGTCGATGCGGCGGCCGAAAGCGGCCACGATGTTCTTCACCATCGTCTGCGCGGCGGCCTTCGAGGCTGGGGGGAAGTAGTGCTTCACGTAAAGCTTGCCGACGGCGTCGCCGAGGGCAAAGCTGGTGGCGTTGACGGCGCGCTTCCAGCGGGCGCGCTGCTGTGGCGCGCCGAAGAGCGTCGTGCCATAGAACTTGAAATTCTCATCGGCGAACGCTTTCGGCAGAAGGCCAGCGGCGCGGTCGATGGCGTGGTAGGTGAGGTAGTCCTTCCAGACCGGAAGCGGCTCGCTCCCGGCAAGCGCGGCGATGCCGGTGACCGCGGAGGGCTGCCAGACCATGATGGCCGGCTGGTTGGAGAGATCGGCGCCTTTGAAGTAGTCCGCCCAATCGAGACCCGGCGCCTTCGATGAAAACTCCGCCAGTGCCCAGCGATTGTTCGCTTTGTGCACATCCTCGGAATCGACGCGGCTCACATGCGCCTCGGCGATCTTGTGCTCGAGGTCGTAGATGCGCGCCGCGCGGCCGGCGGCGTCGGAGATGTGGGCGAGCGTCAGGATGGCGGCGATGTGCTCGCGGTACTTCGTCTGGAGCGTGACGTCCTGGGGATCCTTGCCGAGATAGTTCTCGCGGTCGGGCATGCCGAGGCCGCCCTGCAGAAGGTAGGCGACATTCTTATCGGGACGATCGAAGTCGGGGGAGACCCAGAGACCGAAGAGGCGGTCGGTGTGGAAGCTCGTGTTGTTGAGGGCATCGACGTCGGCGCGCAGCTCGGTTCCGAGGACGAGGGCGAGCGACGGCTTGTCGCCGATCGCGGCGATCTGATCGAGCTCGGGTTGAATGGTCGTCAGGCCGCGCGCCTCGATGGCCTTCTCATCCATAAAACCAGCGTAGTAGTCGCCGATCATGCGGGTCTCGGAGCCGGCAGGGGCCTTGGCCTTGTCCGCCTCCTGGATGAGGTCCGACGTCCGCTTGTTCGCCTTCTCCTCGAGGATGGTGAAGACGCCGTAGCTGGAGCGGTCGGGCGGGATGGGCGTGTTCTTGGCCCAGGTGCCATTGGCGTAACCGTAGAAGTCGTCGCCGGGCTTGATGCCCTTGTCCATGGCGGGGAGATCGAGGCCGTGCGATTTGGTGGGCGATTTGGTGGGCGGCGTTGCGGCCGGGGCGATGAAAGCAGTCAGTAACAATGCGGCCGCGAAGACAGGCTTGAGCGAGTGCATGCGCTATCGTAACCCGCCTCCATGCTCGCGTTTCTGGCCCTCTGTGCCGTTCTTGTCGACGATCCGCAAACGGCGCCGCCGGCGGTCTCCGACACGATCGTGGTGACGGCGACGCAGACGAAGACACGATTGGCCGACACGCCGGCCAGCGTGGTGGTGATCGATGCCGAGGCGCTGGCCACGACCGCCGCGGCGACGACCGATGATGCCTTGCGGCAGGTGCCCGGCTTCACGCTTTTCCGCCGGTCGGGGAGCCGCAGCGCCAATCCGACCTCGCAGGGTGTGTCGCTGCGCGGCATCGGTGCCAGCGGGGCGTCGCGCGCGCTCGTGCTCGACGACGGCATCCCGCTCAACGATCCCTTCGGCGGCTGGGTCTACTGGGGGCGGGTTCCGCGAATCGCCATTGATCGGATCGAGGTCGTGCGGGGCGGCGCATCGGACCTGTATGGCAGCGGGGCGATGGGTGGCGTCGTGCAGTTCATCCGTAGAGGCTCTTCAGACGAAATTGCGTACGAAGCGAGCGCCGGGAACGAAGGGACGGAAACGTCATCGCTCTTCTTGGCGGTGAAGCGCGGCGGCTGGAGCGGCAGCATCGACGTCGATTGGCTCATGACGTCGGGCTACGTGCTGGTTCCGGCATCGCAGCGGGGAGCCGTCGACGTGGACGCAAATGCGCGCCACACGGCCATCGACGGCACGCTCCGGTACGCCGGTTCGTTTCTCCGAGCCTCCCGCTACACCGAGTCGCGCAACAACGGCACGCCGCTGCAGATCAACGACACCGCCATCCGCCAGATCGCGGCCGGAAGCGACGTGAAGATCGGCAGCGGCTCGTTGCTCGTGCGTGGGTATGACAGCAGCCAGGAGTATCACCAGACCTTCTCCGCCATCGCCGCCGGCCGGAACAGCGAGCGGCTCACGGTCGACCAGCGCGTGCCGTCGACCGGCCGTGGCGGATCGCTGCAGTGGTTCGAGACGATCGGCGCAAACGTCATCGTCGCCGGCGGCGATGCCCGTCTGGTCAGCGGCGCGAGCGACGAGCAGCAGTTCGCGGTCAACGGCAAGGTCACGCCGTTGCGTGTGGCGGGTCGGCAGCGGGATGGTTCGGCGTACATCGAGGATGTGGCCACGCCCTCGCCGCTGGTCACGCTCAGCGCGGGAGTCCGCTTCGATTCGTGGAGGAACTACGACGCCGATCGGAACGGTGCCGCGCTCGCCGATCGCAGCGACGATGCCTGGAGTCCGCGGGTAACGCTGCTGGTCCGCGCTTCCGATCGCCTGACGCTGACCGCGGGCGCCTACCGCGCGTTCCGCGCGCCGGCGCTCAACGAGCTCTATCGAAATCTGACGATGTTCTCGATGACGACGGACGACACGATCGCGAACGTGACGCTCTCCTCGACTCCCGCGCTCATCACGCGCCAGCGTCAGAACCTCGGCAGCAGCCGTTCGCGCGGCGCGGAGGCCGATGCCGAGCTGCGCCTGGCCCGGCAATGGCGCATCTCCGCCGGATACCTTTTCTGCGATGCGCGCGTGACGACCGGCGATCTGGCCGGCAAGCGCCTGCCGCAGGTGCCGCGCAACGCGGCCACGCTGCAGCTTGCCTTCACCCCGGCGCGCGGCAGGGCCGGCGTGCAGGCACGCTGGTCGTCGATGCAGTTCGACGACGATCTCAACCAGTTTCCTCTCCGCGGCTACGCGGTGGCCGATCTCTTCGCCGCGTATCCAATCGCACCTCGGTTCGACGCGACGGTGGCGGTCGAAAACGCGACGAATCGCCGTGTGGAAGTGAGCGCCACCCCAGTCGTCACCCTCGGCACGCCGCGCACGGTAAGGGTGGGGCTGCGATACGGGCTGCGGTGAGCGATGTGGCACAGACACTCTTGTCTGTGCTGGATCTCGCCACGACTGAAAATTGCAAGCCCGGGGCGGCAGCCGACTCAGGCCGGAGCACAGACAAGAGTGTCTGTGCCACATCGACCCGGCTGGGAGCCATTGTGATGCAGCGCACACTGCGAGTGCCGGTGGGCCTGCGGTGTGCATTCGCCAAGTCGACTAATCCAAGTCGCGGGTTTGAATACTCCGCGATAACTGATCTGATCTTGCGCGAGGAGGAAAGTAATGCGCCGAATCCCAATCATCATCGCTCTCACGATCATCTCTTTCACCACGTCCGTCGCGTTCGGACAAACTCTCGGGGCTGTTCTCACTGGTTCTCAGGAGGTCCCGCCGACATCAACTTCCGGGTTCGGTAACGCCACGGTGACGTTCGATTCGACCCGGTCGAACATCACGGTGACGATCACCGTGGCCAACCTCGGCGCGGCGATCAATAACTTCCACATCCACGAGGCAGCAGCAGGTGTGTCCGGTCCCGTGGTTATCAATCTGATCGGGCTCGGAGGAGTGTTCGTCAATGGCACGATGACGGTAACCGTACCGGTGCCGGCCGACGTCGCGCTGCGGATGGTGCAGAACCCCGCAAATTTCTATGTGAACGTACACACGACGCAGTTCCCGGGGGGCGCCGTTCGCGGCCAGTTGGCGTTCGTCAGCGGCGGCCCGGTTACCTATTCCGCCGAGTTGCGCGGGGCGAACGAGGTTCCTCCGAACGGCAGCGCGGCGTTCGGCGGTGCATTCATTACGTTGGATCCGAACAACAATAATCTGACGTGGGAAGTGAATACGAGCGGGATCGGAACGGCGACGCTCTCGCACATACACAAGGCCCCGGCCGGCGTGAACGGAAGCGTTCTGATCAGTTTCGCGACGTCGTCATCGCAAATCCCGAACGGCCGCACGAACGGAACCATCTCTATCGCCAGCCTGGGCGCTTCTGACCTGACCGCGTTGGCCAGCGCATCCACGGCGAATGGCTACTATGTCAATGTCCACTCGATGGCGTTTGGTGGTGGCGAGGTACGCGGTCAGCTCGCTGCGGCGAATGAGTACGACATCCCGGTTGCCGGCCGGGTCACGAACGGACTGGGTCAGACGTTTGTCACCGATGTCCGGATCTTCAATCCGTCGTACACGGCGAGCACCGTGGCCCTGGTCGAATATCTGACAGGCGGGGCGACGGCAATGGCGTCGCTGGTGGTGAACCTTGCGCCGCGCGGAACGGCCGTTCTCGACGACATCGGCGGGTCGGGCGGATTGAACGTCACCGGAACGATCGGCGGTCTGCGGATTTCGAGTGCATCACAGCTTGTGGCGACCTCGCGCATCTATGCCGACCTTCGTTCGACCGGCAAGGGAACGCTCGGGCAATTCGTTCCGGCGCAGCCGCGGGGCAATGGACTGCGCCGAGGAGTGCTGCCGCAGTTGGCGAACCACGCGGACCTGAGCAGCGGGTTGCGCACGAACATCGGATTCTTCAATCCCAATCCTTCGGCGGTGTCGGTGCGCCTCGAGCTGCACGACGGAACGGGAGCGATCGTCGGTCAGAACGTGATCACGCTGGCGGCATTGTCGCAGCAGCAGAACGGGATCGGTCTCTATTTCCCGGGAGTCGATTTCACGAACGCCTCGAATCTTACGATGAGCTTCGACGCCGCCGCGCCGATCTTCGCCTACGGGGCGGTGAATGACAACGTCTCGGCGGATTCGAGCTTCGTGGCAGCGATCGCCGACGTGGGGGTGGCGGCGAATTAGTAACCAAAACGCATTTCACCGCAGAGACGCAGCGCGGGCCTTCGCTCGCGCTGTGTTCTCTGTGATGAAATACGGGCGTGCTCAACCTTCGACGCTTCGCGCAAACGCTCTCCCTTCTGGCAGTTCTTTCGGCATCCGCCCTTGCCCAGGAAGCGGCCCCGCCGGTTCAGGGCGAGCGCCACGTCTTCACCATCGACCGCTTCACCTTCGAGAGTGGCGCAACCGTGCCGAACGTGCGGGTGGTCTACGGTACGTACGGCACGCTGAACGCGAACCGCGATAACGTCATCCTCCTGCCGTCGCACTACCTGGCGGACTTTCACGGGTATGAGCCATGGATCGGGGCGGCCCAGGCGCTCGATCCGGCGAAATCGTTCCTCGTGGCCACGGAGCTCTTCGGCAACGGTCACTCGTCGTCGCCGAGCAATACGCCCGAGCCGTTCCATGGACCGCGGTTTCCGGTGGCCACCGTCAGGGACAACGTGGAGGCGGTCCACCGGCTCCTGCTCAGTCTGGGGATCACGCATCTTCGGGCGGTGGCCGGCTTCTCGATGGGAGCGGAGCAGGCCTTCCAGTGGGCCGTCAGCTACCCCGACTTCATGGACCGGATCGTGGCCACATCCGGTACCGCGAAGTGCTGGCCTCATGGCGTGGTCCGGCTCGAGGCCCAGATCGCCGCGATCGCCCTCGATCCCGCCTTCAAGGGAGGCGACTACACGGTCCAGCCCAAACAGGGGGTCGAGCTTTTCGGCCTGGTCTGGACCGGCTGGCTCTTCTCGCAGGAGTGGTGGCGGAAGGAGCTCTGGCGGCAGATGGCGCCGCCGGGAACGACCTTCGACACTTTTCTCTCCTCGATGCGGACCGGTTTCATCCCCGGCGCCGACGCGAACGATCTGATTCTGCAGGCCCGCACCTGGGAGCGGCACGACGTCGGTGCCACGAAGGGATTCGACGGCAACATCGAGAAGGCGCTCGCGTCGATCAAGGTCCCGGTGCTCTACATGCCGTCGGAGACCGATCTCTACTTCCCGGTCACCGACGCCCGCTACGAGGCGCGTTTCATCCCGCACGTGACTCTGACTCCGGTTCCCTCTCTCTGGGGTCATCCGGCTGGAATCGGGATATCGCCCGAGGACAGGAAGTTCGTCAACGAGAGGATCGCAGCGTTTCTGGCGGGACGGTAGGATCACGGACAAATCCATCTTTCCGGGTGCCACGTAGATCTGGCAAATCGAAACTTAAGGAGGGCTGTCATGCCAGCTACGACACTGACCACGATTCCGGCACCGGTGCTTTACCCATTACTCAAGGCGTTGAATCCCGAACGCGCGGCCAAGGGCCGTTTCAAGGCTCCGAAGGGGATGAAGGTCAACAGCGCGGCGAAGCGTTCACTCCTGGCCACGCTTACGGCCGCGGGGGAGGCGAAGTCGCCGCAGCAGTTTGCCAGTCTGCTGAAGGGTGAAACGATTTCCAGCTCGGTACAAGCCGGTGGATCGTGGGGAGCCATCACGGAGCTGACAGTCCAGTACACGAAGGACGGCTATACGATCATCACCGTCCGATACGAGAAGGGCAACATGCCGCTGATCGTCGTGTATCCGACGACGTAGAGCGGGTCGGAGGTACTGTCGTCCATCTGTGTCCATCTGCGTCATCTGCGGATCGGTTCTTATCCGCAGATGAACGCAGATGCGATTACCCACTCACACCTCCAGCTTGTCTTTCGGTCTTGCCACGATCGCGTAGAGCGCCGGCATCAAAAAGACGCTGATCAGCAGCCGCGAGAACAGTCCGCCGACAATGACCAGGGCGAACGGTTTCTGCGTGTCGGAGCCAATGCCGGTCGAGAGCGCGGCGGGAAGGAGACCGACGGCGGCGACCAGTGCGGTCATCATGATGGGACGCAATCGCAGGATGGCTGCCTCGCGGTTGGCCTCGGCGATCCCCAGTCCGTCGCGGCGCAATTCGTTCGCGTAGGAGATGAAGATGACGGCCGTCTGCACCGACACGCCGCACAAGGCGATGAAGCCGATGCCGGACGATACGGAGAACGGCGTCCCCGTGAGCTTCAAGGCCAGGAGACCGCCGACGGGGGCGGAGAGCAGCACCGCCACGACAGTGATCATCGGGAACTTGAAGTTCGAATAGAGCACGAACAGCAGCATGAAGATCAGCAGGATCGTCACCGGAACGATGACCTGAAGCTGCTTGCGCGAGGCGGAGTAGTTCTCGTACTCGCCGCCCCACACCATCTGATATCCGGTGGGGATCGAGACCGCTTTTGCCACCTGGCGCTGCGCGTCTTCGACCGCCCCGGCCAGATCGCGGTTCCTGATCGCATCCACGAATCGATGCTGCGCAGCGAATCATCATTGATGTGCAGTGAATCACCCTTGGCTGCGTATCGAAGGGTGCTTGGCTGCGCATCGAAAGATCTTCGATGCGTAGCGAAGGGTCGTTGATGTGTAGCGAAGGATCTTCGATGCACAGCGAAGGATCTTCGATGCGTAGCGAAGGATCTTTGATGCGCAGCGAAGGATCTTCGATGCTTAGCGAAAGACTTTCGATGCGTAGCGAAGGATCTTCGATGCGTAGCGATCTTTCCGCGCACATCATCAACGCAACTCATTATGGGACAACAACTTAACTGTCAATTCATAGTGAAATGAATCTGACTTCGGGTGGCCCCCTAAGGTTCGCACGATCACCCCACCGTTCGGAACACCAGCCCCGAGTTTGCCGGTGGCTGCGCGAGGAGCGCAGCCACCGGAGGTTCACGCCAGGCTCGGTCTTCGAATCGCCCACACGATTGCCAGCAGACCGAGAGCTACGCCGAAGGTGCAGACGATCGTGGCGCCGGTTGGCAGGTCGAGCTTGAACGACAGCAGAATACCGATGGCGCTGACGATGGCCCCCATGGTCCAGCCGATGGCTAATCGCATGCCGATCGATTTCGAGAAGAGCATCGCAGCGACCGATGGGACGATCAGGTACGAAAACACAAGGAGAACCCCGGCGATGGCCACGGACGACGTTACGACGAATCCGAACGATGTGTAGAAGAGGAAGTCCCACAGTTTCAGGTTCTTGATGTTCTCGGCGTCACCGTTGTGCGCGCCGATGGAGATAGCCAGGAACTTCTTTCGAAAGATGTAGTGAAAGAGTCCGACCAGCGCATAGACGACGGCCGTCTTCCACACCGTCCCTCGGCTCACGGAGAGGATGTTGCCGACGAGCATGTCTTTCAGATGCTCGGTCTCGCTGGTGGCCTTGCTCATGGCCAGAATCGCCGCCGCGGCCGAGACCGCGTAGACGATGCCGATGATCGCTTCCTGCGGGATGCGCGTCTCGCGATGCACGCGGGTGAGTGCGAAGACCGCCGCGCCGATGATCGTGAATCCCAATGACCAGAAATACGATGTCTGGCCGTGGATGTCGGCGCCGAGGAGGATGGCCATCGTCGTTCCCAGCGCCGCGATCTGCGCGAGCGAGAGGTCGACGAAGATGACCCCTCTTTCGACGACGTGAACGCCGAGGTAGGCGTGGATGCCGGTGAGAATCAGGCCGGCCAGGAACGGCAAGTAAAGAAAACTCAGAATATCCATCATTTCTTCAGGGCCTTCGTCAGCGTTGCGATATTCGTATCCATGAGTTGAATGTAATTGTCAGCGCCGCTCTTCTCGCCACCGACGGAAGGATAGAGGACGATGACCTGGCCACCGACGTGCTCGGCGATGGACTGGGGAGTCTTGGTGTCGAAGTACGGTTCCATGGCGATCACCTTCACTCCCTGCGACTTCATCAGGGTGATCAATTCGAGGCTATGCGCCGGTGACGGCGGCACGCCAGGCTTGGGCTCGACGTAACCGACAACGTTCAGGCCGAAGTGGTGAGCAAAGTTTGGCCACGAGTTGTGGTAGGTGACGATCTTCGCTCCTCGAAACTGCGCCGTCTCTGCCATCCACCGCTTGTTGGCTTCATTGATACGGACTTTGAAGTCGTTGAGGCGCCGGGCGAAGTAGGCTGCATCCGCTGGACGCATCTCGGAAAGCTTCTGCTCGATCTCGATGGCCATCCGGACGGCGTTCGCGGGGTCGAGCCAGTAGTGCGGGTTGCCCATCGGGTGGACGTCACCCATCGATCGGTTGACGGCGCCTGTGGGCCGGTCGAGGATCTCCACACCGCGCGACAGGTCGAGATAGCCGCTTGCACCGGGCAGGATTTTCGGATTCCGGCTCTGGTCGATGAGCGGCGGCATGTATCCGATCTCGAGCTCGAGACCAACCACCTCGAGAAGGTCGGCGTCCCGAAGCATCATCAGAAAGCTCGGTTTCGGTTCGACGAAGTGCGGGTCCTGGTAGCCCTTGCCGATCGAGCTGACTTCCACCCTGTCACCGCCGACCTCTTTGGTGAGCGATGCCAGGTCTGAGAGTGTCGTTACAATCTTCAGCGGTTTGTCGGCGGCGATGAGGTTGCCGCTGAACAGTACGGCCGTTGCCGCCACGGCCATCAAAATGCGTTTCATCGAATCTCCTTAGAATGCGTGCGCACCGTGCGCACCGATTGAGAACTGCAGTTGGAGAAGGAGCTCGTTCACGGCTTTGGCGTCGCCGTACGAGATGCGGCGGAGCTGGCCGCGCAACTGGCTGAACTCCGACGGCCAGAATGTGAGCGTGGCCGAAACGCCGCGATCGGCGAACCGTGAAAGCGAGGTCGTGAGCGTGGAATCGTTCAGTGGGTTGGCTCGGTCTGCCTTGTCGAGCCGCACGCCGGTAAACCAGCGGGGAGCAAGCTGATAGTCGAACGATGCGTAGAATCCCGTCAGCTTGCGGTCCCGGTCGGCGCGGTCGTTCACCATCCCTTCGAAGCGGGCGATCATCGAGTTGTAGGTCGAGCGGATGAGAGGCTTCCAGCGGTACGTGACGTCGATCCCTCCGAATTGGCTCGTCGCGCCCGGCTTCAACGACGAGTCGGGCAGGCTGCCGCGCGCGTAGCTGCCTCCCAGCTCGATGTTGCTGTTTTCCGTGATGTCTTTGAATACCTTCAGATGGCCGTTGTAAAAGAGATCGCTCTGTTTCTGGCGGTGGAACACGGTGTTGTTCCCGCTGAAGACTTCCGCGGTACCTTCGACGAACGCAAACGACGTCGGAAAGACTTTGCTGACCTCCACGCCATCATCGGAGAGCTGATCGTCGGTGAAGAAGTTGTGAATGACTAGCGGCTGATCGACCCAGGGACGTACGTGCGTGTGCCACGTGTTGGCCTTGCCGAACATCGCTTTAAACTTTCCGGCCCGCGCGGTGAGGTCGTAGGGAAGCGTCACGAACTGCACGTATCCCTCTTCGACGGACAGGCCCTCGGGCGTTGCCGAAAGGAAGAAGTTCGCTTTCGCATACGGATCGACGTAGGCCTGAAAAGCAACCTCGGCCTCGTCAAGGCGCATCGGCGAGCGCATGGCATCGCCCGGTCCGAATTCGAACGGGTTGGCGGTTCCCGCCTTGCCGATGAAGTTGCCGATGGCGGAAATGTCGGGGTTCAGCGCCTTCGCCGCGCCGGGGTTGCTGACATTGTTGATGGTCTGGACATCCGTGAGCGCCGACTGCGGCTGTTCATTGGCCGCCGTTGCCTGCTGCGCGCTTCCGCTCGCGGGCGGCGGCGGAACCACGCCGATCTTTGTCAGATCTTCAGTGGCCGCGGGCTGGGCCGGCGTTGCCGGCTGGCCTGCCGCTGGCTGCGCGGCTTTCAGTTGATCGATTTCCTGCTGCAATGCGGTCGTCTGCCGCATCAATTCATCAACTTTCTGCTCCAACTGCTTGACGCGCTCATCCTGAGTCTGCTGCGCGAAAAGCGGAACTGCAGTCAGAAAGATGACTGAGATAATCACCCAATGACCGGATCTGGCCATGAGAATCCTCCTGTCTTGCTCGGTGAAACAAGAAGCGGCGATTACGCCGTTGGAGGAGCGCGCGATGTCCCCGCCGGCACGCGGTCAGCGGATTCGGAATCAATCGATACCTGAATGACGGGCGAGGTAACGACCAGGATCGTGACCACCGGTAGCCTGATCACGGCCTGACCGGCGCCGACCGCGCAAATGGCGCAGACGCTCGATGCACTCAGGCCGCCGGAAGCGCCGTCTGTTACCGCTTGCAGCGGATGGGTATGGACCACCGGCTCGGCGACGATGATCGTCGCCAGGAGCAGGAGAATCGCGAAACGGAGCAAGCGCATCGTGTTCAGGCTACAACAGAATCTGCCGGTTGCCGGTCAAATTCCGGAGACGTACTAATCTACTGACCCATGGCCTGGCGTATCGACAAGCAAGCAGACGGCAGATTCGCCATCTACTCCAGCCGGATCGGCGACTACATCGTCATCGATGCTGATGAGGCGGAGATCGAGCGGATCTACGCCGAGAAAGGCGTCAAGGTCTACCTCGCCAGCGCCCGCGCGCAGATGACGACGCGGGTCACGCCGGTGGCTGCTTCCGGCGAGGAGAAGATCGCGGCAAGCCGGCTTCGAGGGGCGACGCCGAAGGAAGGGAGCGTGCCGATTGGGGTGACTGGGTTCACAATGAGCGACGATGAGTCTTAAATTGAACATTCAACATTGCCTTTGACCCCGATGCCGCCGCCCGCCGTCGACTTCTCCCCAGTCGCCGTGACCTTCCAGGCGATCGGCACCCTTCTGCTCGCCCTCGTCCTCGGCCAGATCGCGCGGACCTTCGGCTGGCGCTATGTCCGCCGCTGGGCCTGGGCGTGGGGTGCGATGTTCGTGGCCATCATGGCCGTGCGGATCTACATCACCACGGCCAGTCCCTGGCCGTGGTGGCTGGTCTATCTGCTGGCGCAGTGGCTGTTCCTTTTCCTGCTCTTCGCCGGCTGCCGCGATCTGGTCGAAGATCCGCTGCCGGTGAAGGTGCTCAGGAACCTCATGCCACTTGCGGTGGCCGTGGCCATCCTCATCGTCATCGCCGCCCCCGACTTCGGCGCGCTCTTCATCGTCGAGGCGACCATCGTCGGCATCGTTATCTTCACCTGCTATCTGGTTCTCGGGCGCATCGAGCGCCACTCAGTGGCCTGGCACATGCTGCGCGTTCCGCTGGCGCTGCTCGGCATCCTGTATTTCGCCTACGTGCCGTTGTACGCGCTCCAGCGGCGGGGGATCGTCATTCCTTATCTGGACTCCTCGTCGCTTGCCGATCTCCTCGCGGGAATTCTCCTCGGATACGGCATGGTGCTCATCGCCGCGGAGGCGGCGCATCGCGAGTTGACGGACGCCGTGGCCGCGCTGCAGACCGCGCGCGATCAGCTTGCCATCAAAGCGAACACCGACCCGCTGACTGCCGCGCTCTCCCGCCACGCCTTCCACGCCATGCCGCGCGAGATGAGCGGCGCGGTGATGATGGTCGACGTCGACCGGCTCAAGCAGATCAACGACGCCGAGGGACATGAGGCAGGCGACGAAGCAATCCGTACCGTCGCCAACGCCATCCGCAAACGAATCCGCGCCGACGATCTCCTCTTCCGCTGGGGCGGCGACGAGTTCCTGGTGGTCATGCCGCAGTCGCCGCTCGACCTGGTCCTGCAGCGCTTCGCAACACTCGACAGCGGCATCACCACGCCGCGCGGCACGGCGCTGACCGTTTCATGGGGCGCAGCAGCCTTCCCGAGCGCCGATCAGATCGACGACGCCATCCGCGAAGCGGATCGGGCGATGTACGAGCGGAAGGCGCGGGCGCGGGCGAGCTGAACTGCGGCTTCGCCGCGTTGTCGGTTATCGGTTGTCGGTTGTTTTTGCGTCTGCAATCGGCCAGATGTGACAACCGACAACGCGGCAAAGCCGCAGTCACACCCGCCGTCTCGTCTTCGCCGCCGCCTTCTCCGTCTCCACCCACGGCTCAATCCCCGGCGCGGTACATCTCGGAATCTTTTCGCCGAGGATCTCTTCGATCTGGCGAACCATCGGCACATCCTGCCAGGAGACGATCGTCGAGACGATGCCCAGCGCGGCGCCACGGGCGGTGCGACCGGCGCGGTGGACGTAGTCATCGACGTTCTCGGGGATATCGAAGTTGATGACGTGCTCGATGCCGGGGACGTCGATGCCGCGGCCGGCGATGTCGGTGGCGACGAGGATGCGATGCTGCCCTTTGCGGAATCCGGCCAGCGCTTCGACGCGGCGTCCCTGCGAACGGTCGGCGTGGATGCGCGAGACCGGATGTCCGCGGCGCTGGAGGATGTGGTACAGCCATTCGGCGTCGATCTTCCGCCGCACGAAGACCAGCGTGCTCCCCAGCTCCTCGGTCAGGAGCGTGATCAGGCAGTTGCGCTTGTCTTCTTCCTTGACGAGGTACAGCCGGTGGGTGATCCCCTCCGCGGCGCCCCCCTCGGGGGTGATGTCGATGCGCACGGGGTCGTGCATGAACTCCTTGGCGATCATCTCGATGGAGTCGGGCATCGTGGCCGAGAACATCATTGTGCGGCGCTGGCGCGGCAGTAGGCGCAGGATGTCGCGCATCTGTGGGAGAAAGCCGAGGTCGAGCATGTGGTCGGCTTCATCGAGGACCAGCTCTTCGATGGCGTCGAGCTTCACGTGCCGCTGCCGGACGTGATCCAGCAGACGCCCCGGCGTGGCTACGATGATGTCGGGCTGGCCACGCAAGGCATCGGTCTGCGGCTGCATCTTCACGCCGCCGATGACGCAGGCGGTCTTCAGCTCGTGCTCGACGCCGAAGACGTCGAGAAACGCTTTCGTCTGCAGCGCGATCTCACGCGTTGGCGAAAGGATCAGGCCGCGCACGCCGCGGCCATGTGTGAGGCGTTCCGCCAGCGGCAGGCAGAACGCGGCCGTCTTGCCGGAGCCGGTCTGGGCAAGGCCGATGATGTCGCGCCCTTCGAGCGCGAGCGGGATGACGGCGGCCTGGATGGGAGTCGGATTCTGAAAGCCGATCTTCGTCACGATGTCGAGGATCGGCGCGCTCAGGCCGAGGGAGGAGAAAGGCTTGTCGGTCGTGGAGACCGGGTGCTGCGGGATCGCTCCAGAGAACATTCAGTGAAACACTTTCCTATAAACCGCGACGTTGACCGCGATGACGAACACGGCGATGGCGAATTCCATCCCGCGGGTGAGGCCTTGAGGGTAAATCAGACGGAAGATGTGATGGGCGACGAAGCCGCCATCATACCCAGCAGCGCCCGCTCGGCGCAGCATTGCATTTTCGAGGATCGTGAGCGGGCAGATCCAGCCCCCGATCTCGATCAGCGCTCCCCAGATCGCCGCCGGCAGATGAATCCACTTGAGCGCCGGCCACCGGAGCACGAGAAAGCCGCCGGCGATGACGAAGAGGATGAATGCGAAATGGATGACGGCGACGAGCGTTGCCGCCGACTGATAGAACATTGCAGGTTGAACCCTATACTTCCCCGCCATGAAACGGCTTCTCCCCCTCGTTCTCTTCCTTGCCGCGTATGCCGCCTTCGCGGCGGACCCTCAACCGGTTCATGTTTTCGTGGTCGGGACGACCGATCTTCATGGATCGTATGACGGTCATGTCGCTTCGAAGAGTGCGCCAGCATACGGCGGGCTGCCGCTGATCGCGGGATATCTCGAAATACTGCGCGCCAATCATGGACGTGTCATCGTCGTCGACTCCGGCGATCTCTTCCAGGGAACGCTGGAATCGAATTTCTTCGAAGGGGAACCGGTCGTCAAAGGGTACAACGCCCTCGGATACGACGCCGCGGCCGTCGGGAATCACGAGTTCGACTATGGTCCCGTCGGTCCCGATTCCGTGGCCCGGCTGCCGGGCCAGGACCCGCTCGGTGCGTTGAAGAAGAACGCGAAGGAAGCAAAGTTCCCGTTCCTCTCGGCGAACCTGACGGAGAAGGCGACGGGAAAGACGCCGTCGTGGGCGAAGCGCTACACGATCATCGACGCCAACGGCGTGAAGATCGGCATCATCGGCCTCTCCACGCCGGATACGCCGGCCGTCACGAACTCGGCGAACGTGGCCACGCTTGCGTTCGGCGATCCGGTGGCGGCGACCGTGAGCGCGGCGAAGGAGCTTCGCGCCGCGGGCGCGGAAGGGATCGTCGTCATCGCGCACATGGGCGGCCGCTGCAGGAACATCGAGCTGAATCCGGAGGATTCATCGAGCTGCGAGAAGGATCAGGAGGCGATGCGTTTTCTCCAGGCGCTGCCGAAGGGAACGATCGACGCCTACTTCGCCGGCCATACGCACTCGCAGATGCGTCACTACATCAACGGTGTCCCGGCGCTGCAGCCGTCACCGAACGGCCGCGAGATAGCCATCCTCGATATGACCATCGATCCGGCGCAGCACAAGGTGACGAAGACGGAGATGGGACCTCTGACGATGATCTGCGCGCAGGTTTACGAGAAGACGGAGACGTGCGATCCGAAGAAGGCGCCTGCCGGCGCATCGCTCGTGCCACGTATGTTCGAGGGGAAGGCCGTGGCCGAGTCGACGAAGGTGGCTGCCATCTTCAAGCCGTATCTCGAGCAGGTCGCGGCGAAGAGAAATCAGTATCTCGGCATCCGCACCACGGACCGCTTCAGGCGCGCCTACTACCGCGAGTCGCCGCTCGGCGATCTGCTGACAGACGCGATGCGTACGTACCTGAAGGCCGACGTCGCCTTCCTCAACTCGGGAGGGATCCGCACCGATCTGCCGGCAGGAGCGCTCCTCTACGCGAATCTGTTCGACGTCTCGCCGTTCGACAACTTCCCCGCGGTGGTGACGATGACCGGCGCACAGTTGCGGCGAATGCTGGAGATCACGTCGATCGGCGGCGGGCGCGGGATCCTGCAGACCAGCGGACTCCGGTACACGTTCGACGAAGGGCGCGATGCCGATAAGCCGGCGGCGCAGCGGAATCGTCTGACCGAGGTCACGCTGGCGAACGGACAGCCGCTCGATCCGGCCGCGCTCTACAAGGTGGCAACGATCGATTTCCTCATCACCGGCGAAGGGCTGGAATCGCTGATGAAGCAGATTCCCGCCGAACGGATCAGGATCGATTACACCCGCCCGATCCGCGAGCTGTTGATCGATGCGTTGAAAGCGATGCCGCAGCCGTTGGCCCCGAAGGTGGATGGCAGGATCACCGTTCTCAATCCGGTGGGGACGGGGGACTAGGGCCGGCACGGCCGGCTGCGTTGGTTGCCCAAGGCTCGGCCACCATCTTCGCTCTATTGTTCTGCCGCGCAGACCGCTAGGCAGGCGGAGGCGCGGAGACGCGGAGAGCGGCAACGCGATTGCACAAGGCGCGCGCATGACAGTGATTGTTCTCTTCGGCGGGCGCAGCGATGAGCGGCACGTCTCCGTGGCCTCGGCGCAGAACATCGTCCGGACGCTGAACGGACC
>WNFG01002437.1_pt1 | contig 19431 bp, 17 predicted proteins | sample 5400431 | NCBI WGS metagenome assembly WNFG01 (sample SAMN13153346, study PRJNA577476) | soil metagenome | isolation source: 120 cm saprolite under Douglas fir tree site 2 hole 3 replicate 2 | place: USA:California | collected 2015-04-18 | reverse complement strand
AAGGTCGCGATGCCGATATTCTCCGCGGCGATCTTCTCAGGTACCTTGTAAGCCTCAAGGGCGTGGTGGAAGGCGCGAATTTTGTATCCGAACTCTTTCGCCATTGCGATCTCGGTCAAGAACTCGTCGGCGCGATAGCAGTGGATGTGCACCAGGAATTTGCCACGCAGAATGTCAGCCAGCGCCTCCAGTTTCAAGTCGTGCTTGGGCGGCTTGGCGTCCCTGTCGCCGCGCTTGACCTTGGCGTTGTACTCGTCCCACTCGCGCATGTAGTCCTGTGCCTGTACCAGCGCTTCGCGCTGTACGGCGAAATTCCCCATGCGCGTGGATGGAAGCTGATCACGACTGCCATAGACCCGCTTGGGATTTTCACCGCTGGCAAACTTGATGGAGCGCGGCGCTCCGGGAAAAAGCATAGCGTCGCGGTTGGCGCCATACTTGTGCTTGATTACGACTGACTGCCCGCCGATCATGTTGGCCGACCCATGCAGTAGCAGGGATGTCGTCACTCCGCCGGCCAGGGCGCGGTAGATGGCCTTGTCCTGATAGTCGAAGGCGTCGATCATCATCATTTGGGGAGTGATCGGGCTGGTGGCCTCATTCACGTCGTCATCGAGAGCGAGATGGGAATGGGAATCGATGATGCCAGGAGTCAAGTATTTCCCGCCAGCATCAATCACGATCGCGGTGGCGGGAGCGTTGACCTTTTCGCCGACGGCGGCAATCTTGCCGTCCTTGACGTAGACGCTGCCGTTCTTGATAGTGCCGTGGGTCACGGTCATGACAACCGCATTCTTGATAACGACGCCGTTGTGCGTAGGCGCCACCGCTGATGTTTGCGCTGCCGCAGTCCCGGGAACGCTTAGCAGGATGGCGACCCAGAATGCGCTGCTGAGCGGAAGACGTGTCGTAGAACGACCCATTATGGAAACTCCTTGTCAGGAAGAAACGCGATTCTAGTTTTCACGGAGCCCAGCGTCAACCCGATCGTCGCCCGCCTGTCTTGGTGGGACTGTATTATCTCTAAAACAAATCTGCGCATAAGGGGATTTGGACGTGAGACGCTTAATTTGGTTAGTAAGCTTTCTAGCGACTGCGACCGTCAGCCTGGTGGCCGCGACTTGCCCGACCAATCAGTCCAAGGAAGAAAATACTCTGGTGCAGGCAGAACAGACGTGGGCTAAGGCGCTTGAGCAGCATGATGCGGACGTAGTGGGTTGCCTGATGGCTGACGAATTTCAGGATGCCGACACTAACGGTGAACTTCACGATCGCGCCCAGGTACTGGCACGCATTCCCCAGCGGCCTGCTTATTCCAATCAATTGCAGGACATGCATGCGCGTGCCTATGGGGATTTCGCTTTCGTTCGCGGCCTGAACAGAGTTTTGGACAGTTCGGGAAAACTGCTTGCTCAGGTGAGGTTCACAGACGTGTTCGTCTACCGTGATGGAAGATGGCAGGCTCTCGCTGGTCACGAGACGTTAGTCACGAAAAAGGCGCCATAGGACCCGGCTGCCAGTTGCATTTGGAACTTTTTGTCACAACTCAAGAACCGGAAATCCCTTCATGCGTGCTGTGGTTCAAAGAGTCAGTCGCGCGAACGTCGTGGTGAGCGGAGAGTCCACCGGGGAAATTGCGCGAGGTCTGCTGGTGCTACTCGGAGTCGGGCAGGCAGACACCGAATCTGATGCCGACTATCTGGCCGAAAAGATCAGCGGGCTGCGCATCTTTGAAGATGACAACGGCAAGATGAACCTGGCAGTCAATGAAATTGGCGGAGCCGTTTTGGTGGTTTCGCAGTTCACTTTGTATGGCGATGTCCGCCGCGGCAAGCGGCCGTCATTCGACGCCGCCGCTCCACCGCCAAGAGCCCGCGAATTGTATGAATACTTTGTCGAACGGATTCGCGCCCTGGGGTTGCGATGCGAAACGGGTCGATTTCAGGAAATGATGCAGGTCGAACTGGTGAACGATGGGCCGGTGACTATTCTGCTGGATTCGGTAAAGAATTTTTAGTTGCGAAGCATTGCAGCATCATCGGAATCTTAAGTCAATCGACGTACTAAGCCGCAGCTAGGATCGCGTCTGCGATGCGCGCTGCTTCTACTCCGGCCCGCACATCGTGGGTACGAATGATATGGGCTCCCTTCACAATCAATGCTGTTTGCGTAGCTATGGTCCCATAGGTGCGCTGCTCTGGTAGCGCATCCTGGCCATTATGCGCCAACGTCCGTCCGATGAACGATTTTCGCGAGGTTCCCGCGAGCATCGGAAAGCCAAGTGCCTGGAATTCATCGAAGCGCGCCAGCAGAGGGTAGTTTTCCCCGAATTTTTTTCCAAAGCCGAACCCTGGGTCTAGCACTAATCGCTCTCTCTTGATGCCAGCAAGCACTGCCGCGTCGGCCCACTGTCTTAGTTCACGTTTTACCAACAGCACCGGATCGCCTATCGGTGGCAGCGTGCGCCATTCTTCAGGGCGACCGCGCATGTGCATCAACACTGCGCCGCACTTTAACTCGGCGATCGTCTTCGCCATATGAGGATCCCAGCGAAACCCGCTCACGTCATTTACGATTTCGGCGCCTTCGTTGACGGCTGCCCGCGCCACGGTCGACTTGTAAGTGTCCACTGAAATCACGGCGTCGGAGCGTTTTTGCTTTAGCATTTTGATAACCGGGATCACTCGCGCCAGCTCTTCATTCTCGGTTACGGCTCCCGTTCTGGACAGCGCGGTCGGTTCAGAGGATGGACTCTTATCTGTTTCGGGAGAACGTACTTCGGAAGGAGCAGGCTTGACCTCCGCTCCTGGACGTGTAGACTCGCCACCAACGTCGACTATATCCGCACCCTCTTCCAGCAGTTGCAGCGCGTGCTGAACCGCTTTGTCCGTGTCGAAAAACAGACCGCCGTCCGAAAAAGAGTCCGGGGTTACGTTGAGTACTCCCATGATCAGGGTGCGCTTGCCGAGTTCGAGCGATCGTGATCTAAGACTCCAGCGGTAAACGGGACGCATCCGCCCGATTCTAAATCACTTCATTGCACGCAACGATCAGGGAACCCCGGCGGCACTGGCATCCGTTAGGTGGACGCTGGGGCAGATATTCTTGCAGGCGGATGTTAGAATCTCGTTACTACCATGCGCCGTACGCGCCCATTTCTTCCTATCATTTGCCTGTTGCTGGCGTCCCAGCTCTATGCGGCTGGGGTCAAACCGCTAACGAAACGTATCGCCGCCGTACTTTCTGATCCTGATCTCTCCCACGGCTTTTGGGGCATCGAAGTCGTTTCGCTTCCCAGCGGGCGCATTTTGTATGCGCAGAATTCCGACAAGTTATTTACTCCGGCGTCTAACACAAAGCTTTTTACCACCGCGGCGGCACTTGCGCTGGTGGGGCCTGACTATAAGTTTCACACCACAGTGGAAACTGCCGGCACGCTGGACAAGTATGGACGCCTCAGTGGCGATCTTGTCCTGATGGGGCGTGGCGATCCCAATCTTTCGGGAAGAGCATTGCCTTACGATCTGCGTACGGAGCGTAACGATCATCCGATTCAGGTACTGGAAAATCTGGCGGACGCGCTGGTGCAAAAGGGCGTGAAGTACGTTGACGGTGACATCGTTGCCGATGATTCCTACTTCGCGTTCGAACGCTACGGCGAAGGCTGGAGCCAGGACGACCTGGTGTGGGGTGACGGAGCTCCCGTTTCGGCCCTCACGATTAATGACAACGTAGTATTCGTGAATATTCTGCCCGCCGACCGACCCGGCGAGCGTGCGTTCGTCAGCGTGACGCCGTTCGCTGATTATTACCGCATCGATAACCGGATCATCACCACACCCGCGGGGACCGGCCGGATTTGCCGCGCAGCTTTTCCGGAGCTTGCTGGAAAAGCGTGGCATCGCGGTTTACGGTCGTCAACGAACCCATCACACGGAACTGGCCAGCCTCTCCACGTTCAGCGTCACCAGTCTCGCGCCTTCGCGCGGTGGAGACGACACCCAGTTCCGGTCAGGACAGATGAATCAGCCTCTGGTCCTGGCCAGCAATGAGTCCAAGCCCATCAGTGAAGATGTACGCGTGATCAACAAGGTCAGCCAGAACCTGCATGCGGAAATCCTGCTAAGGCTCTTGGGACGCGAAAAGGGAACGGCCGGCACGGTGGAAGGTGGATTGGAAGTGCTTCGCGGATTTCTGACCCAGGCGAGCGTGCCCGCCGATCAATACCTTTTTTATGACGGCTCCGGCTTGTCGCGCCAGAACCTCGTCACACCGCATGCTGTCGTTCAATTGCTTCGCTACGCTGCGGAACAGCCGTGGGGTAATGTTTACCGAAGCACGTTCCCTCTCTCAGGAGTGGATGGCTCGCTTTCCGATCGTTTCAAAAATACGAAACTGCAAGGTCGAGTCAACGGAAAGACCGGCTCACTCGGCGGAGTGAAGGCGCTTTCGGGTTACGCAAAGACCGACAAGGGCGAGCAAGTCGCCTTCTCGATTCTCTCCAATAATTTCAATCTTCCGAACAAACGCGTTACCGACACGATTGACCGCATCGTCGAAGCCATCGTCGCGGACGCACCAGCCTCGAAATAGGCGGGGCCCCTTACGCGAGGATGAACGGCAGAGTCGTGACGGTCAGGTCATCTGAAGAAACAGGATAGCGTCGGGCCTGAACTCCCAAGCTGACCCCTGAGCCAAACACTCGCGGCTCGGTACCAAGGAACTCGCTTTCGCGGAACAGTCGTACTGAAGGGCCGCGAAATTTCTGCGGAAACTCTACGTTTTCCTGGGCGCCACAGCATAGGTAAAGAGAGAGCAAGTCACAGAATTGGAGAACATCTATCAATATCTCGACGTTCTCACGAGAGCACTCATCCAGGGTAGCCAACCTCTTCTGCCGCTCCGTTTCATTTGTAATGAATGATCGGAACCTTTGGGTGTCATCGGGGATATCGCCCGCGGTTTGCAAGCGAGTTTCTGCGAGTCGTGAGAAATGTCCGCTCACAACAATCCCACCCAGCGGACCGGCTTGTTCCGCGATGGAAATCGAGTCACGCCAAGCGGAGAGAAATTCGACTGGCGCCATTTCCAGAAACGAACGCGGCTTCCTCTTCATGATGTCGGCATACCCGTCATCGTCAAATTGTTTCCAACCGGCGTCGTGCAGGGCAATCGCCCGTACAACATCAGGATCCAGCTTCGGAAACAATGGGGATGAAATGTTCGCGGCCAAGTCGCCCGCGAGAGCAGCGTGATCGGCCTGCGTGACCAGCCACCAAGCTTGAGCATCGCGTTTTTGCTGCCGCTCTACCGCCTCCCAAGCTGGAACGAGATTTGCTTGACCAAGCGGCTTGGTGCGGCCGGACTCCCCCGATGGCGAATTCAATGGAAGGAGAACCATTCGAGATCACGTCTTCATTCGAGATGGGAGGAAACAAGACGAACAGGCTCGTTTCTGCGCGGCTTGATGCGGAGGGCGGGCCAAAGCAGATTTCATTGTGGACGCTTTGCTGCCTGTCGCGTTCGTGTTCCCTTCATGGCTCCGGGACCGGTTCCCGTCGGCGGCTTACGTAATCCTTCAATTAGTTGCTTGAGCACGACCGCATTGTTGTGTTTTTCATTCTTAGAGGCGAAGAGCAGAGTCATGCGACGGTGTTTTCCGGCAAGCCGATAGAGTTGTTCCAGGGCGCCTGCCGCCTCATCCCGCATAAGCTCCTTCAAGTACCGTTTACGAAAGGTCGGCCACGCCTCGGGACGGGCATGAAACCACTTTCGTAGAGTGTCCGATGGAGCTAATTCTCTCAACCAGGCCCGCACTGCAGCTTTCTCTTTGCTCACTCCGCGAGGCCATAGTCGATCCACTAGAACCCGCGTCCCGTCGGAAGGGGCTGCTCTCTCATAAACGCGTTTCAGCATTATCGGCATGGCGTGCTCTGATATGGTGCTCTATTATTTCACTTCGGCCACAAGTTTCTCGCGAACCCGCGCAAACTTTCCGGCATCGAATTTCGTGAGGCAAGGTGCGATTTCATCTGTTCGTGTTATTTATGGAATCTCAAAACTTTTATTTGAAGTCCATGCTTTATCGCTGTGCAGCCCTGATAGTGCTTGTGTCACTTCTCGGCTGCAACGTTGAACGGCGCAAAAGCGACGTGGAACTTGGGCTTAATCCGCAACAAGCCGCCGGCCGCCGCGTGTATGACAACTACTGCGAGCGTTGTCATGAGCCCTATTCCTCGCGAGGCAAGAAGGGCCCGAGCATGAAGGAAGTTTTCAAAAAGCCATTCCTGCCGAGCGGGCTCCCCGCAAATGACGAACGAGTCAGTGAAATCATCCGTTCCGGGCACGGCACAATGCCCGGCTTTGGACAGGTACTCACCCCGGAACAAGTTCAGGACCTTCTTGCCTACATGCACTCTTTGTAGGCTCGTCTTCTTCTTTACTGGGTTGACCGTGGGATAATTACCTCCGGTGAAGACCGCCACCAAATCCGATCTATACCGCAAGCTGCCTTCGGTGGACGATTTGCTGCGCGAGGCGGGACTCATGACCCTGGTAGCCCGTGACGGCCACGCCGCGGTCGCCGACGCCGCTCGTGCCGTGCTTGCCCGTCTGCGCACAGAAATCTCCGATGGGCATCTCGACTCCGCGGCCATTGAGGCCGCCACTGCTGGGCTGGTTGGCGCGGTCGAAATTCAACTCCACAAGACGCTCAGTTATTCATTGCGTTCCGTGATCAATGCTACGGGCGTGATCCTGCATACCAACCTGGGGCGTGCGCCGTTGCTTTCATCCGCGCTCGATCACATCCGAGACATTGCGAACACGTACTCGAACCTGGAGTTCGACGTGATCTCCGGAGAGCGTGGCAAGCGCGATGTGCATGTCGAGCGGCTTTTCCGAAAGCTGCTGAATGATGGCTTCGCAGGCGAAGGCGCCACCGCGGCAGACGTCTTGACGATCGTGGTCAACAACAATGCCGCGGCTGTCCTGCTGGCGCTGAACACTCTGGCCGACGGCGGAGAAGTCATCGTCTCACGCGGTGAACTGGTCGAAATTGGGGGATCATTTCGTATTCCGGATGTGATGTCCAAGTCCGGCGCGGTGCTGCGCGAGGTAGGCACAACCAACCGGACGCGCATCGCCGACTATGAGAAAGCCATCAGCGAAAACACGCGATTGTTGTTGCGCGTACACCGTTCCAATTTCCAGATCAGTGGTTTTACGGAACGACCATCGCTCGAGGAGCTGGTGAGTTTGTCTCGCAAACGGAGCATACCGGTGGTCGAGGATCTCGGGAGTGGAGCATTGTTCGATCTGAATTGCGTGGGAGTGAGCGGGGAGCCGGGTGTGATTGATAGTCTCCGAGCCGGAATAGACGTGGTCACTTACAGCGGAGACAAGCTGCTGGGCGGTCCGCAAGCCGGTATTCTCAGCGGGCGTCATGATCTGATTGCGCGCATGAGATCGAATTCACTGTTTCGCGCGCTTCGTGTCGACAAGCTTACTTACGCCGCACTCGAAGCAACGCTGCTGGCATATATCAAACGTGATCACGAGGCAATTCCCGCTCTGCGTATGATGCGCACCTCGAAAGAAGAGATCGGCAAACGCGCAGAGGCTGTCGCTCAAAAGCTTACATCTGCGGTACTGAAGGTGGAGATTGCCGACGGAGAATCCGTAATTGGCGGTGGGGCTGCGCCTTCCGCGGTCCTGCCTACGCGTCTCCTGGCGGTAAGTTGCGCTGATCTTAGCGCCGACGAACTCGCCGAACGCTTGCGAACTTCTGATCAGCCGGTGGTTGCGCGAGTTGAAGAGGGGCGGGTGTTGCTGGACTTGCGAACCGTGTTTCCCGAGCAGGACGATGCCGTTGTGGGCGCACTGAAGCGCGCGAGCCGAGAATAAGTCACCATCCAGGCTCTGTGAGTCCACTGCTTGTGGTGAAATGGAAGCATGGCCACGCTCTACACCATTGGCCACTCGACGCGCGCTCTGGATGAGCTGGTCAATGCCCTTAAGGCACACGCTATTGAAGTTCTAGTCGACATCCGGTCCCTTCCAATGTCACGCCGCCTGCCGCATTTCAATCGCGAATCCCTGCAAACGTCCTTGCCGGTTGTTGGCATCAAGTACGTTTGGATGAAGGAACTGGGTGGACGCCGGAAAAAGATTCGAGATGATTCACCTAACACCGCGATGCGTAGCGAGAGCTTCCGTAATTACGCCGACTACATGCTGACACCCGAATTCGAGGGCGGCATTTCCCAACTGCTTGGGCTTGCCGAAGGTTCCCGCACAGCCTACATGTGCGCCGAGCGCGTCTACTTCCGCTGTCATCGTATGCTGGTTTCGGACTGGCTGGTCGCGCATGGCCATACGATCCTGCACATTGATTCCGAGAAGCCAGCGAGACCTCACAAGCTGACGCCCGAGGCACATCTTGTGAATAATCAAATTCTCTATAACGCGGACCAGTTGTTCTGACCTCCCAGGACAACGTTCTGGTCCGTGCTTGTGCTAATTTGAACCCATGATCGTCGGTACCGGCATCGATATTGCCGAAGTTCCACGCATTCGCGCAGCCATCGAGCGCTTCGGAGATCGTTTCGTCAAACGCATTTTTACTGATGGCGAAATTCGCTACTGCCAATCGAAGGCAAACCGAGTTGAGCGCTATGCTGCGCGCTTCGCGGCCAAAGAGGCTGCCATGAAAGCGCTCGGCACCGGTTGGAACTACGGGGTCCGCTGGTGCGACATTGAAGTTACTCGCAGGCCGGGCAGCCGACCTACCATCGTGTTCCACGGAAAGGCTGCCGAGTTCGCAACGAGGCTTGGCGCCAGAAATGTTGCACTCTCACTCACGCACACTACCGACCAGGCTCTTGCGCAAGTTATTTTGGAAAGTTAAACGGAACAGTTCTGCTAGACTGTCGCTTCCGGAACAAATCTTTAAGATGCCAGCCGTTCAAACTGCTGTCCTGCCCGCTGCCGGCACCGATCGCCACCAACGAGCGCTGCTGTTTGGAGTGGCACTCACCAGTTTTTCAGCGTTGCTGCTGGAATTGGCGCTAACCCGGCTTTTCTCAGTTGTGCTCTTCTACCATTTCGCCTTTCTCGCCATTTCGATCGCGTTATTGGGACTCGGCGCGGGCGGCGTGTTCGCCTACATCTTCAAGCAACGCCTGGCAAAATTCGAAACCCGCCGGTTGGCGACAATCCTTTGCACGATCAACGCCATAAGTGTCCTTCTGGCACTCGAAGTTATCGTCCACGTACCGGTTTCGCTGGAGCTCTCGTGGGTTAACTTCGGCAATCTTACGGCGATCTATCTTGTGGCGGCAGTGCCGTTCTTCTTCACCGGCTTGCTTTTCTCGGTGGTCTTCGCGAGGGAATCCCAGCTCATCTCGCGCCTTTACGGTGCCGACCTTGCTGGCGGCGCAGTCGCGTGCCTTGCACTGGTCCCTTTACTCAACTGGATTGGCGGGCCTAATACGGTCTTGTTCGCCGGACTGGCTATGGTGCTTGCCGCGGCTATCTGGGCTCCTACTTCCGATGGCCGCAAACGTGGACTGTTGTGGGCCCTGGTGATGGCAACCGTCATCGGCGCAAATTATTACGGCGGCTTGCTTGACGTGATTTACGCCAAAGGCATACGGCGCGACAAATCTACAGGCCTGGAATACGTTCGCTGGAACGCCATCTCGCGGGTCGAGGTGGATAACTATCCCGACGGCTCCAAGTACATCGTGATCGATGCGGACGCCAACACGGCAATCATGAATGTTGATCCGCATGGATGGGAGGGCACGGAGTGGCAGCACGTGCTGATGGGCACCGCGCCGGCTTTGGCCAATGTGCTTCGTCCTCGCGGTGACTTCGCCATTATCGGCCCGGGAGGCGGGGTAGACGTACTGCGAGCTGTGGCTAATGGTAGTAGCAAGGTTACCGGAATTGAGATCAACCGCATCATTGTGAATAACATCATGCGCGGCCGCTACGCGAAGTTTGCGTATCACCTCTATGAAATTCCAGAGGTAAACATTCATATCGGAGACGGCCGCTCCTTCATCCGCAATACGCCGGACCACTACGACGTGCTACAGATGACCTTGGTGGATACGTGGGCTTCCACCGCCGCGGGAGCCTTTGCGCTTAGCGAAAACAATCTTTATACCGTGGAGGCATTTCGCGAATATTTTGAACATTTGAAACCAGATGGCATGATCGCTATCACGCGCTGGGAATTTAAGCAGCCGCGCGAAGCGCTTCGCGTAGTGTCGGTGGCGATGGAAGCGTTGCGGCACCTGGGGATTTCGAATCCTGCCCAGCATTTCATCATTGCTTCCGATGGTCCGCTCGAGGAAGACGGCCGGCCAGTCCTAGTGCTGGCAAAGCGTAGCCCTTTCACGTCCGAGGAAGAAGCTGCCATCCGCGCACACCTTCAGATGTATCCAAACCTGGTGCCGCTGTACTTGCCATCTTCGCCGCAAGGCAACCCGTTTTCTCAACTCATTGCCAGCAACGATCCCTACGCTTTCGCCCGTGGATATGAGTTCAACGTGGCGCCGGTAACTGATAACGCGCCCTTTTTCTTCTTCACACTCAAAACGGCGCAGATTCTCGATGAGGAGTTGCAGCAAGGCGTCGACTGGAAAGTCAATCTGGGAGTGGTTGTGCTCGGTATGGTGCTGCTGATTTCTCTCGCAGCCGTGCTTGCCTTCCTCATCATTCCGATGGCTGTGCGCGGGAGCCGGAGAAGCCAACGGGCGCTTCCGCTTCTTTATTTCGTAGCCATCGGACTGGGTTACATCCTGGTAGAGATCGCGTTTATCCAGCGTTTCGTGTTGTTCCTGGGGCACCCTACCTATGCGCTAACGGTCGTCATCTTCCTGTTGCTGCTTTCGAGCGGAGCGGGCAGTCTGGCATCCCGCCGATGGTTGTCTAGCACCAGCCGAGGCTGGCTGCCTCTCGTGGTGATCGGCGCGGCAATTCTTCTCTACGTGTTCGTTCTTCCAGCGATCCTTTCTGCTCTCGTGGGCTTACCCTTTACTATCAAGTTGTTGGTTAGCGCCGTACTGCTGGTGCCGCTAGGGTTTGTTATGGGTATGCCCTTTCCCACCGGCCTTCACGCGCTGGCTGGCCCGCCAGTCCCGAACTTCGTCCGTTCCAGTTCCGCAACGGGGCTTGTGCCGAACCTATCGGAAGCGAACGCCGTGGAATGGGCCTGGGCTTTGAACGCCGCATCGAGCGTTCTGGGGTCGGTACTGGCCATGGTGATTGCGATCCATTTTGGGATGAATGTGACTCTGGCCTGCGGTGCGGCTGCGTATGTTCTTGCCCTGGCGCTCTCTCCATCCCTACAAGCACCGCGCCTGACGTGAAGCTGGGTCATCGGTCTGCTATTATTCATCAAATTCCCCCGCGATTCGAGCGGTACGAAGGGCTGCTATGATGACATTGCTCGGGAGAAAACTTGCCTAGTCAGAAGCAGTTGAAATGGTCGCAACTGAAGGTAGGACTGACCGTATTGTTCGCCAGTATTACGCTGGCGGTCCTGATTTTCCTCATGTCCGGCAGTAGTGGTTGGTTCACTCCGAAGATTGTTATCAAATCATATTTCGATAATGCCGGGGGCCTGCGCGAGGGCGCTCCTGTCCGTCTCGAAGGAGTGCCGATCGGAAATGTCAGCGAGATTAAGGTAGTCGGAGGGAAGCCGCTGACGCCTGTCGAAGTCACCATGAAGGTGGGCACCAGGTATCGTTTCCTCCTGCGCAAGGATTCAGTCACCTTGCTATCGACGGCAGGTGTGCTCGGCGAAACCTATGTTGATATCGACAGCAAGAGGGCAAGGGGTCCGGAGGTGCAGAATGGCGATGTGCTCCCAACCGAAGAGCACCCCGACTTCAACGACGTTGTCCGTTCCAGCCAGAGCACTTTGCAGAATATGGATGCCTTGCTCAAGCGCGCTGACCGCATCCTGGCATTTGTTGAGACGGGTAAAGGTTCGATTGGCAAGCTGATTTACGACCCCAATCTCTATGATCGGTTGAATACTACGGTAAATGATTTCAAAAGCATCGTGGACGAGGTTAAGAACGGCCAAGGCAGCATCGGGCAATTGATTGCGAGCGACGAAGCCTACAAGAAGGCCGTGGCTGCGGTTGACAAGCTCAATGTCATCATTGACGAACTCCAGCAGGGCAAAGGCGCCGCTGGTAAATTTCTGAAAGATCCTGCTCTTTACGACAATGCCAACGAAACTATCAGCAACGTCAAGAAGCTGACCGATGACATCAATGCGGGCAAAGGTGCCATCGGCAAGCTGGCCCGGGACCAGGAATTCGCTAACAAGTTGCAGAACACTATGAACAGGATCTCGGCGATTACCGATCGCATGGAGGCCGGAGAAGGCACGTTTGGCTTGCTTCTGAAAGACCCGGCACTCTACAACAATTCCAACCAGATGCTGCTGGAAACCCGCGAACTGGTCAAAGCGATACGAGAGAATCCCAAGAAGTACCTGACCTTTCACGTGAAAGTTTTCTGATCACCAAGGCTAAAAGAGCGCAATTGCGGCAGTGCTGAGACGCGGCAAGGCCACTCCATGTTGACAATTCGGTTGTGTATGCGTCGAATAATTGGTTAAGTGTGCCGCAGAGAAACCAGCGAGACTTCATTCTCACGGCGATTTCGAATCATGATCCCAATGCTGAATGAATTTTTGACGTCGACCCCACTCTCGATACGAGGAACTATGTTCCGTCTAAGAACTGCCCTCTTTCTTCTCGCCTTCGTCGCCATGAGCATGGCGCAGAACACAAATTCCGCACAGAAACCCGGCGAATCTCCAAAGCCCTCGGGGAATGTGCGCTTCACCCCGGACTTGCTGGACAAGAATATTGATCCCTGTACTGATTTCTACGCCTATGCCTGTACGAAGTGGCAGGCGCAAAACCCGATTCCCAGCGACCGGCCAGGCTGGGGACGTTTCAATGAACTACAGGAGCGCGGGGAATATATTGTTCGCGACATCCTTCAAAAATATTCTGCGAATGATGCGAAGCGCGGCGTTAACGAGCAGAAGATCGGCGACTATTACTCGTCGTGCATGGACGAAAACGCCATTGAGAAAGCCGGGACCCACCCCTTGGATAGCGATCTGAAAAGCATCGTGGATCTGAAATCCAAAGACGCCCTCACACCAGAAGTTATGCGTCTGCACCGCGAAGGCGTGAATGTGCTCTTCAATTTCGGCTCGGAACAGGATTTTAAGGATGCCAACCAGGTGATTGGGGAAGCCAGCCAGGGCGGGATGGCACTGCCCGACCGAGACTACTACCTCAAGGATGATCCCAAGTCAGTCGAACTCCGCAAGCAGTATGTCGCACACGTGCAGAAGATGTTCGAATTAGCCGGAGATGCTCCGGACAAAGCAGCGGCCGAAGCCAAGACCGTGCTGGATCTGGAGACCGCGTTGGCTAAAGGGGCTCTCGACCGGACTAGCCGCCGCGATCCCGACAAGGTGTATCACAAGATGACCGCGAAGGAACTGGCCACACTAAGCCCTGATTTCGGCTGGCAGGTTTACTTTGAAGGTATTGGTACACCTCCGGTTCAGAGCCTGAATGTTACCGAGCCAGAATTTTTCAAGCAGATGGATACGGTACTGAAATCTGCGCCGGTGGATGATTGGAAAACCTATCTTCGCTGGCACGTCGTACACGCGAATGCCCCCCTGCTTCCGGACAGTTTCGTGCACGAGAATTTTAATTTTTTCCAGAAACAGTTACAGGGCACGAAGGAACTTAGTCCGCGTTGGAAACGTTGCGTCCGTGCGACGATCGGCGATCTCGGCGAGGCTGTCGGGCAGAAGTACGTCGAGCTTACCTTTGGTTCAGAAGGCAAACAACGCACACTAAGAATGGTGGAACAACTGGAGAAGGCGCTTGGTCAAGATATTCAAAATCTGCCGTGGATGGGCGCGGAGACCAAGAAGCAGGCCATGGTGAAGCTCGCGGCCATTACCAACCGCATCGGCTATCCAGACAAATGGCGTGATTACTCCACACTGACGATTGCTCGCGGGGACGCTCTGGGCAATTCGCTTCGATCGAACACCTTCGAGTTCCAGCGGCAACTCAACAAGATCGGCAAGTCCGGTAAACAAAGGCGACTGGCCTTATCCGCCGACCACGATCAACGCCAGCTACAACCCGCTGCAGAACAACATCACGTTTCCTGCCGGCATCCTGCAGCCGCCCTTTTACGACAATCAGGCCGACGATGCCATGAATTTCGGTGGTATCGGCGCGGTTATCGGTCACGAACTCACCCACGGCTTCGACGATCAAGGGAGCAAGTTCGACGCTAACGGCAATCTCCGTAACTGGTGGACTGACCAGGACCACAAAGAATTTGATCAGAGAACGAGTTGTGTCGCCGACCAGTATTCGGGTTATACCGCGGTTGACGATCTCAAGCTCAACGGCCGCCTGACCCTCGGTGAAAACACGGCCGACAATGGCGGCATGCGCATCGCCCTTATGGCTTTGATGAATAGTCTAGCCGGTAAAGAATCTCCACCGATTGACGGTCTCACCACTCAGCAGCGCTTCTTTTTGGGTTGGGTCAATGTGTGGTGCAGTAATCGAACCGATGAGTACTCGCGAATGCTGGTCACGATAGATCCACACTCACCGGGCCGCTGGCGCGTGAACGGTCCTGTCTCTAATACGCCGGAGTTCCGTGAAGCGTTCCATTGCAAGCCGGATGCGCCCATGGTTCGCCAAAACGCCTGTCGAGTGTGGTGAAGCGAGTGTAGTTCTGGGGCGCTTACAAAGAAGATGTAGGAACGGATCGCGGTCGGCTTATGCCTGCATCAGCCTGCTCGTGCGCGTGATAGCTGGAGCGCACAAGCGGTCCCGATTCGACGTGGCGAAAGCCGAAACGTAGGGCCTCTTCTTTCAAGAAGGAAAACTCGTCCGGCGTATAGAAACGTGCAATTGGTAAATGGTCGCGTGAAGGCCGCAGGTATTGCCCCACGGTCAGAATATCCACTGCTCGTTCGCCGAGATCGCGAAAAACATCCACCAGCTCCCCGAGAGTTTCACCCAGCCCGACCATCACACCGCTCTTAGTCACTATGCCAGGTGAAAACTTCTTGGCGTTTTCCAAGAGCCGCAGCGTGCGTTCGTAGCGCGCTCCCGAACGCACGACGCGATAAAGACGAGGCACTGTCTCGGTGTTGTGGTTGAGCACATCCGGCTGCGCGCCGAGCACGATACGTAATGCCTCGTCGAGACCCTGAAAATCAGGGATGAGCACTTCGACGCGGCAACCGGGCGCAAGTTTCCGAATCTGCTGGATAGTCTCGGAAAAAATCTTCGCACCGCCGATGTTGTCATCATCGCGGTTCACGCTGGTGACGACAGCGTGCTTTAGTCCCAGGGCGGCGACGGCTTCAGCCACGCGCTGTGGCTCGTCCCAGTCAATCGCTTCAGGACGTCCTTTCGGCACAGCGCAGAAACCGCAGCGTCGGGTGCAGATGTCACCCAGCAACATGAAAGTCGCCGTGCGATGGTTCCAGCACTCGCCGATATTGGGACACTGCGCCGACTCACATACCGTGTGCAGTCCCAGGCCTCGGGCTAATTTTTTGAGCTGGTGGAAATTCTCTCCCATCGGAGCGCGTGCTTTCAGCCATTCCGGCTTCGGCTGCCGTGTCTTGGAGCCAAGCTCAATCTGCACGAGTTGTGACGGACTCGCCATCTACCTCTTGATTTTACATGCAGGCAAAGCGATGGCGAACACCGACCACGGTGTTAGCAGCTTGAATCGAGCACAAAAGATCTCGCCGCGGCAATGTTCAATTGGCGGTGAAAACCTTTTCACACCCTATCGCGGCATTTTCCATCGGATCCGCTTCGCTGCAATCCATATCTGGCTCGCTCTAAGCTATGGGTTGTAAGTCATTCACTGTCAAGAAAATCTTGGCGACAAGTTCATCTGGCTCCAGTCACCCGAGTGGCTATCGCCGTGCATCTAGGTAGATGTTCGCACTTAAAGGATGGTTTCCATCTATGGGCCCTTGCTTCCTCAAACTTAAGTTCCCCCTCGCAATCGCGTTGACGCTTTTGGCTGTGCTCGTGTTCGCAGCGCCCAAAGCATCGGCCGATTCCATTAACCTCACATCAAATAATCTGGGAATACCCGGAAGTATCGGGACGGTAAGCCTCACCCAGAGCGGTGTTAACCAGGTTACGGTTAGCATTACCATGAATCCTGGTTTTACCATCAAGCTTCAAGGTGGAGACGTCTTCTTCAACAGTTCTCTTGGGTTGAACGCCAGCAATATCAGCGGGATTACCGTAGTTGCCGGAGGCAATACCTACACCGGACTGATGGATAAAATGCAGTTCGACAAGAATGCCAGCACATTCGGGAAATTTGGAGACCGTCTCCTTAACTTCAAGAATGGGCCCAACGGCATCACCAGCGCGGACAAGCTTACCTTCGTTATCACCGCGCCCGGCCTCACTGTCGCTAGTCTTGAGACTGCCAATAGCCAGGGGTTGCTGTTTGCCATACATTTTTGTGATGTCTCTGGGACGAATTGCGGTACCAACACCGGCTTTGCAGCTGGGGGCACTATCTCCACCGTCCCTGAACCGGGGAGCATGACTCTTCTCGGCACGGGACTGGTAGGAATCGCGGGAATGGTCCGTCGCCGCTTGAAGCGTTAATGTATTGATTTTCGGCCAGGGAGAATCGGAAGACCGGCGCAAAGGCGCCGGTTTTTTATTGCATCGCGTTGATGCTCGCGCAGGTCTCAGCCAACTTCGACCAGTCCATACGTGTGTTGCCAACGCGTACGCATGTGGCGCAGAGCCAAATTAATTTCCTGCTGCGAAATTTCATCGCTGGGGCCGTCTAGCACGGCAGCGGCTTCGCGCTTCGCAGTTTCCAGAATCTGGCGGTCTCGGATCAGGTTGGCGACTTGGAAGCTTGGCAATCCCGCCTGGCGTGTGCCGAAAAACTCTCCCGGGCCACGCAGTTCCAGATCGAGTTCGGCGATCTGAAAACCGTCGCTGGTTCGAACCATTGCGTCCAGCCGGCGTTCCCCCTCTTCAGATACTTTGCCGCCGGTCATTAAAACGCAGTACGACTTGGCTGCGCCCCGTCCAATGCGCCCGCGTAATTGATGGAGTTGCGACAATCCGAATCGCTCCGCGTGTTCCACGACCATGATTGTCGCGTTCGGTACGTCCACACCCACTTCGATCACCGTGGTGGAAACCAGAATGCTGATTTCTCCTTTCTGAAACTGCTTCATCACGTACTCTTTCTCGTCGGGAGGCAAGCGGCCGTGCAGTAAGCCAACCCGCAGGTCGGGAAAAATGCGTTGTCGCATCTCCTTGTGCATTTTTATGGCAGCTTTCAGTTCGTTCTCTTCATTTTCCTCAATCACCGGATAAACCACGTATGCCTGGTACCCGGCGGCAACCTGCTTACGCACGAATTTCCAAACTTCCTCACAGCGGTCGTCGGACACGCGCCGAGTCACAATCGGCGTGCGGCCAGGAGGCATCTCATCAAGCACACTCAGGTCAAGGTCGCCATACAGTGTCAGCGCAAGGGTCCGTGGGATAGGGGTGGCGGTCATCACCAATACGTCGGGCTCCGGACCTGTTGCCTCGCCCTTTTTCGTCTCACTTGAGTTCGAGGCCGGACGCGCAGCAACGCCCGCCGTCACTTCTGTTCCTTTTTTCATCAGCTTCAGCCTTTGCATTACGCCAAATCGGTGCTGCTCGTCCACAATCACCAGACCGGGGTTCGCAAATTCGACTTTTTCTTCGATCAACGCATGCGTGCCAATCACCAATTGCGAGTTGCCTTGAGCAATATGACGCCGTGCTTCCCGCTTGCGATCTTGCTCCAGCGAGCCGGTGAGCAAAACAATTCGGTAACCTGCGTTTTCCAGAATGCGCCGTGCGGAAAAAAAGTGCTGCTGGGCGAGGATTTCTGTCGGCGCCATGAGCGCGACCTGGTAGCCGTTCTCGATAGCAATAATGGCGGCCTCAAACGCGACAATCGTCTTACCCGAGCCCACGTCGCCTTGTAACAAACGCCGCATCGGCGAGACCTTTTCCATGTCTGACGCGATTTCCTTCAGCACCTGCTTTTGCGCGGCGGTCGGGTGGAACGGCAAAATTTTCTTGATTGCCGCTCGCGCGCGATCATCCAAACGGAACGCAATGCCAGTCTGTGCTTTTTGCTCCCGCCGTTTTAGTTCGAGTCCCAGTTCGATGAAGAATAGCTCTTCAAAAATCAGGCGGATGTGAGCAGCCGTCCGCGAAGATTGCAGATCCTCGAGGCTCTCACCAGGGTCCGGCCAATGCACTTTCCACAACGCTTCTCGTGGAGAAATGAGTTCCCTCCGAGCACGTACTGCAGCAGGTATCGGGTCCAGCAGGTCGGGTGTGAGATTTTCCAACGCTGTGTGAATAATGCGACGGAACCAGCGTGACGTGAGCCGCCCTTGGCCAGCGGACTCGTAGATGGGAACAATCCGTCCGACTTCGAGCGATGCCGCGAACTTTTCTCCGGCACTCTCCGTGGCTCCCTCGTCGCTCGGATCGCCGAGAATTTCAAATTGCGGCTGGATAATCTGGAAGTCTCCGCGACGGTCGTCCACTTCCACTTTTCCGTACAGTGCAACCATCTGGCCGGGCTTGAACTTATCTTTCAGGTAGGTCCCGTGAAACCACAGACATCTAAGCCGCGCTCGGCCCTGGCCGGCAGTCATCTCAAAAATGGGCATTCGACGCGTTCGAAACAGGCCCGAGGTGCGAACTTCGGCGATGACCGTGGCCATCTCTCCAGGTCTGAGCTCCGCAATGGTGCGCGGATTCAGGCGGTCTTCGTAGCGAAAAGGCAGGTACTGCAGCAGTTCGTTGATGGTATGAATGCCCTTCGCCGCCAAAATCTCAGCCAGACGCGGGCCAATGCCCTTCACGTATTGAACGGGAGTGCTGAGTTCGAGCATCTCAACGGATGTTAGCAGGAGGGACCGAAGACTCGCTCAATGTAGGCGCGGGCGTCCTCGCCCGTGCGGTACGCAACCTTACAGGATGTATCGCGACAGGTCCTGATCTTTCACGATGTCGGTCAGCATTTTGCGGACATAGTCCGCGTCAATATTGACTTGCTGACCTTTTCTTTCTGGGGCGTCGAAACTGATCTCATCCAGCACTCGTTCCATAATGGTGTGCAGACGGCGGGCGCCGATATTTTCAGTGCCTTCATTCACGCGAAAGGCGAACCGCGCGACCTCCTCCAGCGACTCGGAGGTGAAATCCAGCTTCACACCTTCGGTTTCGAGTAATGCCGTGTACTGCTTCACCAGCGACGACTTGGGTTCAGTCAAAATCT
>WNFG01004867.1_pt2 | contig 19433 bp, 15 predicted proteins | sample 5400431 | NCBI WGS metagenome assembly WNFG01 (sample SAMN13153346, study PRJNA577476) | soil metagenome | isolation source: 120 cm saprolite under Douglas fir tree site 2 hole 3 replicate 2 | place: USA:California | collected 2015-04-18 | reverse complement strand
CGGCTCCTATCGCGGCGATCATCATACCTGGGAGCATGCCCACGAATCGCCGGCGGTCATACTGATCCCGCTCTACGTGTTGGCGGCCGGCGCGCTGTTGTCGGGCTACGTCGCTTTCGACTGGTTCGTCGGTCATGATTGGGCGCATTTCTGGGGCCAGTCGATCGCCGTGAAGTCCACCGAGGAGGTCCTGCACCACGCGCACGAGGTGCCGGTGTGGGTGACGCTGGCGCCGCTGGTCTTCGCCCTCTCGGGCATCGCGCTCAGCTACTATTACTACCTCGTCCGGCCCGAGCTGCCGGCGCTCACGGCCCGGCGCTTCCCCGCCATCTACGCGCTTTTCTACAACAAGTGGTACTTCGACGAGATCTACGACGCGCTCTTCGTCCAGCCGGCGCTCGCGGTCGGCCGCCTGTTCTGGAAGAAGGGCGACGAGGCGGTGATCGACGGACTCGGTCCCGACAACATCGCCGCCCGTGCACAGGACATGGCGGGCGTGCTCAGCCGCTTCCAGAGCGGCTATCTGTACCATTATGCGTTCGTCATGCTGGTCGGCGTGGTGGCCCTCGTTTCCTACTTCATGTACCCCATGCTGGTGGCGAGGTAAGGCCGATGTCGAGCTGGCCTATCCTTTCGCTCGTCACCTTCCTGCCGCTGGTCGGCGCGCTGTTCTGCCTGGTCGTCAACGGCCCGCAGGAGGCCGTCGACCGCAACTGCAAGAGTGCGGCGCTGCTCACGTCGGTGGTGACGTTCCTGATCTCGCTGCTGTTGTGGGCGCGCTTCGACGTCACCAAGGCGGGTTTCCAGTTCGAGGAGAAGCTCGACTGGGTGCCGGCGCTCAACATCGGCTACCACATGGGCATCGACGGCATCTCGCTGTTCTTCGTCCTGCTGTCGACCCTGCTGACGCCGATCTGCATCCTGTCGAGCTGGGAGGCCGTTCACGTCCGCGTCAAGGAATACATGATCGCCTTCCTGGTGCTCGAGACCTTCATGGTCGGCATGTTCTGCGCGCTCGACCTCGCGCTGTTCTATGTCTTCTTCGAGGGCGTGCTGATCCCGATGTTCCTGATCATCGGCGTGTGGGGCGGCCCGCGGCGGGTCTATGCCGCCTTCAAGTTCTTCCTCTACACGCTCCTGGGCTCGGTGCTGATGCTGCTGGCCATCATCGCCATCTACTGGCAGCTCGGCACCACCGACCTGCCGACGGCGATGGAAAAGCTCGAACTGCCGTTCATCTGGCAGTGCTGGCTGTTTCTGGCCTTCCTCGCCTCGTTCGCGGTCAAGGTGCCGATGTGGCCGGTCCACACCTGGCTGCCGGATGCCCACGTCGAGGCGCCGACTGCGGGTTCGGTGATCCTGGCCGGCGTGCTGTTGAAGATGGGCGGCTACGGCTTCCTGCGGCTCTCGATCCCGCTTCTGCCCGAGGCGACGCAGTACTTCGCCCCGCTGATCTTCGGCCTGTCCGTCGTCGCCGTCATCTACACCTCGCTGGTGGCGCTGGTGCAGGAGGACATGAAGAAGCTGATCGCCTATTCGTCGGTCGCCCATATGGGCTTGGTGACGATCGGTGCCTTCATCCTCAACGTACAATCGGTCCAGGGCTCGATGTTCCAGATGCTGAGTCACGGCATCGTGTCGGCCGCGCTCTTCCTCTGCGTCGGCGTGGTCTACGACCGCATGCACACGCGTGAGATCGCGGCCTATGGCGGCCTCGTGCATCGCATGCCGCGCTACGCCTTCACCTTCATGTTCTTCACCTTGGCGAGCGTCGGCCTGCCGGGCCTGTCGGGCTTCGTCGGTGAATTCTTGGTGCTGCTCGGCACCTTCAAGGTCAATACCTGGGTCGCGTTCCTGGCGGCGACCGGCCTGATCCTGGGCGTCGCCTACGCGCTCTGGCTTTATCGCAAGATCATGTTCGGCGAGCTCACCAAGGATTCCCTGAAGGCGATCCTCGACATGAACCGCCGCGAGGTCGTGGTGTTCCTGCCGCTGGTGCTGCTGGCCCTGTGGATGGGCGTCTATCCCAGTTCCTTCCTCGATCCGATGGCGCCCTCCGTCGACAAGCTGGTCGGCGACTACCAGGCGGCCATCAAGCTCGCCCGCACCGCGGCGTTGACGCCGTGAGCGGGCGGGGGTGACGAACATGATCATCGGTCTCGAATCCTGGACGCTGGCCCGGCCGGAACTCTTCCTCGCCGCCATCACCGGCCTTCTGCTGATCTATGGCGTGGTCCGCGGCGAGATGGCGACGCCGTTCGTGTCGCTGGCAACGTCGGTCGCCCTGCTGGTGACGGCGGTCCTGCTGTTCGTGCCCTACCGCGAGGGCACGGCCTTCGCCTCGCTGTTCATCGTCGATCGGCTGACCACCACGATGAAGGCGCTGGTGCTGCTGGGCTCGGCCGTCGCCATCCTGATGTCGCGTGCCTATTTCGAGCAGGTCAAAGCCTGGCGCTTCGAGTATCCGCTGCTGGTGGCGCTGGCCACGCTGGGCATGATGCTGATGATCTCTGCCAACGACCTGATGGCGCTCTATGTCGGGCTGGAGCTGCAGTCGCTGGCGCTCTATGTCGTCGCCGCCTTCCAGCGCGACAGCATTCGCTCCACCGAGGCCGGCGTGAAATATTTCGTCCTGGGCTCGGTTGCCTCGGGCATGCTGCTGTTCGGCGCCTCGCTGATCTACGGCTTCTGCGGCGGTACGGCCTTCGTCCAGGTCTCGCACGCCCTGCTCGAGGGCCGGGGCGGCGAGATCGGCACCGTCATCGGGCTGGTGTTCGTGGTGACGGGGCTCGCCTTCAAGGTCTCCGCCGTGCCGTTCCATATGTGGACGCCCGACGTCTACGAGGGCGCGCCGACGCCGGTGACGGCGCTGTTCGCCGTCGCCCCCAAGATCGCCGCCGTGTCGCTGTTGGTCTCGGTCCTGATGGGTCCGTTCAAGCCGCTGTTCCTGCAGTGGCAGCAGATCATCGTCGTGGCCTCGGTGCTGTCGATGGCGTGGGGCGCTTTCGCCGCCCTGCGCCAGCAGAACATCAAGCGCCTGATGGCCTACTCCTCGATCGGCAACGTCGGTTACGTTCTGCTCGGTCTGGCGAGCGGCAGCGAGAAGGGCATCCAGTCGGTGGTCTTCTACCTCGCGATCTATGCCGTCATGACGCTCGGCGTTTTTGCCGTCATCCTACTGATGAAGCGCCGCGGCGTCATGGTCGAAGGCATCGGCGATCTCGCCGGCTTGGCGCGCAGCCAGCCGATGATGGCCTTCGCCCTGCTGCTCTTCATGTTCTCGCTGGCCGGCATCCCGCCGCTCGCCGGTTTCTGGGGCAAGCTCTACATCTTCATCGCCGCCGTCGAGGCCCAGCTCTACGTGCCCGCCGTGCTGGGCGTGCTGGCCTCGGTCGTGGCCTCCTACTACTACCTGCGCATCGTCAAGGTGATGTATTTCGACGAACCGGCCGAGGCGCTCGACGGGCCGGTGTTCGGCGTCAACCGCGTTGTGGCCTTTGCCTCGGCCATCCTGGTCGCCGCCTTTTCGCTGGCGCCCCAGCCGCTCAGCCTGGTCGCTGCCGCGGCGGCGAAGGGCCTGTTCCCGTGAGATCAGCGCCCGTCCTGCCGGACGGGTGGACGCTGGTCGCGCTGGCGAGCGTCGGCAGCACCAACGACGAGGCCGCGCGCCTGGCCGATGCCGGTGCACCCGAAGGCACCGTCGTGTGGTCGCGCGAGCAGACCGGCGGAAGGGGCCGGCGCGGCCGTCATTGGGCTTCGCCGGTCGGCAATCTCTACAGCTCGACGATCCTGCGGCCCGATTGCGCCGCCCCGCACGCCGCCGAGCTGGGCTTTGTCGCAGCCTTGGCGGTGGCCGACATCGTGCCCGCCGATCGCCAGGTGCGCCTGAAATGGCCGAACGACGTGCTGGTCGACGGCGGCAAGATCGCCGGCATCCTGCTCGAAAGCGCCGTCGGCCGGGCCGGACAGGTGGATCACGTCGTGGCCGGCATCGGGCTCAATGTCGGATTTGCGCCGCAGCTGCCGGAAATGCGCTATCCCGGCGCGGCGCTCGGCGGTTCGGTCGAGGCTGCCCTGGAGGGGCTGACCGCGGCCCTGGCTGCGCGCCTCGCCCAATGGCGTCGCGACGGCTTCGAGACGGTGCGCGCGGCGTGGCTCGCCCAGGCCGGGCCGATCGGCGCCGAGGTCGATGTCAGGCTGGGCGACGAGCTGGTGCGCGGCCGCTTCGCCGGGCTCGATCGGCAAGGCGCGCTGCTGCTCGATACCGCCGCCGGCCCGCGCAAGATCGTATCGGGTGAGTTGCTGGGCCGCGCGGCTTAGAGGAGGACGGCGATGCTGCTCGCCATCAATGTCAACAATACCAACGTGAAGTTCGGCGTCATCGATGGCGACCGCATCGTCGGCGAATGGCGCCAGCACACGTCGGCCATGCGCACCGCCGACGAGCACGCGGTCTGGCTGTTCCAGCTCATGGCAATGGCAGGCATCGACCCTAAGGCCATCACCGACGCGATCATCGGCAGCGTCGTGCCGCAGGCCACCTTCAACATTCGCCGTCTGTGCACGCGGTATTTCGACTGCGAGCCGTTGGTGCTGGGCGAGTCGAACGTCGTTTACGGCATCAAGGTCAAGGGCCACGGCGCCGGCGCTGACCGCATCTGCAACACCGTGGGCGCAAGCGTCCTGTTTCCCAAGACGCCGGTGGTCGTGGTCGATTTCGGCACCGCCACGACTTTCGACGTGGTCGACGAAGAAGGCAGCTACTGCGGCGGTGCGATCGCGCCTGGCATCAATCTCAGCATCGAGGCGCTGGTCAATGCGACGGCGCAGCTGCCGCGCATCGTCGTCGAGAAGCCCAAGCAGGTGATCGGCACCAATACCGTGGCCTGCATGCATAGCGGCGTGTTCTGGGGCTATGTTGGCCTCATCGAAGGCATTGTCGCCCGCATCAAGGCCGAATTCGGCAAGCCGATGAAGGTGATCTCCACCGGCGGCCTCGCCCCGGTATTCGACGGCTCGACCTCGGTGATCGAGCAGATCGTGCCCGACATCACCGCGCGCGGCCTGATCGAGATTTTTAGACGCAGCAAGAAGGCATGACCGTCCCGTCGAACGACGAACTGCTGTTCCTCGCTTTGGGCGGGGCCGGCGAGATCGGCATGAATCTCAATCTGTACGGCCATGCCGGCAAATGGCTGATGATCGACCTCGGCATCGGCTTCGCCGACGATTCGATGCCCGGCATCGAAGTGGTGATGCCCGATCCCGCCTTCATCGAGGAGCGGCGCGACGCGCTGGTCGGCATCGTGCTGACCCATGCCCATGAGGACCACCTGGGTGCCGTGGCCGATCTCTGGCCGCGGCTCCGGGCGCCGGTCTATGCCACGCCGTTCGCCGCCTCGGTGCTGCAACGCAAGCTCGTCGAGGCGGGGCTGATGGATGCCGTGCCGGTCACCGTGATTCCGCTTCGCGGCAAGTTCATCCTGCCGCCGTTCGAGCTCGAGCTGATCACCATGACGCATTCGATCCTCGAGCCCAATGCGCTGGCGATCCGCACGAAGCTCGGCACGGTGTTCCACACCGGCGACTGGAAGATCGATCCCGAGCCGCTTCTGGGCGAGGTGACCGACGAGGCGGTGCTGCGGCGCATCGGCGAGGAGGGCGCGCTCGCCATGGTGTGCGACAGCACCAACGTCTTCGTCGAGGGCGAGGCGGGGTCCGAAGCGACGGTGCGCGTCAATCTCGAGAAGCTGGTGAAGACAAGCAAATGCCGGGTTGCCGTCACCTGCTTTGCCTCGAACCTGGCACGCGTCGAGAGCGTGGCGCTGGCCGCGGTGGCGGCCGGCCGTCATCCGGTGCTGTCGGGCCGGGCGCTGCAGCGCATGGTCGACGCCGCCCAGGAGTGCGGCTACCTGCTCGATTTCCCGCAATGCATACCGGAGCAGCAGGCGGGCTACCTGCCGCGCGACAAGGTGCTGTTCATCTGCACCGGCAGCCAGGGCGAGCCGCGCGCCTCGATGGCCAAGCTCGCCGGCGGCGAGCATCGCGACCTGGTGCTCGAGACCGGCGACACAGCGATCTTCTCCTCGCGGGTCATTCCCGGCAATGAACGCTCGGTTGGACGATTGCAGAACGCGCTGATGGCGCGTGGCGTCGAGGTCATCACCGACCGCGAAGCCGATATCCATGTCTCGGGCCATCCGGCGCGCGACGAACTGGTGCGGGTCTATCAATGGGTGAGACCGAAGATCGCCGTGCCGGTCCATGGCGAGGTCAGGCACATGGTCGAGCATGCAGCCCTTGCCCACGCCTGCCAGGTGCCGGAGACGATCGTGGCGCCCAACGGCACCCTGGTCCGCCTGGCGCCCGGTCCGGCCGAGATCGTGGGCCATGTGCCGGCCGGACGGCTGGCCCGCGACGGCGACACGCTCGTGCCGGTCGATGGCCCCGCGCTGCGCGAGCGGCGCAAGCTCCTGTGGAACGGCGCCGCGGCGGCCACGGTGGTGATCGACGGAAAGGGCAAGGCCATGGCGCCGCCGAAAGTGTCGCTGCGCGGCATCGAGGACCAAGACGGCACGCTTGGCGAGGCCATCGTGGCCGGCCTCAAGGAGATGTTGGCCGATCTCAGCGCCGCCGAACGAGGCGATAACAGGCGAATCGAGGAGGCCGCCCGGCAGGCGGTGCGGCGCGTCGTGCGCGCGCACCTCGGCAAGAAGCCGTTGACGGACGTCCACATCGTCCGCATCTAACGGTCATGATCGGACGCCTGAACCACATCGCCATCGCCGTGCCGGACCTCGCCAAGGCGGCCGAGCTTTACCGCACCGTGATGGGCGCCAAGGTGAGCGCGCCCAAGGCGCAGCCGGCGCACGGCGTCACGGTGGTGTTCGTCGAGCTGCCCAACACCAAGATCGAGCTTTTGCATCCGCTGGGCGAGAAGTCGCCGATCGCCAACTTCCTCGCCCGCAATGCCGATGGCGGCATCCATCACGTCTGCTACGAGGTCGAGGATATCTACGCCGCCCGTGACAGGCTCAAGGCGCAGGGTGCGCGGGTGCTGGGCGATGGCGAGCCCAAGATCGGCGCCCACGACAAGCCGGTGCTGTTCCTGCATCCCAAGGATTTCACCGGCACGCTGATCGAGCTCGAGCAGGTGTGAGGGGCGCTGCGCCATGAGCTGGGCCACCGGCGTCATGGTCTATCTGGTGATCTGGTGGACGGTGCTGTTCGCCGTCCTGCCCTTGGGGATCCGCAAGGCTGAAAACCCTGGCAAAGGCCAGGATCGCGGTGCCCCCGAGCGGCCCGATCTGGTCCGCAAGGCGATCATTACCTCGATCGTCGCCGCCGTGCTCTGGATCGGCTTCTATTTTTTGCACCAAGCAGACGTCTTCAGCTTCCGTCGGCTGGTCGAAGGGAGTTAATCCAATTTCTTAGCTTTCTTATTTAAGCCGTTGATCCCAAAAAGAAACGACGGGCTTTCGCCCGCCGTTCTTCTACCCCCGAAGCTCGTCTCTAGGCGGCTTGCGCCGCTCTCCTCCCTAAACTCAGGCCTGCGCCCAAGGCGTAGGCTGTTTAGCGGGAAGCCCGCGCCTTGCCAAGACCTTTTCTTTCCGTCACCGGCCGCCCTCCGAACAATTGTTATGCCATCTGGTCGTTCGACTACAAACAAATGTCCGGCCAGGCAACATGATCATCCGATGACCATGTATTTGATCACGAACAGCACAGCGAGAATTCCGACGGCGGGATGAACGTCGCGATAGCGACCAGTGACGAGCTTGATGGCGACGTACGAAATGAATCCGAACGCAATGCCCTCGGCGATCGAGAAGGTGAACGGCATCGCAAGCGCGGTGATCACGGCGGGCGCCGCTTCGGTGAGGTCGTCCCACGCCACTTCGGTGAGGCTGCGCGTCATTAGGCAGGCGACGTAGAGCAGCGCCGGCGCCGTCGCGTAGGCCGGGATCGACCCGGCCAGCGGCGCCACGAACAGCGCCAGGATGAAGAGCAGGCCCACGGTCGCGGCGGTGAGGCCGGTGCGGCCGCCGGCATTGATGCCCGCCGCGCTCTCGATGTAGCTGGTGGTGGTCGAGGTGCCGACCGCTGCGCCGATCATGGCAGCGGCGCTGTCGGACATCAGCGCGCGACTCAAGCGGGGTACGGTGCCGTCGGGCCGCATGAAGCCGCCGCGATGGGCGAGCGCGATCAGCGTGCCGGTGTTGTCGAACAGGTCGACGAACAGGAAGGCGAACACCACCGTCACCAAGCCGACCTGCAGCGCGCCGCCGAGGTCCATCTGCAGGAATACAGGGGCGATCGAAGGCGGCACATCGAAGATGCCCTCGAATTTCTGCTGGCCGGCCACGATGGCGATCACCGTCACCGCCAGGATGCCGATGATGACGCCGCCCATGACGCGGCGATATTCCAGCGCCACGATCAGGGCGAAGCCCAGCGCCGCCATCACCACCGGGAAGCTCGTGAGCTGGCCGTGCGTCACCAAAGTCGCCTTGTCGCCGACCACGATGCCGGCGTTCTTGAGCGCAATCAGCGCCAGGAACAGGCCGATGCCGGCGGCGATCGCCATCTTGAGCGACTTGGGGATCGCATTGACGATCCATTCGCGGATCGGCAGCACGCTGATGATGAAAAAGATCACGCCGGAGATGAACACGCAGCCCAGCGCCACCTGCCAGCTATACCCCATGCCACCGACCACGCCGAAGGCGAAGTAGGCGTTCAGCCCCATGCCCGGCGCCAGCGCGATCGGGTAGTTGGCGAGGAAAGCCATCAGGAAGCAGCCGATGGCGGCCGCCACGCAGGTCGCCACGAACACCGCGCCAAACGGCATCTTGGCAGCCTCGAGGATCGCCGGGTTGACGAAGATGATGTAGGCCATGGTGAGGAAGGTCGTGATGCCGGCCACGACCTCGGTCCGGACCGTGGTCTTGTTCTCGCTGAGCTTGAAAATCCGCTCGAGCATTCGTGTTCTCCCCCGGTTGTTCTCGCGTTGAGTGTGCGGGCATTGCCCTGTGCAAAGCTAGCTGCCGCCATTCCTCCCCTTGCATAGCAAGGGGAGGTGCCCGCGCAGCGGGCGGAGGGGTCATTAATCTGCGACGAAAGAGTATGACCCCTCCGTCGGCGTAGGACGCCGACACCTCCCCAACTTCGTTGGGGAGGCGAGCCCGCAGTTTGCCTTTGGAAGCTCCGTTTCCTACAGTCCGCGGCTACTCCGGACGCAGCGAGCAAGGATCCAGCCAGAATGCGGATGAGCCAGTACTTTCTGCCGACCCTGAAGGAGAATCCGGCAGAGGCGCAGATCGTCTCGCATCGGCTGATGCTGCGCGCCGGCCTGGTTCGCCAGACCAGCGCCGGCATCTATGCCTGGCTGCCGCTCGGCTTTCGCGTCTTGAAGAACATCGAGCGCATCGTGCGCGAGGAGCAGGATGCCTCGGGGGCGCAGGAAGTGCTGATGCCGACCATCCAGTCGGCCGAGCTGTGGCGCGAAAGCGGCCGCTACGACGCCTACGGCCCCGAGATGCTGCGCATAAAGGACCGCCACGAGCGCGACATGCTCTACGGCCCGACCAACGAGGAGATGATCACCGTGCTCTTCCGCGACGGCGTGAAGAGCTACCGCGACCTGCCCAAGAACCTCTATCACATCCAGTGGAAGTTCCGCGACGAGGTGCGGCCGCGCTTCGGCGTTATGCGCGGCCGCGAGTTCCTGATGAAGGACAACTACTCCTTCGACGTCGACAAGAAGGGCGCCACGCAGTCCTACAACAAGATGTTCGTGGCCTACCTGCGCACCTTCGCCCGGATGGGCCTGAAGGCCATTCCGATGCGCGCCGACACCGGGCCGATCGGCGGCGATTTGAGCCACGAATTCATCGTCCTGGCCGACACCGGCGAAAGCGCCGTGTTCTGCCACAAGGGGCTGGTCGACAAGGATATCTTGAGCCGCAAGATCGACTACGGCGCCGACCTGCAGCCGATCGTCAACGAATGGACGTCGCTTTACGCCGCGACCGACGAGATGCACGACAAGGCCGCGTTCGACAAGATTCCCGAGAGCGAGCGGCTCGCCGCGCGCGGCATCGAGGTCGGCCATATCTTCTATTTCGGCACCAAGTATTCGGAGCCGATGAAGGCGGTCGTGGCCGGCCCCGGCGGCGAGCAGATCACGGTCGAGATGGGCTCCTATGGCATCGGCGTGTCGCGCCTGGTCGGCGGCATCATCGAAGCGAGCCACGACGACGCCGGCATCATCTGGCCGGAGTCGGTAGCACCCTTCAAGGTGGCGATCCTGAACCTCAAGCCCGACGACGGCGCGGTGTTGGGGGCCTGCCAGAAGCTCTATGACGGGCTTGCCGCCAAGGGCATCGAGGCGCTGCACGACGATCGCGACCTGCGACCCGGCGCCAAGTTCGCCGACATGGACCTGATCGGCACGCCCTGGCAGGTGATCGTCGGGCCGAAGGGACTGGCGGCCGGCAAGGCCGAGCTCAAGGACCGCAAGACCGGCAAGCGCGAGGAGTTGCCGCTCGACCAGGTCGCTCAGCGGTTCGGCTGAGCTGGAGCACGGCGATCATGGCTTTCGCCGCCGTCGAGCGCCTCCTCGCCGTCCGCTACCTGCGCGCCCGCCGCGAGGAGGGCTTCATCTCGGTCATCGCCGGCTTCTCGCTGGTCGGCATTACCCTCGGCGTCGGGACCTTGATCGTGGTCATGGCGGTGATGAACGGCTTTCGCGTCGAGATGCTGCGCCAGATGTCGAGCATCAGCGGCCAGCTCGGCATCCATGGCGGCCGCGACGGGCTTATCGCCACGCCCGACCTGTTGGCGCGCATCCGCGCCGTGCCCGGCGTGATGTCGGCAACACCCACCATCGAGGGCCAGGTCATGGCGGTGGCCGGCGACCGCGTGCGCGGCGTGGTGCTGCGCGGCATGGAGCCCGACGATTTCCGCGCGCGCACGCCGCTTGCCGCCGCGATCGAAGGACCGCCGGAAATCCGCGATCGCTATCGAGCCCAGTGCCGGGCCGAGGGCGACAAGTCCGTCGACTGGGGCAGTCTGAAGGGTTTCGGCGACGAATTTTCCGTCGCGATCGGCCGGCGGCTTGCCGACCTCATGGGCGTCAAGGTGGGCGACAGCCTGCAGCTCGTCTCACCGGTTTCAGTGCTCGATCTCGGCGGCAAGATCACCGGCATCGAGGTGTTCCTGGCCGACGATGCCTCGGTCGGGACCGCACGCCGGCTGGTCTCGCAGGTCGTCGGCACGCAAGCCTGGGTGTTCGACTGGCTGCAGGCCAATTTCGGCTTCTTCTCGGCCATCCAGGCACAGACCAACGTGATGTTCCTGGTGCTGACCATGATCGTGCTGGTCGCCGCCTTCAACATCGTCTCCAGCCTGGTCATGCTGGTTCGCACCAAGACCGCCGATATCGCCATCCTGCGCACCATGGGGGCAAGCCGCGGCGCCATCCTGCGGATCTTCCTGCTCGATGGGCTGGCGATCGGCGGCGTCGGCACCCTGCTCGGGGTCGTGCTCGGCCTGGCCTTTGCCCGCAACATCGAGGCGATCCGCCAGTGGCTGCAGCATAGCTTCGATATCGTCCTGTTCGACGAGACGCTCTACCTGCTGGCCGAACTGCCCTCGCGCATCGAATGGACGGACGTCGCCGCGATCGGCGGCATGGCGCTTGTCTTCGCGCTGCTCGCCTCGCTTTATCCCGCGGCGCGGGCGGCCCGGCTCGATCCGGTGGAGGGCCTGCGTCGTGAGTGACAGCGCACCCGCCGTCGAACGCTGGCTCGCCTGGCGCTACCTCGCGACGCGCCAGCGCGAAGGCTTCGTCTCCTTCATCGCCATCTTCTCCCTGATCGGCGTGGCGCTGGGTGTAGCCACCCTGATCGTCGTGCTGTCGGTGATGGGCGGTTTTCGCCAGCAACTTCTCAGCCGCATCATCGGCATGAACGGCCATGTCGTCATAACCGCCCGCGACGGTATCCTGCAGGCGACACCGGATCTGCTGGCGAGGGTCGAGGGTTTTCCAGGAGTCTCGCGCTTCCATCAGACCCTCGAGCGCCAGGCGCTGATCACGGCCAACGGCCAGACACGCGGCGCGCTGTTGCGCGGCGTGCGCCCCGAAGACCTTGCGATGCGCGTGGCCGGGAACGTCGTGGCCGGCGATCTCGGTGCCTTCGGCACCAGGCCGGGGGTCGTCATGGGCGAACGCCTGCGCCAAGCGCTGAACGTCCGCCCGGGAGACAAGGTCACCCTGGTCACGCACCGTTTGAACGAGAATGGCACGATCGCGCCGCGCTATACCGACTACGAAGTGCTGGCGAGCTTCCTGACGCGCCGCTACGAGTTCGACAATTCGTTGGTCTTCGTTCCCCTGGCCATGCTCCGCGACGATCTCGAATACGCCGACCAGGCGGTGAGCTCGATCGAGCTCGACATCGTCGACCCGGCGGCGGCGCCTCGCGTGGCCGAGGCGTTGCGCGAGTCCCTGAAAAGCGACGATCTCAGGATTGCCGACTGGCTCGGCCTCAATGCCCGCTTCGTCGGCGCCTTGCAGGTCGAGCGGGTGATGATGTTCATCATCCTCACCCTGATCGTCGTGGTGGCGGCGATGAACGTGGTGGCAAGCTTCACCATGCTGGTTCGGGTGAAACGCGGCAGCATCGCCATCCTGCGCACCATGGGCGCCTCGCCCCGCACCATCGTGCGAGCCTTCTTCATGTCGGCCGCCGCGGTCGGGCTGGTCGGCACCGCCGTCGGCGCCGCGCTCGGCCTGCTGGTCTGCGCCAACATGCCGTCGATCGGCGCTTTGCTGTCGTGGCTGACCGGGGCCGCGGGAAGCGGTTCGGCCGAAGTCGATTTCATCACCTCCATGCCCGTTCGGGTCCAGGTCGCGGAAGTGGCGATGGTCATCGCCGTGGCGATCGTTCTGTCGCTGGCCGCGGCTTCCTACCCGGCGTGGCGCAGCACCCGGGTCGAGCCGGTCGAAGGACTGCGCCATGAATGATCCGGATTTTCCCCTGTCCCTGCGCGGCATCAAGCGCACCTTCGTGCAGGGCGACCGGCGTCTGGAAGTGCTGCGGGGCATCACCCTCGACCTGCGGCCGGGCGAGATCGTCGCCCTGGTCGGTCAGTCGGGCAGCGGCAAGTCCACCCTGCTGCACATCGCCGGCCTGCTGGAGCGGCCGGACGAGGGCGACATCGTCATCGACGGCAAATCGGCCGCCGCGGCCAGCGACCGCGACCGCACTGCATTGCGGCGGCGGTTCCTGGGATTCGTCTACCAGTACCATCACCTGCTGCCGGAGTTCTCGGCGATCGAGAACGTGATGCTGCCGCAGATGCTGAACGGGCGCGGCCGCGGCCAGGCGCGCGCCCATGCCGCCGAGCTTTTGGCGATGGTGGAGCTCAAGGACCGCTCCGATCACCGGCCTGGCCGCCTGTCAGGCGGCGAGCAGCAGCGCGTGGCGGTCGCGCGCGCGATGGCCAATGCGCCACGCGTGCTGCTGGCCGACGAACCGACCGGCAACCTCGATTCGGCGACGGCCGATACGGTGTTCCGCCAGCTGCTCGCGCTGGTGCGCGAGACCGGCATGGCAGCACTGGTCGCCACCCACAATCCCGATCTCGCCGCCCGCATGGACCGCATCGTGACGCTGAAGGACGGCGTGTTGACGGGGTAACACGCGGGATGGCCTGAAATCCGCGAACTGCTTTGGATTTCGCCTCGTTTTCCACAAGATGAGAGCGCAATAGTGCAACGTGACCATCGCCGATTTCGTCCATCTGAAAGTCCGCTCCGCCTATTCGCTCACCGAAGGAGCGAACAAGGTCGACAAGGTCGTGTCGCTCGCCCGGGAGCAGGCGATGCCCGCGGTCGCCGTCACCGACCGCAACAATCTGTTCGGCGCTCTGGAATTCGCGCAGTACGCTGCCAAGGCCGGCATCCAGCCCATCATCGGCTGCGACATCGGCATCCGCCGCGAGGAGGAGGGCGGCGTCGCCACGGCGGGCAAGCTCCTGGCGGCCGACTGGCTCACCCTGCTGGTCCAGAACGAGGCAGGCTACCTCAACCTGATGCGGCTGGTGAGCCGCGCCCACCTCGAATTCAAGAGCGGATCGCTGGCGGCGCTGCCGCTGTCCGAGCTTTTGGGCAATACCGACGGCCTGCTCGCCCTGGTCGGCAGCACCGGCAGCGTCGTTGGCCGGCTTTTGCTGGCGGGCCAGGTCCCGGCTGCGACCCACCAGCTCGAACGGCTGCAGGGCCTGTTCGACGGCAGGCTCTATATCGAGCTGCAGCGCCATGGCGAGGAGGCCGAGCGGCGTATCGAGGGGCCGCTGCTCGAGCTTGCCTATGGGCGCGGCCTGCCGCTGGTCGCGACCAACGACGTGCATTTCCCCAAGGCCTCGATGTACGAGGCGCATGACGTGCTGCTGTGCATCGAGCAGGGTGCCCATATCGAGGATCCCAACCGCCGCAGGCTGACGCCGGAGCACTATTTCAAATCGGCGGCCGAGATGCGCGCGCTGTTCGCCGACCTGCCGGAAGCGTGCGACAACACCCTGGCGATCGCCCGGCGCTGCGCCTACATGCCGGTGCCGCGCAAGCCGATCCTGCCGCGCTACACCAAGCTTGGCGGCCGCGCCGAGAAGGACGCGCTGAAGGAAATGGCCGAGAGCGGCCTTGCCGCCCTGAAAAAGGGCGACCGGCTGTCGCCCGACATCGACTTCAAGAAATACCACGACCGTCTCGCCTACGAGCTCGACATGATCGAGACGATGGGATTTTCGGGCTACTTCCTGATCGTCGCCGACTTCATCCAGTGGGCCAAGGACAACGGCATCCCGGTCGGGCCCGGACGCGGCTCGGGCGCGGGTTCGCTGGTCGCCTGGTCGCTCAAGATCACCGACCTCGACCCGTTGCGCTGGGGCCTGCTGTTCGAGCGCTTCCTCAACCCCGAGCGCGTGTCGATGCCCGACTTCGACATCGACTTCTGCCAGGACAAGCGCGACCGGGTGATCCGCTATGTGCGCGACGAGTACGGCCACGACCGCGTCGCCGCGATCATCACCTTCGGCAAGCTGCAGGCGCGCGCCGTATTGCGCGACGTCGGCCGCGTGCTGGGCATGCCGTATGGCCAGGTCGACCGCATCTGCAAGCTGGTGCCGAACAACCCGGCGAAGCCGGTGACCCTCGCACAAGCGCTGGAGAGCGAGCAGCTCCTGAAGGAGCAATATGCCGCCGACGAGGAAATCAAGCGCCTGATCGATCTCGCGCTGCAGCTCGAGGGGCTGTACCGCAACGCCTCGACGCACGCCGCCGGCGTGGTGATCGGCGACCGCCCGCTCGACCAGCTCGTGCCGCTCTATCGCGATACCGACAACAAGGAATCGCTGCCGGCCACCCAGTTCAACATGAAATGGGTCGAGACGGCGGGTCTGGTGAAGTTCGACTTCCTCGGGCTGAAGACGCTGACCGTGATCGAAAAGGCCTGCGAGCAGATCGGCCGAGCCAAAATAGACATTGCCAAGATCCCGCTCGACGACGAGCCGACCTTCAGGATGCTGGCCAAGGGCGATGCCTACGGGGTCTTCCAGATGGAAGGCAGCGGCATGCGCGACATCCTGGCCAAGCTGAAACCCAACCGCTTCGAGGACCTGATCGCCCTGGTGGCGCTCTATCGGCCCGGCCCGATGGACGACATCCCGACCTATATCAGCGTCAAGAATGGCCAGGAAAGAGCCGACTACCTGCATCCGTCGCTGAAGGGCATCCTCGAAGAGACCTACGGCATCATGGTCTACCAGGAACAGGTGATGGAGATCGCCCAGGTCCTGTCGGGCTATTCGCTGGGCGGCGCCGACCTTTTGCGCCGCGCCATGGGCAAGAAGATCCAGTCCGAGATGGACGCCCAGCGCGCGACCTTCATCGAGGGGGCGCGCAAGAACGACGTCGAGGAGGCGCGCGCCTCGATGATCTTCGACAAGGTGGCGAAATTCGCAGGCTACGGCTTCAACAAATGCCACTCCGCGCCGTACGCGCTGGTCGCCTACCAGACGGCTTACCTGAAGGCGAACTATCCGGTCGAATTCTTCGCCGCGTCGATGACGCTGGACATGGGCAATGCCGACAAGATCGGCAATTTCCGCCGCGAGCTGGAGCGCCTGAAAATCCCGCTGCTGGCGCCCGACATCAACAGGTCGATGGCCGAGTTCGCCGTTGAAGCCCTGCCGGATGGCCAGAAGGGCGTGCGCTACGCGTTGGCGGCGATCAAGGGCGTCGGCCGCGACGCGATGGCCCGGCTGGCCGAGGAGCGCGAGCGCGGCGGCCCGTTCAAGGACCTGTTCGACGTTGCTGAGCGGCTCGACCAGCGGGTGATCAACAAGCGCCTGCTCGAAAGCCTGGTGAAGGCCGGCGCGTTCGATTCGCTCAACAAGAACCGGGCCCAGACCTTCGGCGCCGTCGAGGCCTTGTCGCGTCACTCCCAGGCCACGCACGAGGCGCGCGGCAGCAATCAGAACAGCCTGTTTGGCGACGATACCGCGCAACGGCGGTCGGCGCTGCCCAAGGTGCCGGACTGGGCGCCGATGGAGAAGCTGCAGAACGAGTTCGCCGCCATCGGTTTTTATCTCTCCTCGCATCCGCTGGCGGCCTACGAGCGCAGCCTGCAGCGTCTGGGCGTGAGCCGGGCAGCCGACTTGGCCGTGCTGCTGGCGCGCGGTGCGCCGGGCCGCATCAAGCTCGCCGGCACCGTCATCGACCGCCAGGAACGCACCTCGGCCAAGGGCAACCGCTTCGCCTTCGTGCAGTGTTCCGATCAGTCGGGGGCTTTCGAGCTCACCGTGTTCAGCGAGCTTTTGGGCAGCAAGCGTAATCTGCTGGAACCGGGGCAGGCGGTGCTGGTTACGGCCGACGGCCGGCTCGACGGCGAGCAGGTCAAGCTCACCGCGCAGTCGATCGAGAAGCTCGAAGACGCGGTGGCCAATGCGGCGGCCGGCCTGCGCATCGTGCTGTCCGATCTCGCCGCGCTAGAGGCGCTGCGCAAGACCCTGGAAGGCAAGCGCGGCCGCGGCCGGGTCACCCTGGTCGTGCCGATGCCGGATGACGCCGAAGCCGAGGTCACCTTGCCCGGCACCTATTCGATCGCGGGCGGCCTGCGCGACGCCATCGGCGGCCTGCCGGGCATCGCACAGGTGGAGGAGATTTGAGCCGCCAGCCCGGCCTGTTCGAACCGGCAGAAAAACCGCCAAGGGCGCGCGCGCCGGCGGCAGAGGTGAGGCCGGCCTGGGATTCACCGCTCCTGCAGGCGCCGGTGCTGCCGACCGACATCCGGCTCGGCACATCGTCGTGGTTCTTTCCCGGCTGGCGCGGCCTGGTTTATGACGGCGTCCATCCCCAGGTGACGCTCAGCCGCAAAGGCTTGGCGGCCTATGCCGAAATCCCGCTGCTGCGCACCGTCAGCCTCGACCGCACGTTCTACGCCCCGCTCTCCGCCGTCGAATACCTGCGCTACGCCCACCAGGTGCCCGATCATTTCAGCTTCGTCGTCAAGGCGCCGGCCCTGGTGTGCGATGCCCTCATGCGCGACGAGCAGGGCAGGGGGAAGGTGGCCAATCCGCATTTCCTCGATGTCGCCATTGCCGCCCGCGAATTCGTCGTGCCCTGCCTCGAAGGCTTGGGCGCCAAGGCGGGGCCGCTGGTCTTCCAGGTCTCGCCGCTGCCGCGTGCCCTGGTCGAGGAGGCAGCCATCCTCGTCGAACGCCTGGCCGCCTTCTTCGCCGCCCTGCCGCGCGAGCTCGGCAAGCATCGACCTCTCTATGCGCTGGAGCTGCGCAATTCGGAGCTGCTGACCCCGCGGCTCATGAAGATGCTGGCGGGCGCCAGCGTGCGCTATTGCATCGGCCTGCACGACCGCATGCCGGAGGTCGAGCGGCAGGAGACCGCGCTCAAGGCCCTCGACGGCGAGGCGCCGGGGCCGTTGATCGTGCGCTGGAACCTCCATCGCGGCTTCCTCTACGAGGCTGCCAAGCAGCGCTATGAGCCGTTCGACAAGCTGGTCGATGAGGACAGCGAAACCCGCCGCATCCTCGCCCGCATGGCTGCCGACGCCTTCAAGAGCGGGCGGAAGGTCTGGATCACCGCCAACAACAAGGCCGAGGGGAGCGCTCCTCTGTCGCTCCTCAAACTGGCCGAGGAAATCGCCAAATTATTGGACTAAGTCCTTGATTTTATTGGCGCTTGCAATCCTGGTCACAAGCCTTTAGAAGGACGCCCACTTCGCACGCGGGTTTGCGGTCGACGGGGAGACATCCCGCCGCTCGCTCCGGTGTCCTCCGAAGCTCTTGAGCGAAGGAGGACGACGCCCGCGGAGGCCCAACCGGAAAAGGAGAACGGCATGGCTATGCCGACATTCACGATGCGTCAGTTGCTGGAAGCGGGTGTCCATTTCGGGCACCACACCCGGCGTTGGAACCCCAAGATGAAGCCGTACCTGTTCGGGGTGCGCAACGGGGTCCATATCATCGATCTCACCAAGACCGTGCCGTTGCTCGAGCAGGCGCTGCAGCAGGCGCGCCAGGTCGTGTCCAATGGCGGGCGTGTGCTGTTCGTCGGCACCAAGGCGGCCGCCGCCGAGCGCATCGCCGATGCCGCCAAGCGCTGCGGCCAGTATTACGTCAATCATCGCTGGCTCGGTGGCATGATCACCAACTGGCAGACCATCTCGGCCTCGATCAAGCGCCTGCGCGAACTCGACGAGCGGCTGAAGGGCGATGTCATCGGCCTCACCAAGAAGGAGCAGCTCGACCTGACGCGCGAGCGCGATAAGCTCGAGCGCTCGCTGGGCGGCATCAAGGAAATGGGCGGCACGCCCGATATGCTGTTCATCATCGACACCAACAAGGAGGCGATCGCGGTTCAGGAGGCGCGCAAGCGCGGCATCCCGATCGTGGCGGTGCTCGACAGCAACTCCGATCCCGACGGCATCGACTTTCCGATCCCGGGCAATGACGATGCCATCCGCGCGGTGTCGCTCTATTGCGATTTGATGTCGGGCGCGGTGCTCGACGGCATCCGCGCCGAGATCGCGGCCTCGGGCGGCGATGTCGGCGAGCTCACCGAGCCGCCGGCCGAGGAGGTCCCCGCGGCGGAAGCCGACGGCGCGGGCGCCGAGGCATCGCCGGCCGGATAGCCGGTCCCTTGGCAGATGAATAAGCGGGGCCGGTCGCAAGACCGGCCCCATTTGCACCCGATTGGGTTGCACGAGACGGAGTGTCAAATGGCTGAGATCACCGCTTCCCTGGTCAAGGAACTGCGCGAGAAGACCGGCGCGGGCATGATGGATTGCAAGCGGGCGCTGAGCGAAGTTCAGGGCGACCTTGAGAAGGCGGTCGACTGGCTGCGTACCAAG
>WNFG01003329.1_pt1 | contig 19435 bp, 14 predicted proteins | sample 5400431 | NCBI WGS metagenome assembly WNFG01 (sample SAMN13153346, study PRJNA577476) | soil metagenome | isolation source: 120 cm saprolite under Douglas fir tree site 2 hole 3 replicate 2 | place: USA:California | collected 2015-04-18 | reverse complement strand
TGCGCATGACGAGCTGCGTCTGCGTCACCATGGCGGCGAGCTTGCCGTCGCCCCGGATGATCCGGGTCTGCCAGACCATGGTGGTGCGGCCGCGATGCAGCGGGGTACATTCCGCCCGCAAGGTGTCGCCGAGCGGGACTGCGGCGAAGAAGTTGGTCTTGCTCTCGATGGTGGTCGTGCCGGCGCCCGCCGGCAAATTCAGGAAGGTCGCGGTGCCGCCGAGGTTGTCGGCAATCGCCATGACGGCGCCGCCGTGAAGGGCGCCATTGCGGTTAGCGAGTTCTTCCCGGACCAGGAGTTCGGCGACCACCCGATCGGATGTGACTTCGACGATTTTCCCTCCCAACAGGTTGGCAAACGGAGGCTGCATGTCGGCGATCGCCTGGAGGCGGCGGGCCGTGTCGGCGATGTGATCAGGCTTCATTGGCATGGTTCCAAATGGGGCAGATGTGATGAGGAAGCCTTGTCATTTTCTTATTCTAGCAGCTCACTTGGCGGTTTTGCGTCTGGAGCGGCGCCGCGATCCTGCCACACGAAGGATCAACTCCGCAGATAGAGGAGTGCTCGCGTTGGCAGTTAGGAGTTCGGATGAGGCGCTGTTTCCTCAACCGCCCAGCCGGGCATATAGGTGTGGTGATTGCGAACGCAGTCGAAAGCCGCTAGGAACCGCTTCTCGTAACGAGGCTCGTCATGCCGCGCTATTTCTTTAACTTGAACGACGGCCGGAAAATCATTCCCGATCTTGAGGGAACCGAGCTACCGGATGATGATTCCGCCCGCGCACATGCCGCTCAGGTTGCGCGAGAACTGGCGAGAAATCGCGAGGAAGAGACGAGGTCGTGGCGCCTCGCCGTCTGTGACGCGCAGGGGACGCTGCGTTTTGAGCTACTGTTCGCGTCGATGGATGAGGCAATCTCCCGATTGCCGCCCGTGATACGCTTCATGTTCGACGACGCTGGCGGTAGCACAGCTTCGTTCAACGAAGCCATCGAGCAGGTCCGGATGACACCCCTTTCCTACGAAGATAGGGAAGGGGGGGACCTTGGCGCAGCCCGACGGCGCACGCAACGCCGCGGCCTTTCTCAGCGCTGATCCCGGCATCTGCTAGTGTTGGTTCCACGACATATTGGCACATTTTTGTGCGGAACCAAACGCGAGATGGCGAGTTATGCGCGGGGGCCACACCCGCAACGGGCATCGTTCCGTAACATCCCGTGTCCGCCTGTGCGGCGAAAACCGTAGGCCTTCCAGCGCTCTAATGCTGAGGGGAAGCTGCATGAACATGCCACTGCAAGGACTTGGTCCATACCGCCGGCCTGCTGTCGTTACCTACCCCCGTCCTCATCACAAGAATGCCGTGCTCGCGGCGCTTTCGCCGCGCGCCTTCTCAATGCTCGAATCCCATTTGCGTCATCGTGATTTTGCTGAAGGCTTCGTGCTCTGGGACGCAGGAGCATCAACCGAGCGTGTGTTCTTTCCGCTGTCGGGCGTCATATCGGTCGTATTGCCGGTCAAGGACGGCAGCGGAATTGAGGTCGCCACTGTCGGTCGTGAGGCCGTGGCCGGCCTCAGCTACGGATCGGGGCAATTCCGGTCTGTTACGCAGGGTATCACCCTGATCTCCGGAACATTCTCCTACATGTCGGCATCGGCACTCGCCAACGCCGCAAAGCAGAACGATGAAATCGCGCGCGTTGCGGCGATTTGTTGCGATTGGCTGCTTGCTCAATCCCAACAGCTGGCGGCCTGCAACGCGGTTCATCCGGCCGATGCACGGTTCTGCCGATGGCTTTTGCAGTCGGCAGAACGCGTCGAAGGCGAGGTCATCCCCTCGACACAAGAAACCATAGCGCAGGCGCTGGGAATTCGCCGCACCACGGTCACCTTGATTGCGCAGGGCCTGCAGATGGAAGGAATGATCAGCTATCGACGCGGCAAAATTCGGATTCGCAATCGCGAGGGACTTCGAACCGCTGCGTGCGACTGCTGTGCTGCCCTTGGCCGGGCGAACTGGCCATCGGAGCGGTTCGCCAAGAGCGGGGTTGAGTCGGCCGATGCCCAGACCTCGGCATGCTGATCGGGCGGAGACGCCCGATCGCGTCCTTAAATCACGCCGGCCTTCTTTCGAATTCGTGTGCTCTTTTAGGGACCACGATTGGGCAAGTCAGGCTGGCCGTGCCGTTCGCCTGGTCGCAGCTTGCCGACCAGGCAACCGTTCATTTGAGAGCCCTCAGGGGTTTTGACATGACTAGTTTCAGACCCTCGTCAAGTCGGACGTGATCATCTCCTGCGTATAGGCGTGACCGACATCGCATCGGTCGCGAGGCATCGTCCCTTGAGTTCCCACATGAGGCCGCGGTAATCCGGACAAGCCTGGACTGAGCGTCGTTACGAATCAGTCCAGGCTGTCCGTGCCCGGCCGCCCGTTCCCGCAATTTCGAGTTCATATCGCAGGTCGTCCGGCGCCGTGAGCGGCGCGCTGGCGGCCTGATGAATGAGAGCGCGGCTTTGAGTTGATTTGATTGCGCAGGGCGCAGGAGCGCCGTGTTCTGAATTTGCCGTGCCGTCCGGGAATGCGTCGGTTCGGGAAAAGAAGTGAATTCATCCCGCCGTGACGGTCATCGGCAAGCGGCTCGGCCGTAAGATTGATCTCGCCGCAGCGCGTGTGATGGCAGTACGGCGCCGCGCGGTGCCGGGGCGACTCGCATGTGCGCCTTATCTGCGCCCGAGATCCGACCCGACCACGCCATCGGGTTCCCACAAAAGCCATTGGCCCTGGCAACGTACCAGGGCCAATGATGACCAATTACCCGCCGGAGGGGCGTGGGGAAGGCAGGTATTGATCGATGGGCAGAGAACACGAGCCTGAGGTAACCGTCTGTCTGATGCAGGACTTTGCCGCGAGATAATCTGGGGAAAAGATTGTAACACGTGCCCCTCCCTTCCTTCCTCCGCTTGCGGGGCAGTCGCGCAGGACACGCGGCACCGGTTGCGCGGCGCGTCGTTGCGCCCCTTTTGCCGGCCCACAAAATAGCAAGCTCTCGATGGCCGCACGAAACCAACCCGGGATACGTCTGTTGGTTTGCTGACTCTTCGTATGTGCGGGCTGGTGCGTACGAAAGCTGCATACGAAGCCGATCAGCGGCGCCCGCGACATGACGAAGCGACCGCCGATTCGACGGGGACACAACGATGGACAACAGGAATGCCTGTCTCGATGGAACGGCTCTTCTGAATGATCCTGCGCACAACCGTGGCACCGCCTTCACCCAAGAAGAACGTTCCACTCATCGCCTGGAAGGCTTGTTGCCGTCCGCCGTTGACGACCTGTCGACGCAGATTAAGCGTGTGCTGGGTCATTTGTCGGCCAAGCCGACATCTCTCGAGCAATACATCTATCTACAAGACCTGTGCGACCGTAACGAAACGCTGTTCTACGCGACGCTCATGTCGGATCCGGCGCGGTTTGTGCCGATTGTCTACGATCCGACGATTGCGCAGGCGTGCCTGACCTACGGGCACATCTATCGTCGTCCGCAAGGCATGTACCTCAACAAACGCATGAAGGGTCGCTTTGCGGCGGTGCTCGCCAACTGGCCCGTGAAGGACATCCGCTTCATCTGCGTGTCCTCGGGCGGACGCATTCTTGGTCTCGGGGACATCGGCGCGAACGGCGCGCCGATTCCGATCGGCAAGCTCCAGCTCTATACGGGCTGCGCGGCGGTCCCGCCCGACTGCCTGCTGCCGATCCACCTCGACATCGGTACCACGAACGCAGCGCTCCGCGCCGACCCGCTCTACACCGGCCTCCGCGACGAGCCGCCCGCGCCGGACGAGATCGACGCCCTGGTTGATGAGTTCGTCGAAGCAGCGAACCAGGTGTTACCCGGCGTCTGCGTCCACTTTGAGGATTGGAAGGGATCGGACGCGATCCGCTTGCTGGCGCGCTACAAGGACAAGTACCTCGTCTATAACGACGACATTCAGGGGACGGCGAGCGTCGCCATCGCCGGCCTGACAACGGCGCTCCAGATCAAGAACGAGAAGCTCGCCGGGCAGACGGTGCTCTTTGCCGGCGCCGGGTCAGCCGGGATCGGCATTGCGAACATGATCGTGGAGGCAATGGTCGACGAGGGGCGGTCGAGGGAGGACGCGCGCAAGCGCGTGACGCTGCTCGACGTCAATGGCCTGATCGAGGCGTCGCGAAAGGATCTTAACGAATCGCAGGCGGTCTACGCCCGCGACCTCAAGCCCACCCGGGACCTGGCGGAGGCCGTCGTCGAGGTGAAGCCAACGATCCTTATCGGCGTCAGCACGGTGGGCGGTCTCTTCACCGAGACGGTCATCAGGAACATGGCGAAGAACGTCGACCGTCCGATCATCTTCCCGCTGTCGAATCCAACCGACAAGGCGGAGTGCACGCCCCAACAGGCTTATAAGTGGACCGACGGCAAGGCTTTGGTGGCGGCCGGAGTGCAATTTCCCGACGTCACGATAGACGGGAGGACGTTCCACCCCGGCCAGGCGAACAATTTCTATATCTTTCCGGCGATCGGCCTCGCCGTCTACGCGACCCGGCCAAAGCGGATCGACGACAGAATGTTCATCGCGGCCGCCCGCGGCAGCGCCGAGCAGGTGAGCCAGGCAGACCGCGACAAGGGGATGCTGTTCCCGCCCCAGGACGCCATCCTCGAGACCGAGATAACCACTGCGACCCGAATAGCCGAGCACATCTTCGCACGGGGTGAGGCGACGGTGGAGCGGCCGGACGACATCCGCGCCTGGATCAAGGCGATGACGTACAAGCCGGTCTACGGCGCCGGCCGCACCTGAGGTTCCGGCGCGGCGGGTCCGCTCGCGCCCGCGATACGCGGTGGGGCAATATCATTGACAATCAGATGCGTGTCAGAGTTTATATCCGCATGTCTGACCAGAAAGGTATTTCTTTAAGTGATATACAAATTCTGACATAGGCCAACGATACCAGGGACGCGTCATTTTTTTTGCGCCCGGCGCCAAGATAGCTCGGGACACCTGCATTGCGGTCCTTATCGCTTTGGGGGATTTAATGTCATCAAATTTTCAGCTCGCCATCACGGCTAACTCCAAAAATCTGGTGGCGGATCTCGTCCTGAAGGACGGCTTTGGCGTTCAAGTCGCGCAGCGCACGGTGGATTTCGGCCGTGATCCATTGCGCACATGCCACGACCAGCTGTTCGACACCCGCAACTGGCTAAGACGCCATTATCCGACAAGCGAGCACCATGGAAAATTGAAGGAAATCGGCGTCGTTATCGCCAGGGACATTTTTGGCAGCGAAATATTCGATGCGCTTTGGAAGAGTAGAGGGCCCCGCACCCTGCGAATTGTGTTTGAAGGGGCCGACCCCGCAGGAAACCTTGCCGCGGCGCTCGCCCGGACGCCCTGGGAAATCGCCCGTCAATCGCCGGAATCGGACAGCCTCGCCGAAACCAATTTGCGCCTATGCATTGGCGATGACACCAAGCGCGCGACGACCGATCCGCTGCCCCTCGTCCCGGGAGAGCCATTGCGCATTCTGTTCGTCTTCGCCGCGGCGCGCTCTTCTCGGCCGCTGGCGGCGAGGCGCGAGCGCTGGCAACTGCGAAGTCTGTTCGAGACGAAAATCTTCCGCGACCACAATGTCATCGTCGATTTTCTCACGCACGGCGTGACGCGCGAGCGGCTCATCGAGCAGGTCCAGACGCGCGGCGGCTATCACATCCTGCACTGGAGCGGGCACGGGCACCAGAACCTCCTGGAGCTCGTCAAGGCGGGCGGCGAGCTTGACAAGCTCTCCGGCGAAAAATTGCTCGAACTGTTCCATGACGCGGGCGGCTATGTGCCAAGGCTCGCGTTTTTGAGCGCATGCCACTCCGGAGCGGTCGCCGCGACGGATATGGAAAGCCTTTTGCGGGCGGCGCGCGGCGGCGATGGTTACGAAAAAGATGTCGCCCCCGAAGAAGCGGACGCAATTACTTACAAGCCCGGGTTCACGGGGACGGCTCACGCATTGCTGGCCGGCGGCGTTCCGACCGTCGTCGCCATGCGCTTTTCGGTCGGCGACGCCTATGCGCGCGATCTGGCGATAGAATTTTACGACGGGCTGCTGGCCGACCGCGCCCCGAAGGACGCCGCCGGCGCGCTGGCGCAAGCCCGCAAAGCGCTCCTTGCGTCGGAAGTGGACCAGCGCCTTTACAGCCCCTGCGACCATGCCACCCCGATTCTTTACGGCGAAACGCAGCCGGGCGTTGCGCCGCCCGAGGGAGAGAGCGCGGAGTTCGACCCGCGCGGCAATCGCCGCCATCGCATCGCCGAACTCCAAGCCAGCACGCATGCGCATTTCGTTGGCCGCACATGGGAGCTGGCGGCGCTGGAGCGGGAGTTTTTCGGCGTTGACCCGCTGGCCAAAACCAAACATGTCGCCACAATCGTTGGCATCGGCGGCATGGGCAAGACGGCGCTCGCCGCCGAGGCGGTCGACCTTTGGGGGCGCTTGTTCAAACATGTGCTGCTCTATCAGGCGAAGCCCAATGAATTGCGCCTCGAGGATTGGCTGCGCGACATTGATTTGAAATTGCGCGAGGAGCAGGGCCGGTATTTCCGCCATGTGCAAAAGCATACCGGCGACGCCGTGTTCCTGCCGCCGCGCGACGATTTCAAGGGCGAGCACCGCTATGAGCGGCTCGTGCGCAATCTCGTGCAGGCGCTCAAGGATGAAGCCATTCTGATCTTGCTCGACAATTTCGAGACCAATCTGAAGGAGCATCCGCAGCCCGGCGGCGGCGAGCCCGCCTACGCCTGCAAGGACAAGGCCTGGGACGATTGTCTCGCACGGCTGTCGCAAGAACTCGACGGAACTCCCTCGCGCGTGCTGATCACCTGCCGGCGGCCGCTCGCGGCGCTTGCCGGCACAGCGCATCTTGCCCGTCTTGGGCCGCTGCCGGCGGGCGAAGCGGCGCTGTTCCTCGCCGACCACAAGGAGCTGCGCCGGCTCGTATCGGGAGGGGAACAGGAGCGCAAGCTCGCGCAGCGCATCGTCAACGCCAGCCGCTTTCATCCGCTGCTGATGGACCGCCTCGCCCGCCTCGCCGCGCCGGGATTTGCCGCGCAGCTCGAACAGGCTTTGGCGACGCTCGAAAAACGCGAGGATTTTTCCAAGCTGCCGACGCTCTTTGCGGCGAAATCCGGGGACGCCAAGGAGATTGCCTATCTCGAAGATGCGCTCGCAACGTCGCTCGACCAGCTGATCGCGGATGTGAGCGCGGACGCCCGCTGCCTAATGTGGATGATCGCCACAGCGAACGAGCCGGTTGCGCTCGGCCTGCTGGCGGGAGCGTGGAGCGGTGAGAGCCTGGAGAATGAGCGACTGCGGCGAACGAAAGCGCTGCTGGACAATATTTCGATGTTGCCGCCGCAGATACAGGAAATGTTGGGACAGATCTCGCCGGAGCTGCACGCCAAGATCGAAGCCTTGCCGTCCGCGCCGCAGCGTGCCGATCCCAAGTTGCTGCTGCGGCAATTGACGGCGGTTGGGCTGGTCGATGAGTGGAGGGACGGGGCGGAGGACGAGAACTCCGAATTTTCCTCCCATGAGCTGGCGCGCGAGCGTATCCACCGTTGGATGGCGGCGCATGAGCAAGACCAGGCCGGCTGGAGCGAAAACGCCATCCGCCTCGCCTATGGCGAACGGCTCGAGTATGTTAGCGATGGGCTGCTGCATGAAAATATGTCCGCCGCCCTTGAGGCCGGCGCCCGCGCCATCGTCTATTTCGTTCAAGCGGGGGCCTATGAACGGCTGGGCGTGTTGGCCAGCCGGATCGTGACCGCTGCGAACGACCCGAAGTTTGTCGAACGCCTGCTGCCGCACTTGGAGGCCGCCGCCCATGCTGCGCCGGAGGGCAGCACGCGCTGGGCATGCCTTTTCAATCTCGCCGATGCGCTAAACCACGCCGGCCGGCCGGACAAGAGCCTCGAATACTACCAACAAGCGGCTGATTTGGCGCGAACATCGGCTGAGGCTGGCCGCGACGCTGCGCGCCAAGTTTGGTCGGACCTGGCCGTGATTTTAGGCAATTGGTCACATGCGCTGAGCAACACGGGCAATCTTTCAGTCGCACACCAAAAGCGGGTGGAAGCCTCTGAAGCAAAACGGCAAGCGGGCGAGCCGTTAGTGGACGTGATTGCCAATGAATTAGAGGCGTTGCGCATCGATGTCATGCAAGGCCAAGCCGACGCGGCGCTGCCGCAGATCGAGGAACGCTTAAACAAAATCGAAGGCTGGTGGACCGCGAACCGCGCCGGGCGGCCTACGCCAGATGCGCCGGATCGCGAAATTCTCGCACGCGCCATGAGCAGCGCGCTTGACGTTGCTCGGCAGGCGAATTACGCGTTGCGGCAATGGGAGACAGCGCTCAAACGCATCGATGCCGCGATCGAGATCAAACGAGCATTAAAGCGCCCGCCGGAAGACATTGCCAAAGATCGCCTTAACCGCGCTAACATGCTGCGTGTATTGAAGCGCCACGGTGAAGCGAAACTGGAATTCGAAGCCTGTCTCGATATTTTCGAGAACGATCCTGCCAACAGGGCTAAAGTACTCGGTTCGCTTGCCAGTCTTTATGACGAGGTTGGCGATCTTGCTGAAGCCATCACGCAACAACGCCGCTGTCTGACGCTTGCTAACGCCTTGCCCGACCCGACCGGCCGCGCCGGTTCGCATCAAAATCTTGGAATTTATCTTGAGAAGGCTGGCGGGCAGCAAAATCTTGCCGAGAGCGGCAGCCATGGCCTCGCAGCCCTCGGGTATTTCTTCGCCACCGGATCGACCGAGCTCCTCAAAACCACCTTGCACAATTATGTCATCGACTTCCGCACCGCTGCGTCGGCCAGGACCGAGCCAAACATTCCCCCGCTCGCCGAACTTCTCGACGATCCAGCCTTCGCCGCTTTGAAGGAATGGCTCGCCCAGCGCCAAGTCGATCTCGACGACCTCCAAGTCGCCATTGATGAACTCCTCGACCAAGCCCGCCGAGCCGCCAAACAATCGCCGGCACAGTAGCTGCCCCCGCCATGACCGACGAAGCCGCACTCGAACCGCTGTTTGCCGAACTCGAAGCCGCCTTGCGTGACAAAGACCGCGCCCGCGCCCTCGCGCTTGAACGCGCCATATCGCAACGCCTCGCCGCAAACGCCGCCGAAGGCGCCGCCATGGAGCGCCGCCTGTGCGCGCTGATGACGCAGTTCGACGCGCGCACGGACACGGCGCAAATCACCATCGAATCGGAAGATTTCGAGCGGCCCGAAATCGTTCTGCGTCACTTCGATTTCGATCTCGAACGTGGCGCCGCCCCGGAGGAAGAAAAAGGCGTCGATTATCCCGTCTGGTTCGCCACCAACCGCAAGGGAGCGGCAAACGGCGGCTTTGGCGGCGAGCGGGGCAATTCCGTGACGCGCGGACGCGCCACCGTGCATGTCCCCAAGGCGCACCGCTTTGGCGAAACCGGCTCGGGATTCTTCAAGCGTCTCATTCGCGGCGACGACCGGCTGCGCGTGAAGGACATCATCGCCCAAGCCGTGGATGTCTTTTACGGCGACGTGCGCAAAGAGATTGAGGCGGTGCGAAGGGAAGGCGACGAGCCTGAGGCGCTGGTGTTTCTGCACGGCTACAATGTCAGCTTCGAAGACGCGGCGATCCGCGCGGCGCAGATCGGCTACGACCTCAAAGTCCCGGGGCCGGTCGCCTTCTTCAGCTGGCCCTCGCGCGGCAGCCTTGCGGCTTATCCGGCGGATGAGGCGAGCATTGAGGCGAGCGAGCAGCCGATCGCGGATTTTCTCGTCGAGTTCGCGCAAAATTGCAAGGCAGGCGACAACGCACTGAGGCTCCATCTCATCGCCCACAGCATGGGTAATCGCGGATTTTTGCGCGCCCTGCAGCGCATCGCCGCCAGCGCCGGGCTGCGCGGCAAGGTGCATTTCAACCAGATCATTCTTGCCGCGCCGGACGTCGACCGCGATCTCTTTCTCAGTCTCGCCGCGCTTTATCGCGCGCACGCAGATGGCGTCACGCTCTATGCTTCCAGCGCAGATCGTGCGGTGCATTTGTCGGCGACACTGCACGAGGCGCCGCGCGCCGGCTATTTCGTGCCTTACACGGTGGCGCCGGGTGTCGACACCATCGCGGTGCCGGACTTCGACGTCGACCTTCTCGGTCACTCCTATTTCGCGCAAGCCGAGGCGCTGCTGCACGACATTTTCGACCTCTTGCGCCACGGCGAGCCGCCGGCAAAACGCCAGCGCATCGAGGCGGCGAAAGACGGCGACGCAGTCTTCTGGCGGCTGAAGCGGTAGAGGCGCAAGCCGTCACAGACGGCTGGGTTTGAGCGCGTTCCGGTGATGTTGATCACCCCTTTGCCCGTCACCCGCGGGCTTGACCCGCGGGTCTATCTTCTTCGCATGAAGATGGATTGCCGGGTCAAGCCCGGCAATGACGTTGAACGAATGTCACCGGAATGTGCTCTAAGCCCACCCTCCCTAATTCTGCACGGCGCCCGGGTGGATCACGACGCCCTCGAGCTTCTCGACGTAGCGCAGAAACCGGTACTTGTCCTCGACGCCGTCGGTGGCCTTGCGGTCCTTCCATTCCCATTTGTGTTTGGCGAAGGGCTCGATCTTGGCCACCAGATAGCCCATCTGATCGTCGTCGAGCATGCGCCGGAACTGGCGGTCGAACTCGTCCGCCTCGCGGACGGTGACGCAATTGATGCACCCGGCTCCCTCCGCCATCCTGGCGAGATCGGCGTTGAATGAGGTATGGGTCGGCGGCCCGCCGATGTTTTCGTAGATGCCGTTGTCCATGACGACCACGGTAAGATTCGCAGGCCGCTCCTTGCCGAGCGTGCACATGACGCCGGTGTTGAGCAGCACCGACCCGTCGCTCTCGATCGCAATGATGCGCCGATGCGGCAGCGACACCGCGAGCCCCAGCGCGGTGGGGGTCACCGACCCGAGGATCCCGGTGAAGAACGTATTGTCGGCCGGCTTGTAGTTCCACCAGTCGTCCCAGGTCTGGCCGATCGACGTCGTCAGGAGATCGTCCTTGGTGACGACCTGCGCCATATGGCGGATGGCCTCAATCCTTTGCATAGGCGGGCACCTCTACGCATTCGCCGGTGAACACCATGGCGACCGGCCAGTTGCTCGAATCGGCGTGATAGTAGGCTTTCCGGATCGCCGGCTTGATGTCGTCGAGCCGGGCGATGAAGCGGAACGGGATGCGCAGCGCATTGAGAATGGGCTCCATGGTCTGCGCGTGGTTGTGACCCCACCAGTTGCGCTCGCCCCATTCGCCGCGAAAGCTCATGGCCATGACCAGCGGCATGGCATGGCAATAAGCAAAGCGGGCGATCGGCTCGCAGGCCTGGCGCAATCCGGAATTCTCCATCACCATGATGGCCTTCTTGCCGGCCAGATAGGTTCCGGCGCAGATGCCCGGCAATTCCGCCTCGTTGGTCACCGGAATGTAGCGGATGGCATTGTCCTTCGCGCACATGCGATAGACCCCCGCCAAAAGCGATTCCGGAACGGCGGCGACGACCGTGACGTTGGCTTCCTTCAATCCCTCGATGAACAGCTCCGCGTAGCGTGGTGTCGGCGTGTTCGGCGCCATGATTGCCCCTTCGTTTGCTCCAGCACCGTGAAAAGCCATAACGTTGGATTCTTGCCGACATAAGAATGATGTTGGGGCGACCCTTGTGGTCGCCCCGTTCCGGGTCGAGGTAATGGATGGTTTAAGATTGGCTCCGATCGGGGGCGACCACAAGGGTCGCCCCTACAGCGGGCAATGTTGGAGGATGCCGCTTCTTGGGCGCCACGGGCAGCGCGTTGAGGTCGAAGGCGTTCTCAGTGAGGCTGCGGATGAGGACCGTTCGCCGGGTGTGCGCCGCCTCCGCCGCCCGGGCGCGGGCCGCCTCCGCCACCAGGCCTGGCTCCCCCCGGTGGGCCGAAGTTCGCCGGCCGGGGTCCTGCGACGTTGGCGGTCCTGGGGCCAGCGGGTCCACCGCCTGTGAACCTCGCTGGTCCTCCGCCACCGGGAGGTCCACCGCCTGTGAACCTCGCTGGTCCTGCGGCACCCGGTCCAGTCGTTGTGAGCTTCGCCCCCGGTCCTGCACCACCAGGTCCAGCGCCGCCGCCCTGAGACGGGCCGTTGTTGGTCACCCTCGGCCCCGGACCAGGGCCAAGCGTCCCGGTCCCTTGCCTCGCCGACAGTGTGTTGACACCTCCGGGCGTGCCCTTAGCCGCTCCGCCGGCCGCCGGATTGCCGCCCGCCGGACCAGTGGCCGTCCTAGCGCCAACGACTCCCGCGCCGCTGAACTGGCCGGCGTGAGATGTCGCTGCGACCTGCGGGTGGCCATTGTTGTTTGAAGCGTGCATCGCCGGGTTGGTGCTGGCCACATTCTGATGCTGCGTCTGCATCGAGGTCATTGATGTGTGGTGGTCGTTGGCGGCGGCCAGCTCTTGTGGCGTCGCCCGCGCAGTCGTTCCGCCGACGCCACCGTTGAAGCTGACATTGGTCACGTTGGTGTTGTTGATCACCGTCTTGTTATAGACGTTTGTGATGTTGATGCTGCCGAAATTGTTCACCGTTCGGTTGTAGCTGAACACGCCGCCGCTCCAATAACCGCCGGCGTAGCCGATTCCGGTGTAGCCGAATCCGTAATTGACGCCGCCGTAGAAGCCGATGCGCGGACCCCAATAGCCCGCGTTCCAGGCATAGATGCTATCATGCCAGCCCCAATAGCCCGGGGTCCACAGCAGGCCCACCGCGGGCGGCAGCACCCAGGTCCCTGGCACCCAATAGTAGCCGTCGTCGCTGTAGGCCCAGTAGCCCGGCGTCCAGATATAGCCCGGCCCCGGAATCGCCGGCTGCACGTAGACCGGCAGCACCGGTGGAGCGATGGTGATCGAGACAAATTGCGCCGCAGCCTCCGACACGCCGGCAATTGCGGCGAACAGAAGCAGGCCCAATGTGCGCACGAGACGCATGGCGGTTCTCCCCTGATGACCCCCGGTGGTGCGGGAAGCGCACCAACGGTCGGCGAGGGTAGTCGCGATTAAGTCATTCTTGCGGCGACACCTTCGCGGCGCGACCTGTTTTCTGCTTTTTGAGCTTTGAAGAACGTCAGAACTTAAGTCGCGGACGGAATTGTTCTCCCCGAAAGTTCTGTAGCTACTTTCTTTTCGATCTCGGGCCGCGCTTATACTGTGATAAATACTACAGCGGATTCCGGTCGATTTGATCCACCTGGTTGTCATTGTCATGCGCGGGCTTGACCCGCGCATCCATCACGTTCGCAAAAATCTATGCGAAGCGGATGGACCCGCGGGTCAAGCCCGCGGGTGACGGCAGCGGATGGGCGAGCGCCGATTCAAATCGACCGGGAACCGCTGTAGGCACAATTACTGTGCGAAATTTCAGTATGACCAAGAATCCGCTGAGATGATCATGCCGCAAGCTCCATCGCCCCTTTGATCGCCTCTTCGCGAACGATGCCGGTGACGTAGTCGCGAAGGGCGATGAACGGCTTCTCGCTGCGCATCTCGTAGCGGCGCGGCCGCGGCAGGTCGACGTCGATGATCTCGCGCACCCGACCCGGATGGGCGGTCATGACAACGGTGCGATCAGCGAGATAGATTGCCTCGTCAATGTCGTGGGTGACGAGCAAAGCCGTCTTGCGCTCTTCCTCCCAAACCTCGAGCAGGAAATCCTGCATGATCGACCGGGTCAGCGAGTCGAGCGCCCCGAACGGCTCGTCCATCAGCAAAGTCGATGGGTTGATGGCGAGGACGCTCGCGATCGCGGCGCGCTGGCGCATGCCGCCGGAGAGCTCGGCGGGCCGGCGCGACCTGAAGGCCGCGAGGCCGGTGCGCTGGAGCAAGCGCTCGACGACGATCTCGGGCGAGCCCTTGTGCCTGTTGGCGCGCAGCCTGAGGCCGAAGGCAATGTTTTCCTCCACCGATAGCCATGGGAACAGCGCCGTTTGCTGGAACACGACGCCCCGGTCCGGCCCCGGTCCAGCAACCGGTGCGCCGTCGACGGTGATTTCGCCGCTCGTCGCGGTGTCAAAACCCGCCAAGAGGTTGAGGAGCGTTGACTTGCCGCATCCGCTTGCACCAACAATTGTTATGAATTGCTGGTCGGCGATTTCCAGATTGATGTCGGCGAGCGCCGTCACGTTGCCGTGACGGCTTGCAAACGTCTTGCCAAGGTGGCGGAGGCTAATTCTGGCCACTGAACGTTTCCAAGCGGTTCCACTCGAGCAGCCGATCGCGCACGGCAACGACGATGCAGTCCGAGATGAAGCCCAGAATTCCGATGCTGAACATTGCCGCAATCACCACGTCGTTGCGGTAAAACAGGTAGGCGTCGTTAAGAAGATAACCGAGCCCGCTGCGGACGGCTAGGATCTCCGCAACCACAACCAGCACCCAGGCGATGCCCATTGACAACCGCACGCCGGTCATGATCGACGGCAAAGCGCCCGGCAAGATCACGCGGATCAGCAACTCGCGCTCGTCAGCTCCCATCATGCGGGCGGCCTTGGTGAGCGTCACATTGATCTGCCGCACGCCGTGCGTGGTATTAACGGCCGCCGGAAAGAACGCCCCAAGGCCGATGAGGAAGACAGCCGGCGCATTGCCGATCCCGAAGAACACCAGCGACAGCGGCACCCAGGCGGTGACCGGAATGTTGCGAAGCACCTGTATGGTCGGATCGAGCACGCGCTCCATGACGCGCGAGAGGCCGATCAGGAGCCCGGCCAGAATTCCGAGCGCGATCCCCCAGGCGAATCCGGCGAACACCCGCCAGATGCTCGCAGCCGCGTGATCGAACCAGGTCCCGGAATAGCGGGCGGCCGCATCGGTCGCTCCGGTGATCAGATCGTACCAGACGAGAGCGACATCGGTCGGCGCCGGCAGGACACTACGGCGGATGAAACCGATCTGGGCGCAGACCTGCCACACCGCAAGCAGCGCGGCTGGAAGCACCACGTATTGCACGCGCAGCGCGAGCGACCGACCGATCATCGTCCGGCCGGCTGCCGGCGCCCACGATCGATCTGGTGCCGGCGCCGTTCCCCATCGCACCCGCGCTACCATGTCGATAGCTGGGCCGGCGATCGCCCGGTCGCCTTGGCCAGAAACGTGAGGTCGAGATGCTTGTCGATGCGGTCGGAGTAATCCTCCTTGACCCAGCCGAGATCGCGCAACTCTTTCGCCATGGCCTTGAGGTCGGCGACGTTGGTCCGATAATCGTACTTGAGGAACTCCCTCTCCTGCATAGCGACGACGGCGTCCGGCAGGCGGGAATATTTTCTCTCGAGCTCGATCCGTAAGTCCGTATTGCTCATGAACATGTCCATCGCCTCCGCGAGCGAGGAAACGATGTGCTGCACCAACTCCGGCTTGTCACGCGTCAGCCTGCGGTTGACGATGAACCCGATCTCCTGCTTGCCTCGCTCATCGCCGAACAGGTGGCGCACGAGTTTGGCATCGCCCTTGTCAATCGCGATGGCGCCGAACACGCTGAGCGTCATCGCCATGTCGACTTCGCCGGCCTCCAGCGCGCGCGGATGGTTCGGGAAGGGGACGTTGAGGATCTGAGTGTCGCGCTCGCCGTCGATACCGAGCGATTTCAGATAGATCAACAGCTTGGCGTGCTGCATTGAGCCGGTCGGCACGCCGATGGTGACGGGCTTACCCTGCTGCTTGCGCGCCAGGATGGCGGCCGTCAAAGCAGCGTCATCCGCCGCGTCGAACCCCTTGCGGGCGACGAGCACGTTATATCCGCCGCCCCATCCCGAAATCCAGACGATGTCGATGCCTTCGCTGATCGCACGCACCAGATGCTGGCTCGTCGTGTTGATGACGTCGAGCTCACCCTGGTCGAGCGCCAGCAGCGTGGACGTGGCGTCGCGAAAATCCTTCATGTCGTATTTCAGTCCGTACTTCTTCTCGACGCTCGGCAAAACGGTGCGCAGCGCACCGAGCGTTCCGATGACCGTGCCATAACGAACCGTATCTTCCCGGCGCACATAAGTCGCCGCAAGTGCGCCTGCACCAATCGCCGCCAGAGAGAGGGACGAAAGCCAGAGGGTGCGCCGTGTCATCCGGGGCGGCGTCATCCGGTCTCCCTGGGTTGATCGACGTTCATCGTTACTTGTCCCGAATGACGGCCCGCTTCCCAACTGCAAGCCCCGTCGTCACTTCCGCTGGACGGAGCAAAGATTCAAAGCTTCACTGAACAGAAATGTGCGGACTTTTTCGGCTGTGTCTGGAGCCCTGCGAACACTAATCCATCGCGGCCGCATACGCAAGGCGGCCCCCACTGGCTCGGCTTCGGCACAGTTACGATAAAGACTGCTCAGGGCCGATGACGCAACCATTTCATCTAGAATAGGAAATAAAATTGGAAAGCTGTACTCGGCTTTCTACACAAATAACTAAAATGATTTCACCGATTTGCTTACGGGTAAAATACCGGCGAGCACCGGCCTTCATCTCTTGCCGGTGCCGTATTCCAAGGCTTTCGCCGACCTCTATGCCGTGGGCGAGTTCACCAACTCGGATTATCCAAACCTGATACCGCCGGGCGAGAGAATCGATACTATTGCGGTACCGTCGGTGCTCGCCGTCTATAATTGGCCGAAGAACAGCGACCGATATCGTTGGGTCGAACGGTTCGTCCAATATCTGTTTAACCGCTGGGACAAACTCACCCAGCCGCCTTTCCATTCGCGATGGCGCGATGTCAACTTAGCTGCCACGGTTCCGGGCTGGACCAGGTTCAGTGTATCCGAAGAAATGCTGCGGCGCGCTCCGCAGGGCTCCGGCGATCAGGCAATGGCGCGCGACTTTGAGACATATATGAGCCGGGAGGTGCGCGCCGCTCCGCGCAACCAGACTGAGCGGGATGCCGTGTTTCGCCAGTTCATGCTTTGGCGCGAGCAGCAAGGCAAGCGGTGAACACACCGTCAAGGCCGCTACTGGTCGATCGCTTGAGCCAATCTCAAGGGATTGGAGCATCGACCAAAGTCATAACGTGGAGGGGCGCGCAAGCGGCGTCCTTCGACTTTGCCCATTGTAGGGGCGACCCTTGTGGTCGCCCCGTCGTGCGCAACCGGGTGCGCTGACCGGATTGGTATAAGCACCTGCTTGTCTCTCCCTTATCGTGGCCGGGCTTGCCCCGGCCACCCCGATTGTGCGGGGTCGCCGGGACAAGCCCGGCGACGACACTGGGATGTGATTCGAAATGATCGAAATCCGCTGTAGTAACGGTGCGGCGCGTACCGACGTCGCAGATGACAGGATGGTATTTTGGAGAGTTGAAGATGGTTCAACAGGAAGCGCGATTGTTGCGGGACGGCTATGTGCTCGGACATTCGGCGGACGAATATGAGCGGCTTCGGCGTCAAGCTCAAACGCTTGCACCCGTAACCAGGCGGCTGTTTCACGCGATAGGCTTGCAACCCGGATGGAGGTGTCTCGACCTGGGCTGCGGACCGGGCGAAACCATGCGGCTGATGGGGGAATTCGTCGGGCCGTCAGGCGAGGTGACTGGACTAGACCGCGACGCCAAAGCCGGCCGCGAAGCAATCGGACGGCTTACGGCAACGGGAACGAGTCGATACCGCTTCATCGAAGCGGATATGGAGAGCACAGACGAGCTCGGTGGTGAGCTGTTCGACCTCACCTTCGCACGGCTCGCGCTTCTGTTCACCCGAGATCCTGTTGCCGTGCTTCGCAAGATGTACAGCTGGACCAAGCCGGGGGGGTACGTTGCGGTTCAGGATTTACACGTCAGCACGATCAACCTGTACCCGAAGCTCGAAGCCTGCTCCGAACTCCTGCGAGTCATCCTCGAAACATGCGAACGCTCGGGTCAGGACATGGAATTCGCTTTCAAGCTTCCGGTCTATTTTGTTGAAGCGGGCATAGGCCCGCCCGATGGCACGGACATCAATGTTCCAATGACATCACTTGAACCATTTATGGCACATCACCAGGACCTGTGCCACAGTCTCTTGCCCAGGGCGATCGAGCTGGGCGTCACGACCCACGCCCGGATGCAAAGCGTCTTTCGAGACATTGAGCAGACACTCAGCGACGGACGGCAGTATTCGGCACTCTGGCCGCTGATGATCGGGGTGTGGAAGCGCAAACCAACGCGGTAAATTTCGTCTCTGCTCGGCGGCGGCCGCTAGTCTATCGCCGGGGCGACCACAAGGGTCGCCCCTACATCAGCGACTACCATGTCGAAAGCTGTGCCGGAGACCGTCCGGTCGCCTTGGCGAGAAACGCCAGGTCGATGTATTTGTCGACGCGGTCGGAGTAATCTTCTTTGACCCAGCCGAGCTCTCGCAGCTCCTTCGCCATGGTTTTGAGATCGGCGACGTTGGTCCGGTAATCGTATTTCAGGAACTGCCGCTCCTGCATGGCGATCACGGCGTCGGGCAGGCGGGAATATTTTCGCTCAAGCTCGATCCGCAAATCCGGATTGCCCATGAACGTGTTCATCGCTTCCACATGGGAGGACACGATTTTCTGGACCAATTCCGGCTTGCGCTGCGTCAGCTTGCGGTTGGCGATGAACCCGATCTCCTGCTTGCCTGACTTATCGCCGAACAGGTGACGCACGAGCTTGGCATCGCCTTTGTCGATTGCTATCGCACCGAACACGCAGAGCGTCATCGCCATGTCGACTTCGCCCGCCTCCAGCGCGCGCGGATGGTTCGGGAAGGGGATGTTGAGGATCTGGGTGTCACGTTCGCCGTCGATGCCGAGAGATTTGAGGAAGAACGACAGCTTGGCGTGCTGCAACGAGCCGGTCGGTACACCGATCGTGATCGGTTTGCCCTCCCGTTTGCGCCTCAGGATCGCGGCTCCCAACGCGGCATCGTCCGCCATCGGCAGGTCAAGCCTTTTGCCGGCGACCAGGACGTTATACCCTCCCCCCCATCCGCAAATCCAAACAACGTCCATGCCTTCGCTGATCGCCCGCGCCAGATGCTGGCTTGTCGTGTTGGCTACGTCAAGCTCTCCCTGATCAAGCGCGAGCAGCGCCGAGGTGCTGTCTCGAAAGTCTTTGACGTCGTATTTCAACCCGTGCTTCTTCTCGATACTGGGTAACAGGGTCCGCAACGCGCCGAGCGCACCGATCTGGATGCCGTGGCGAACATTGTCGTCTCCGCGGGCATAACTCGACGCCAGGGAGCCTGCACCGATTGTCGCCAGTGAAAGCGACGAACGCCAGAAGGTGCGACGGGTCATCCGATGTGGGGTCATCCGGTCTCCCTTGATTGGTTCACGTTCATCGTTGCTTGGCGCACGAACGTCCCGTCGTCAAAATCGATGGGGC